>Ga0169931_10009678_pt1 | contig 13866 bp, 13 predicted proteins | sample Kivu_15m_20L_FD_129675 | JGI IMG/M metagenome (GOLD analysis project Ga0169931, IMG submission 129675) | Freshwater microbial communities from Lake Kivu, Western Province, Rwanda to study Microbial Dark Matter (Phase II) - Kivu_15m_20L... | ecosystem: Environmental > Aquatic > Freshwater > Lake...
AGGGGGGTCTTAAAAAATAAAAAACCATGCAAGTATACCTGCATGGCCTTTTATTTTTACCAAAATTTAACCTAACTAACTAACTATGTGTACCACAGTGCCTATTGCACTATCTGATGAACTTTATCATATAACAAAGATAGATTCATTTCATTTTACAGGCATCGGCAGTGTACCTAATCAGATAAAATACGTATTTTGCCTATCAAAACAGTTGTGAAGAAAGCAATCATTTCAATATTCTTACCTCTATTCCTTTTTTCAGTTTCGCTTTTTGCGAAGCCACCTGCAGAACTGTTTATTTTTCCAAAACCAAAAACTATTATTTACAAACAGAACCAAGGGTTTCAGATTGAGCCTCAGATTACGATTTTATCTGACTCCATTTTTTCAATGCAAAAAACATTACTCCAAAATTATCTGGGAGAGATGCGGATTGCAGCTACTAATATAAAAAATAATACGGCGCAAATACATTTATCATATAAGCCTGCTCTGAAACCTGAAGAATTTCATATTTTCTGCCAAAACAATTTGATTCAAATCCAAGCTTCCAATAAGATTGGAATGCTCCATGGAATACAAACTGTAAGGCAGGTTATTTTACAACGAATAGTAAACAAAGAAAAGTCTATACCTGCTTTTCAAATCTATGATGAACCTCAATTTTCATGGAGAGGAATGATGCTGGACTGTTCGAGACAGTTTATGGAGGTAAATTTTATCAAAAAATACATAGACTTATTGGCATTGTATAAAATAAACCGCTTTCATTGGCATCTTACAGATGACCAGGGGTGGCGGGTAGAGATTAAAAAATATCCCAAACTTACAGAAACAGGTGCTTACCGTTGGCAAGAAGGTCAACGTTATGGCGGATATTACACTCAAAATCAAATCAGGGACATCCTTGCATATGCCGACATGAGAGGCATCATAGTTGTTCCGGAAATTGAAATGCCCGGCCATTCTCAGGCTGCACTTGCCTCCTACCCTGAGCTGTCATGCACTGGCGGTCCTTTTGAAGTTCAAACAGAATGGGGCGTCTTCAAAGATATTTTCTGTGCAGGTGAAGAAAAAAGCTTTGTCTTCCTTGAAGATGTATTAAATGAAATAGCAGACCTTTTTCCTTCTCCTTATATTCATGTTGGTGCAGATGAAGTACCTAAATTCAGATGGGAAAATTGCTCAAAGTGTCAAAATAGAATCAAAGAGGAAAAGTTAAAGGATGAACATGAGTTACAAGCTTATTTCTTGAGCAGGATAGGAAAGTTCCTGAGATCAAAAGGAAAACAGATGATAGGATGGGATGAAATTATGGAAGGTGGGCTCAACAAAGACATTATCGTTCAAAGCTGGCGGGGTTTCGAAGGAGCCATCCAAGCAACAAAATATGGAAATGCCGCAATTGTCTCACCAACATCACATGCTTATTTCGATTATGGAATCCATGAAATAGATTTAGAAAAAGTATATTCCTTTCATCCTGTTCCTGCCGAATTAAATCAGAAAGAAGCCTCCCTGATATGGGGTGGTTCTTGTAACTTATGGTCTGAAAGAGCTATGCAAAATCAAGTAGACGGCAAAGTCTTCCCCAGATTGATAGCTATGGCGTCAACACTTTGGTCTGGAGATAAAAAATCCGATTTTAAAGATTTTCAAAAAAATCTACAACACCATTATCCCCTTTTAGATTATTTAGATGTAAAATATGGTCCGGAATCTGTTTTCACCCAAATAGATGTCTCTGGCAACAAAGGATATGATTATCGGGTTAAAATAATTCAAAAAGAGCCGGCAATCAAGGTTCATTACCAGTGCAATGAGCAAAGAAAAAAAGTATACAAAAATCCTATTTCCATTCAAGATTCAACAAAACTACATCTTAGCTTTTATAGAAATACTAAAGAATTAGGTTATGGAATAGAACAAACATTTGTACCCCATTTGGCTGTTGGGAAAAATTTTCAATCCAAGCATCCCATTTCATCTTCGCTATATGCCGGTCAATTAAATGACGGAAAACTTGGTTCCATTGCCTTCAAGGATGGCAATTGGCAGGGAACTTGGGGTGAACCCATCGAAATAGAAATTGATCTCGAAAGGTTGAGTTCCTTTTCTCAGGTACAAATTCATTTTCTCCAATACATCAACGCATGGATTTTTCTCCCTACTGAAGTTAAGATAGCATGGGCTGGAGAGGATAAAATTTTCAAAGACAGTCTTTCACTGATTCATTCCATACCTATTGACCAAAAAGGGGAATTTATTCATTGTTTCCAAACCAAAGGAGAGTTTAAGGCCAGATACCTTAAAATCAATGCCTATTCCATAGGAAATTGTCCTGCATGGCATGATGCTGCTGGAAGTAAAAGCTGGCTATTTGTTGACGAATGCATCATCAAATGAAAAAATACCTATTAGAAATTTGCTGTGCTCACATAGCCTCTGTTCATGCTGCCAAAAAAGCTGGGGCAGACCGTACTGAATTATGTGACAATCTTTGGGAGGGTGGAACTACACCTTCTATCGGTTTTATCAAAAAAGCAGTGGCTACAGGAATAGATTGTTTTGTACTCATCAGACCCAGGGGAGGTAATTTTATTTACACAAATAGCGAATTTGATGTAATGCTTGAAGACATACACTGGGCCAAAGAAATGGGAGCAAAAGGCATTGTTTCGGGTGCATTGCTTGCCAATGGAGAAATTGACATAGAAAAAACATTAAAATTAATTGAAGCTGCTGATCCGCTTCCTTTTACCTTTCACAGAGCTTTTGATCTTTGTGTTGACCCTTTCTCTGGTCTGCAGGATTTAATTTACTGTGGCGTTACTACTATCTTGAGTTCCGGTCAAGCCAACAGTGCCCTAGAGGGTTTGGCTTGCATACAACAATTAGAAGAAAAGGCAGCCGGGCAAATTCAAATTATGCCTGGAGGGGGTATAAATCAAAATAATATCCAAGAATTTCTTCATAAAACTGAATGTAGTGCTTTTCACTTAAGTGCAAAAACATGGGTCGCTCAATCTAAAAATCCCCAAAAACCACCAATGAATGGTAGTACCTCTATACCTGAAGATGGAATATACCAAAGTTCATCAGAAGAAATTCAAAAAATAAAAAATATATTAAACCAATATGAGATCTAATCTCCTGCTGTTGCTTTTACTTTCACTTCAACTGCATGCTCAGACGAAGAGAAACTTACATGAAGGATGGAGTTTTAAAAAGATGGGCTCAGATACATTTTTTAAAGCTCAGGTTCCCGGGACTGTCCAGGCTGATCTAATACGGGCTAATCAAATTCCACATCCTTGGTATGGTCAAAACGAAAAAGAAATACAATGGGTGGAGAACGAAGATTGGGTCTATAAAAATCAGTTTAGTTTAAGCGACAAGGATTTAACTGCGGATGACATTGAAATAAATTTCGAAGGACTTGACACCTATGCCGAGGTCTATCTCAATGGCGCACAAATTATTGAGGCAAACAACATGTTCAGGACCTGGAAGAAAAAAATAAAAAACTTGCTTCAGTCGGGCATCAATGAAATTGAAATTCATTTTTTCTCTCCAATCAAAAGAAACATAAAAGAGCTCAGTTCTTATCCACACAGGTTACCTGCCGGATCTGAGACAGGAACCTATCAGGTTAGTCCATTTGTTCGAAAAGCGGCTTATCATTTTGGTTGGGACTGGGGCCCTAGAATTGTTTGCATGGGAATTTGGAAGCCTGTTTATTTGGAATTCCACAGAAAGGCCTATATTGAAAAAGTGCATGTGATACAAACAAAATTGAATCCTGAGGAAGCAGAACTTGAATTTCATTTACATATTCACAGCTTTCGGGATCAAAACTTAAGTTTACAAATACAGCAAGAGAAATATCCCATTCAACTTAAAAATGGTATTCAGGAAATCAAAAAAACGATACGGATCAAAAAACCTCAATTATGGTGGCCCAATGGATATGGGGAGCCACATCTTTATAATTTCCCTGTTTATATCAAAGAAAACGCCGTTGTTATTGATTCTCACTCCCAAGTATGGGGCTTCAGAACTGCAGCCTTGATCCAGGAGGAAGATTCTATTGGTCAATCTTTTTATTTCAAAATCAATGGAAAAAAAATATTTGCCAAGGGTGCTAATTACATACCACAATCACATTTTTTATCAGAGATTAATCAAACTGACTACAAAAATATCATTCATGATGCCAGACAATGTCAGATGAACATGTTGCGGGTTTGGGGTGGGGGAATTTACGAAAATGACCATTTTTACAATTATTGCGACTCCATGGGTATTATGGTTTGGCAAGACTTCATGTTTGCTGGTAGTTTATATCCAGAATTGAAATCCTTCCAGGATAACATTGAACTTGAAGTCAAAGAAAACGTAGAAAGACTGCACCTGCATCCCAGTATTGTTCATTGGAATGGCAACAATGAAATTGAAGTAGCCTGGTTTAATTGGGGCTGGCAAAAAACCTATGGCTATACGCTTCAGGACTCTATTCAAATCTATAAATACTATCAGGAAATTTTTCAAAATAAGATAAAAATCTGGTTGCATTCAATCATACCCAATGCTACTTACACACATACATCTCCCCTAAGTAATTGGGGTAAAAAAGAAAATTTTAACAGGGGATCCATGCACTATTGGGGTGTCTGGCACGGAGGAGATTCCTTCCCCCAATACAGGGAATATGTAGGTAGATTTATGGCGGAATACGGGTTCCAATCTTTTCCCAATCCGGAAGTAATTGAAACTTACTGTGGTTATTTTCCGGAAAATGAGCATGATGAATGCATATCACACCGACAAAAAAGTTATGTTGGAAATTCTATGATACGAAAACAAATAGAAACTCATTTTGATAGTATTCTATCTTTTAAGGATTTTATTTATAAAAGTCAGGAAGCACAGGCGCTGGCTATGCAAATTGCCATTGATGCACATAGATTGAAAAAGAAGAGCTGTGGTGGTACTTTATTCTGGCAATACAATGATTGTTGGCCCGGTATAAGTTGGAGCTGCAGAGATTTCAGCGGACAGGCTAAAAAAATAATGCAATTGTTGCCTACCTTGTATGCGCCCATTGCAATTATTCCGGAAGTAAGTCAGCAAAAAACTACTTTACATCTCTTGAATGATAGTTTTGAAGAACTTAACCTTGAAATAAAAATCTTCAAGAACGATCAGCTCGCCGTACAAAAAAGAATAAATGTGGCAGCAGATTCTTTACAAATTCTAGATACATTCGAAAATTTCAATTGTCTGACTGCAGAAATTTACCAGGATCAAAAACTTATCTTTACCAGAAATTTTAAATAACATGTTGGTTACCATAACATCAATTCGATTAAAAAATCCATTTTACTTTTTTATTTTATCCTACTTGGCTTTAAAAATTCATTTTCAATTAAAAAAAATGGGTTTACAGCTTTCAGAAAAAAAGGGTTAGGCAACCTTCACTATACCATAACCTCTTGGAAGGACGAAGAACAGATGCGTAATTTCTATCAACAGGGAGCACATCGCAATGCAATGAAAAAAACTTCTCAAATAGCCAGAGAGGTCTGCACCATTACCTACGAGACAGACAAAATGCCAGATTGGGAGGAGGCCATTGAGACTTTAAAAAATGGAAAAAAGTTACGTTATTAATATTCCGGTATTTAGAGTGGTTCGGTTCACTTAAATTCCTTAAATTTACATGTAAAAGGTTAATGATGGAAAAGCCATTGATAAATAAAGTTGCCCAAAGTGAATTGATTACTATCAACCTGGAGCAATATTACCCGGAGAGAGGAATTTTTATTTTTGACATCAAGGACTATCTGTTTCGTGGATTGATTCTCAAAGAGAAGGATTTTCGGGCTGCTCTTGATTCTTATCCTTGGGATCAATTGGAAGGTAAACACCTGGGAATCGACTGTTCTGCAGATGCAATCATACCCACTTGGGCCTATCAATTGGTTGTCGTCAAAGCCCAGCCCTTTGTCAGTTCTATTCATTTGGGTAATGAAATGACTGTTATTAGAGAATGCATGCTTGAACATATCAGCGAAATTGATTTTAGCATATTTCAAGACAAGAAAATCGTTGTAAAAGGTTGCAGCAACAAACAAGTGCCCGATGCCATTTATGTAAAATTAACTGAAAAACTTTTACCCTTTGTCAAGAGCCTTATGTTCGGCGAACCCTGCTCTACTGTACCCCTTTACAAAAAAAAATAAGATGAAAGTCAGTATTCTTTATTTCATTACAGCCTTGACCATTCTATGTGGATTTTTCCTTATAAGTTCCTATGTTTTACCAGAACCCAAGGATAAAGAAACCCAACATAAAATTCAAGAAGTAAGATTACCCCGTTTACCCGTTAAAATGTACTTTGCAGGTGAAGCTGTTCCCCTACAGGATGCTGAGACCTTAGAAAGAATTGACAGGGAAATTATTTCCATTTGCTTCGGTCATGCTACTGTGATACAGAATTTAAGATTTTCTGTTCGATATTTCAGCTACATGGAAGAAATCTTTAATAAATACGGTATCCCGAATGATTTTAAATACTTGGCTGTAACAGAAAGCAATCTAAGGAATGTTACATCATCAGCGGGAGCTAAAGGTGTTTGGCAGTTTATGCAAGGCACAGCAAAAGATTTTAACCTGATTGTAAACCAAGAGGTAGATGAAAGGCTTAATTTTTTCAAATCAACCGAGGCTGCTTGTCAATATTTAAAAAAGTTGAAGGATAAATTTGGTTCCTGGACTCTGGCGGCGGCCGCCTATAATTGTGGAGAAGGTAGAATCAGCGAAAGAATGAAAAGTCAGGAAATGGAAAATTATTATGACTTATACCTTCCTGAAGAAACAATGCGCTATGTTCCCAGGATTTTAGCATTCAAAGAAATTTTAAAAAAGCCTGAATCCTATGGCTTTCATTTACAAAATGATGACTTTTTACCTGCATTTCCTACCTATAAAAGAGTAATAGTAGACAGCACTGTAACTCAATGGTCGGCATTTGCCAAAAATCAGGGACTAAGCCTAAAAAAATTAATCTATCACAATCCTTGGATACTTTCTAATTCTTTGATTAACAAGGAGAAAAACTCATTTGAAATTCTTTTGCCTGTAGAATAAAAAAAACTGATATTAAAAAAATATCAGTTTTGTGCCCAAGACAAGATTCGAACTTGCACACCCTTGCGGGCGCTACCACCTCAAAGTAGTGCGTCTACCAGTTTCGCCACCTGGGCATCGTAGACAATTAGCGAGTTAAATTTATTACAATAGTCTCAAAAAAAAAATATTTAATTCAATTTTCTCTTCTAATGTATAGCAGAAGGGGGGGGTATAATCAGTTTTAATTAATGCTGTTCATTAAAAAAAATGATATTATAGTTTTTAAAATATTCAATAAATAAAATTTAATTTTACGAAGTGTTAAAATTTTTATATTAACCCATGAATTATACTTTTAACCAACTCAAAGTTTTTACCAAAATTGTTCAACACAAGAGTATTACCAAAGCTGCTGAAGAATTGTTTTTGAGTCAACCTGCTGTATCTATACAATTGAAAAATTTCCAAGATCAATTTGATTATCCTTTGGTTGAAATCATCAACAAGAGGCTCTACGTCACAGAATTTGGGTTTGAAATAGCAAAAGCAGCAGAGAATATCCTCCATGAATTAGAGTTGTTGGATAGTATGACTGCCTACAAAAAAGACAAACTTAAAGGCAAATTTAAGATAGCCTCTGTTTCCACAGGTCAATATGTTATCCCAAGTTTTTTATCTGAATTTCTGGCTACTAATAATGAGATTGAGGTTGAATTGGGAATATCCAATAAAATGATTGTTTTGGATGCTCTTTCAGCTAATGAGGTTGATTTTGCCATCATTTCCAATATTCCAAAAAATTTGAAGGTGAATCACTTAAGATTGGCCTCCAATTATCTGTACTGGGTATGTAATTCTTCTGTTGAAATCAAAGAAAATTCGCTGGATTTCATCAAAAAAGCTCCTTTGATTTTTCGCGAACATGGTTCCTCAACTCGTTTGATGATGGAACATTTTCTAAAAGAAAATAAAATAAATGATTTCTGCAAAATAGAAGTAACAGCTAATGAGGGTGTAAAACAATCGGTTATATCCAATATTGGCATTTCTCTACTACCCTTGATTGGAATAAGAAGTGAACTCGACAACAAAGTACTTCAAATTATTCCTGTTGAAGGAACACCGATTCAAACAGAATGGTATATTATTTGGCATCCTATGAAGAAATTATCTCCTGTGGCTGAGGCATTTCTATCCTTTTTGGATGAAAAAAGCGCAGAAATTGAAAAAGCCAACTTCTCTTGGATTACGAATTATTTGAAGCAAAAGGTTTAAGCCATGTTATGAAAAACCTTTTGTACATCGTCATCGTCTTCAAATTTTTCTATTAATTTTTCCAAATCTTCTTTTTGTACTTCAGTTAATTCTTTTGTTACCTGTGGGAATCTCTGTAAGCTAGCCTCTTTTACTTCAATACCCAACTCTTCTAATTTGGCTTGCATGGCTCCAAAATCATCATATGACGTATATACATAAACCTGATCATCAGAAATTTCTATTTCTTCTGCTCCCCCATCAATAAGTTCCAATTCTAAATCATCAAGATTTTTTTCACCCAAGTCAAAAATAAACTCTCCAACCCGATCAAACATAAATGAGACGGAGCCACTTGTACCCAACCCACCACCTGATCGATTAAAATACAAACGCATATTGGCAACAGTTCTTGTTGGATTATCCGTTAAAGTTTCAACAATAAAAGCAATGCCGTGGGGACCAAAACCTTCATAAACTACTTCAGATAAGTCCTCAGCATCTTTTGAGGAAGCTTTTTGAATGGCTTTTTCAACATTGGCTTTGGGCATATTTGCGATCTTGGCACTTTGAACTGCTAGACGAAGACGAGGGTTGGTAGATGGTTCAGGGCCACCTTCCTTTACAGCGAGTGATATTTCCCTTCCAATCTTGGTGAACATTTTGGACATCTGTCCCCAACGTTTCATTTTTCTTTCTTTGCGATATTCAAAAGCTCTTCCCATTTCTTTAATCTTTTTATTTTTTACAAAAATAAAATTTGCTGTATTTACTTGAAAGTTATTTTAATTATTTTCTAATGTTTGGATAATTTAATTCAAACCATTCAATAGTAGATTTCAATCCTTCATAAATAGGCGTAAAAACAAACTGCGGGCACAACTCTTTCAACCTACTGTTATCAGATGGTTTTCTGAACTGGCCATCGGGTTTATCTTTTAACCAAATCACTTTACCCTTAAACTGCAAAAGATGCACAATCATATCTACCAGATCAGCAATAGATACTTCCTCTGAGGTAGATAAAATCAGAGGTTCCTCTGCAGTGTAATGGTCCAGAGCCCATTCTGTAGCCAGGGCTACATCTTTTGAAAAGATAAATTCTCTTAAGGGTTTACCCGTTCCCCAAACTTCCAAATCTTTACCTGCTTCCCTGGCGAGATAGCAACGATGAATCAAAGTAGGAACTACATGACCTTGCTCCAGGTGAAAAAGATCATTCGGACCATATATATTGGTTGGAATTACTGATTTATAATCCAAACCATACTGTTCTTTATAAGCTCTAATCTGAATGTCAACCATTCGCTTGGCATAGGCATAGGCGTCATTGGAATGGTGGGGTGGGCCTAAATGAATTTTGCCTGGGGTTAGCGGATAAGTTACTTGATCGGGGAACACACAGGTAGATAAGAAAGCTACCATTTTCTTTACCCCATAGAGCCTGCATGCTTCTATCACAAAGGTATTCATCAAAATATTTTCTCGAAAAAAATCACCTTTATAATGCATATTTGCCCAAACGCCGCCAACTTTTGCAGCTGTATGAATTAACTCTTCCGGCTTGTAAGTCTCAAACATTTTCTGAACCTCTGCCCACTGACACAGATCAAAATCATTTCTTCCTATTTTTATATCGCCTTTCAGAGCAGAACCGACCATACCGGTCCCCCCAGTAATTAACCTAAGACCCATAGAATTACCATTGTGGATTTTGATAAAATTCCATCCAATAATCTACCATTTCATCCATCATTTGTTCAAAACTAATAGATGGCTGCCAACCTAATATTCTTTTAGCCTTAGAAGCATCACCTTTCAAATCTTTCAATTCTTCTGGTCTGTAAAACTTTTGATCCGTTTTAAGGTGTTTTTCTTTATCCAATCCTAATCTTTGAAACACATAATCAACTAAATACTGTACGCTATGAGACTTTCCTGTGGCACAGACAAAATCATCTGCCTGGTCATGTTGTAACATCATCCACATCGCCTGTACATAATCTTTGGCATGTCCCCAATCTCTTGTTGCCTCTAAATTTCCCAAAACCAAATGATCTGCCTTTCCTAATTTGATTCGAACAGCTTCCTTGGCTACCTTGTTTGTGACAAAATTTGAACCTCTTCTGGGCGATTCATGATTGAATAAAATTCCATTAGAAATGAACATTCCGTAAGCATTTCTGTAGTTTTTGCAAATGTTATGAGAAAAAACTTTGGCACAACCATAAGGTGAAACTGGATGTAGGGCTGTGGTCTCTCTTTGAAAACCATCCTCGTCAATATTATTTCCAAACATTTCTGAGGAACTAGCCTGATAAATTTTTGCACTGGGGCAAATCAACCGAACTGCTTCGAGTAATCGGAGTGTTCCCAAACCAGTTATTTCTGCAGTATATAAGGGTTGATCGAAACTGATTCTTACATGCGACTGCGCTGCCAAATTGTAAATTTCATCGGGTTGAACCAATTGCAGCACACGAACTAAAGAAGCCATATCCAAAAGATCGGCATATTCCAGTTTCAAATGTGGATGGCCATAGACAGATTGTAATCTATAGGTTTGATTTTCAGAAACAGAATTTCTCTTTAGAATACCCCATACCTCATAGCCTTTATCCAAAAGAAATTCAGTAAGATATGATCCATCCTGACCATTAATGCCCGTTATAAGTGCTTTTTTCATTGTTTATATTCTTTCAAGCCTTAAAATTACAAAAAAAAGAATTTTCAACAAGTTTAATTCAAGGAGCCAGATTTCCTCTCTTCAAGGCCTGAAAAACAATTCTGAGGTGTTCATACAGGGTTGGCACAAGTCCAAAATGTTTGGTCAAGATTCTAAAACGCTCCTTCCAGGAAGCTTTTCTATGTTGGGCAGAAATACCCCCCTTCAAAAAGGAACAGAGTATGATACCACTATCCTTACAGGTTTTTGCTTTTTTTAATATGCGTATTGTCCAATCTAAATCTGCCACTAATTTAAATTCTTCAAAATTATAGGGCTCCCATATTCTTCTGTGTGGCAACATAGCCTGATGGCAGATTACCATACCATTTCTGAAAGATTTCCAACTCAATTGGGTTGACTCGGGGTGTTTCTTATGCCAGGGAATGATTTTACCATCCGTATCTACTATTTTCACCATACCATAAACAAAATCTTCCCCTTGATAATTTTCAAAAGCAATTCGCAGCACATCGGGCGATTCGGCAATGTCTCCAGCATGTAAAAACCAAATAAAATCTCCAGTGGCAGCTCTCATTCCCTTGTTCATCGCATCATAATTGTTCTTATCTTTTTCAGAAATGATCCTGTCAATATGATCTGCATAGTTGGATAAAACTGAGAGGGTTCCATCTTTACTTTTGCCATCCACAATGATGTATTCAATATGAGGATAGTTTAAAGCTATCACACTTTCTACTGTTTTAGCAACAATTTTCTCACAGTTGTAGGTAACTGTAATAATTGAAATTTTAGGGAAATGGGCCTCGCTATGATTCATTTTTATCGTAAAAAATCCTCAAATGTAAAAAAAGTACTGTAACCTTTTTCCTTAAAATAATTTTTCGTCTCTTCTACAGTACGATTGCTGCTAATGAGGACAAAGTCTCCACCCCAGGCGCCCAAAGATTTAATTTCTCCCCAAAAATCTGAAAAATATAAATCCTTTACTCTGGGCCTTTTCAAAATATCTACCAAAATAGCCTCATGTTCTCTTATAAGCTCATCAAATTCAGACAAAAAACTTGCTCGCAACATATTGTGTGTTATTTGGCTGATTCTGTTAAGATGTTGCCTTCTGGTATCTATTGGACAGATTTGGTAGTTTACCAGTGCTTCTCTACTATCTTGTTTTTGATTTAAATGGAGAAAAAACAACTGATTGTGAAAGCTTGGAAAAAAATGTACGAGTTCAACTTCTGGATTGGCGTTCCATTTTCTATAAATAATAGGACCCTCAGCTGTTGCGGCAGCAATATCATACCCCGAACCTTTAAAACTAAGTTCCAGCAAATCGTATGCTGAAACATGAGACCATTGAGATAGCAGGCTTATCAAGGTAGAACTTGATCCCAAGCCCCAATCTCTGGGAAATTCGAGTTGGGTGGTGATTTGTTTTCCTTCCAGTTTCTGCAAAAAATTTGATTGTAATCGAACAACAGCTTGCAAAATATCTTTCAATTTATCAACTACAGTAGCAGAATCTGCATTCGTAAAATTTTTTATTTCCAATCCTGGTAAATGAAAAACTACCTCAAACCAGAGTGAATTATCAGCATTGTAACTGCGCCAGATACATTCGTCTTTTAGCCCTTCATGATCCTCCACAATTAATCTCTGTCCAAATTTCACAGGCAAGGCTAAAGCGCTGGCTCCCTCAGTAACAAAATACTCAGCACTTAATAATACTTTGCCCTTGGCATAATATTGAGTTCTGTTCATTTGATTTTCATATAAAAAGAATGAGCAAAGGTTTTATATTTACACAAAAGTATGAATTAATATGGAAAGCAAACTGAATCTTAAAACCCTAGTCTATATATTTTTAAGTTTATGTTGGATTGGTTCAGGAGATTTGTTATCTCAGCCATTAATTTCTGATATCCAAGCCTTTGATTTATTGGTATTTGAAAAAAGCGAAACCAAAGAAATGAGATTTATACGATCTGGTGCCAAGATTCGTTACAGGTTGTATTCACAACCTTCAACCGTACAGAAGGGCATTTTACAAAAAATTACCATGAACGCCATGTTTGTTGACGGTATTGAAGTTGCTTTGTCTGATTGTATGCAAATTTCAGGCAGAGTGAAAACAAAAAAAGAATTGACAGGAGGAATTTTACTCGGTTTGGGTTTAGGAAGTCTTCCTTTTGGAGCAACGCTTGCACAATTACGTTTGGATGGCAAGATCATCATTGGAGGTCCAATACTGGTTGGGGCCAGTGTAGCTCTAATTGGTACTGGAATTTATTTGATAAGTTCATACAAAACTTTCAAAATGACAAAAGGCTGGTCTGTTTATGGGGGAAGAATGGAGTATGGTCAGGTGTTGACACCCAGAAATTAATTCGCGGTTAGTTTGCCCTAAGCTATTCAGATTTTCCGATATACCGAAAGCTTTCGGGGTAACCTTGGATATTTAGGCAGCAAAGGAGGCCTGGGTTTCAACCCGGGACCGATTTCAGCTCCAGCAGAACAGCCAGTTCTTAGCAACTAAGCAAGAACGGAAAGAAAGCCACAGCGTGCTGACCTTGTAAAAAGCTGCTCCAAAAAATTCAGATTCAGAAATAGGTTAGGTCATCCCTACGGGACTGTTTCTCTAACCTCGCCTACTCGGCTCAGAACAGGTGACCCCGATGGGGCTAAAGACATCTTTTTAACAAATCTTATTAAAAATCATTGCAAAAAATGTAACGAATACTTGCTCACGCAACGAATAGACTGTATATTCGTTGCGTAAAATAAGTCGA
>Ga0169931_10009679_pt1 | contig 13864 bp, 11 predicted proteins | sample Kivu_15m_20L_FD_129675 | JGI IMG/M metagenome (GOLD analysis project Ga0169931, IMG submission 129675) | Freshwater microbial communities from Lake Kivu, Western Province, Rwanda to study Microbial Dark Matter (Phase II) - Kivu_15m_20L... | ecosystem: Environmental > Aquatic > Freshwater > Lake...
ACCGCGCGGCGCGACCTGACGAAGTGGCCCCTCGTCCTTTGACGTTCGCACCGGGCGGTAGTTAATATCGACCAGCCAAGTCGATATTAGTTGTCCGGTGTGAGGGCCAGGACATGCGCTTGTCGCGGAAGGCCGACTACGCACTTCGCGTGCTGATGACGCTCGTGGACCGCTGGGGGCAGGGGCCGGTCTCCATGAACGAACTGGCGCGCCTGAACGACGTGCCCAAGAAGTTCCTCGAGCACATCATGCTCGATTTGAAGGCACAGCAGTGGGTGACCAGTTCGCCCGGTCGGTTCGGCGGGTACGCTTTGGCCCACCCACCGGAGCGGATCACGCTCGGGCAGGTGGTGCGTCACTTCGACGGCGTTCTGGCCCCGGTCGGGTGCGTGTCGCAGTCGCAACCGGAAGGGTGCAGCCAGTCGGCGACGTGCCGGTTCCGCCGCGTGATGCTCGACGTGCGGAACGCGACCGCCGCGTACCTCGACGGCGCGACACTTGCGGCGGTGGCGCGGAACGAACCCGTTGATGCCCGCGAAGTGCTCACACTCGGACTGGCCGACGGCGACGGCATCTGACGGTCTGGGCGGAGGAGTGCGGCAACAGACGGTTGGGAGCCGGTCCAGCGGGTGAGAATCCCGACTGGATATCGACGCGAAGAGACAGGTGTCGAAATCCAACTGATCCGGGGGTGACAAATGCGAACCGAGGGTGCTTGTGTGAGGCTCGCGCTGGTCGCGACGGTGTGTTTGGCGCTGCCGCTCGGTGCACAGGAACCGAAACAGAGTGAGGAACTCCGGTCGGTCAAACTCGACGTCCTGCGGAAGGCCGTCGCCGCAGCCGACAAGCAAGGTGAGAATGTGGGCGACATCCGAATGGCACTCGACGCCTTCGAGAAGGCGCTGCCGTCGGCGAAGCCCGGCGCGGTCCCGCCGGAGCTTCGGGCGCTGCGGGACGCTGTAGACGCGGCGGCCCGCAAGGGCGAGCGGGTGGAAGAGGTGTCCAAAGAACTGAAATTGGTCGAACTAGCCGTCGCCGGGCGCACCCTGTCCCGGCCCGCGCCGAAACCCAAGCCCGCGCCCGGGCAGCCCGGCGGGGAGGAGGTCACCCTTCCAAAGCCGGACGGGTTCGACGCCTACGCGGGCAAGATCGCCGAGGGCAAGTTCACGATCACCGCGACCAAGGACAAGATCGTATTCACCCTGACCGGGGTTGTTGACCGGGCTAGGATTCCGACACTGAACCGCGCGGTGGTCGAACCCCCGGGCATGATGCACACCAGCGACCTAGTGTTCAAGCTGCCCGCCGAATACCAGAAGGACGTCGAAACGCTCCTCAAGAGCGTCGCGCCCAAGGAGTAATGAGGGCTCCATCAATCAACTACCATCTGGTGGGTATTCGCACCGGCAGACGGAATTGACCTTGTCCGGTGTGAGGCAGACGGCTCACCACCCGGACACAGCGGCATCTTCCAGCACGTCGAGGTCGGCGCACACGCGGTTCGACCAGTAGTGGCTCTGTAGGTACGGCCACAACCGCTCCACCGGGTTCAACTCCGGGGAGTACGGCAGCTGTTTCACGACGCTCAGTTGTCAGGCACCCGCAACGCTTTCGCGACGTGCACCCGGCCCCGTCACACGAGCGCCTCGTGCGTGCCGGCCGGTCGCGTCGCGGACAACGGGTCGAGGAACGTCTGCACCACGGACACCAAGTCGGATTGATCTCTATCCGTTCTGTAGCCGGCCTCTGTTCGTGTGCCGTGTTGCGCGCTCACTTGCGTTGCAATCTCGTGGCAACATGGCTCGGCCGGTGCTGTCTTGTGAAGGTAGCTCTGGCCTCACAGAGGCCGGCTACAGTTACGAATCAACCGGACATGGTATCAGAGACTTGACGAAGTGAGCCGCTTCCATCGGGGTGCGCGTCACGGCTTCGCGGCTTCGAGCACCCGCTGCCCCTTCTGGGCGAAGTTCTCCGCGTCCTTCTTCGCCGGTTTCGGGCGGCCCGCGGGGGGCATCGTGCCGGCCGTCACGGTCTTCAGCATCGCGCGCCACGTCTCGGCGTCTTTGCGGATCGCGTCGGCGGTTTGGAAGTGCGTGAGCGACGGGTCCGCGGTACCGGTCACGTCGTTGTGACACGACACGCAGTGCTTGCGCAGGAACGGGTACACGTCCTTTTGGACGTTCACCGGGTCGTCGGGTTGTTTCTCGTCGGCCGGGGCCGTGGAACCCGCTCCGAGAGCGAGCGCCGCGGCCCCGAGCAGTGCGAGCGCCGCGGCGCGCGTCACGGGTTACTCCCTTCGGCGGCCGGGGCCGCGCCAAGCGCGGGCAACTTTACCACCGTGACCGTGCCGTTGCCGTTCACGGTGGCGACGCGGTCGCCCTTCGGGTGGAACGCCACTTGGCTCACCGTGCCGCGCGGCGCGCGCACCGCGACGGCCTTCAGCGCGGCCCCGGTGTCGGCGTCCCACAGGCGGAGCGTGCCGTCGCCGGCCGCGGTTACGAACACTTTGCCGTCGGGCCGGTACGCGGCGGCGAGCGCGCGGTCGAAGTGCCCGGGCAGCAGGCGGAGCGTCGCGCCGGTGCTCGCGTCCCACACCTTCACCGTGGGCGGCACGTCGCGGTTGCCGACCGACACCAGTTGCTTGCCGTCGGGCCGCAGGGCCAGCGCGAGCGGGTCGTCGTCCTCGTCCGGGTCGAGCGTGCGGACCAGTTTCCCTTCGGCCGCGTCCCACACCTTGATCGCGCGGTCGTCGGCCGCGGACAGCACCGACCCGCCGTCCGGGGTGAACAGCACCGACGTGACCGTGCCGTCGTGCCCGGCGAGCGTGCGGAGCGCTTTGCCGGTTGCCGCGTCCCACACGATGAGCGTTTTGTCCGCGGAGCCGCTGGCGAGCGTCTTGCCGTTCGGGGCGAAGGCGACCGCGCGCGCCGCGTCCTTGTGCCCGGCCAGCGCGAGCGGCTTGGCGTCGGAAGCGGGGTCGATCAGGTACACGCGGCCGTCGGCGCTCGCGGCGGCAACGCGCTGACCGTCCGGGGCGAACGCGACCGCGCGGTGGGCCTCCGTGCCCGCCGCGAACACCTTCAGCTCTTTGCCCGTTTCGGCGTCCCAGATGCGAACGGTCCCGCCGTCGTCGCCGGTCGCGAGACGCGCGCCGTCCGGCGAATACGCCACCGCGACCAGCGTGCCCGCGGGCGGCGCGTCCGACGCGGCCTTCGTGAGCGGCGTCACCTTCACCGACGCGTCCGCGCCGCCACTCAGTACCGCCTTGCCGTCCGGGGCGAACGCGACCGCCAAAGCCGGGGCTTGGAGCGCCGTAACGGTGCGCCCCACCTTCGCGGTCGCGCGGTCCCACGCGCGCACGGTGCCGTCGTGCCCGGCGGTCGCCACGGTCGCGCCGTCGGGCGACAGGGCGACCGCGAACACCGCGCCCTTGTGCCCTTCCAGCACCGCGGTCGGTTTGCCGTCGCTGACGGTCCACGTGCGCACGGTCGGCTCCAGCGCCGCGGACACCAACTCGGTGGAATCCGGCGTGAACGCGAGTGAACTGATGCGCGCCGTGTGGCCCTTGAGTACGAGCTTCTCGTCGCCGCTGTCCGCGTCCCAGAGGCGAACGGTTTTGTCCCACAGCCCGACCGCGAGCCACTTGGCGTCCGGCGACCACGCGACCGCCGAGGCGAACTCGCCGAGCCGGTCGAACACCTTCAGTTCCTTAGTGGGCGGCTCGGTGACACCGGGGATGCCGGCCCGCGTCTCGGGATCGGGTTTCGGGTTCACCGCGTCCCACACGCGCACCGTGCGGTCGTCGCTCGCGGACGCGATGCGCTTGCTGTCCGGTGCCCACGCGATCCCCGCGACCGCGTCGCGGTGCCCCGCGAGCGTGACTTTCAGTTCGCCCGTCGCCACATCCCAGAGGCGCACGGTTTTGTCCGCCGAACCGGTGGCGAGCGTCTTGCCGTCCGGGCTGAACGCAACCGCGTACACCGCGGCCGAGAGCAACCGGTTCGCGCGCCCGGTGAAGACGCGCACCTCTTTGCCGGTGAGCGCGTCGCGCAGCTTCACCGAGCCGTCGTCGCTGGCGGTGGCGAACAGCCGACCGTCGGGCGAGTAGGCGACCGAGCGCACCACGTCCCAGTGCCGGGCCGCGTCGCCGAGGGTGAGAATCACGTCGGCCGGGTCCGCTTGTCGCCGGCCACCGCCCTTGTCCTTATCCTTCTTCTGCCGATTCGGAGGCTGCGCGCCGGACAGGTCGAACTGGGTCGAAGCAAAGGCAGCGACCGCGACCAGCAGGGCCGCGCGGAACAGTCGGTATCGCATGTCGGGTGGTTCCTTGAGTGGAGTGGAGCGGCCCGCGAACCCGCCGCGCGAGCTACGGCACCGGTGGGCCATAGCTCGCGCGGGGCGGCTATCGAATCAGTGGCGGAACAAGAACTCTTTGGTGTTAATGAGCGCCCATTGCACGTCTTCCCACGCCTGGCGCTTGTCGGCCGTGGCCGCGAGGTGCGCAAGAACCGCAGCCTCCTCCTTGGCCGTGGGCAACCGCGTGAGCGTCGCGAGGTACAGCTCGCGCAGAAACTCTTTGTCGGGTTTGCCCTGCTTGAGCAACCGGCCCACGCGGTTCGCGGGGTCGGTCAACTTCGCCTTCAGCGTCGGACCGTTGATGAGTTGCAGCGCGTGGCCGAGGCTGGTGTCGCCCTGCCGCTCGCACTCGCACGACGTTTCGCGGGCCGGTTGACCGAACGCCTTCAGGAACGGGTGGTGGAACACGTCGCCGTCGGGGAGTTGTGTCGCCCGCGTGCCGAGCTTCACCCCCTCGAACGGCTCCGGCACCTCGGACGAAGACGAAAGCGCGTCGAGCAGCACCTCGGCGGGCAGCAGTTTCGTGACCGCGTGCGAGAAGAACCGCTCGTCGTCCTTGTTGCGCTCGTTGGTCGCGGCGCTCAGTTGGTAGGTGCGCGAGTTCAGCACGGTGCGGATCACGCGCTTCACGTCGAAGTTGTGGTCCGCGAAGTCCTTCGCCAGCGCGTCGAGCACCTCGTCGCTCGCGGCCGGGTTGGAGTCACGGAAGTCGTCCACCGGGTCCACCAGCCCGCGGCCGAGCAGGTGGTACCAGATGCGGTTCACCGTCGAGCGCGCGAAGAACGGGTTGCTCTTGCGCGTGATCCACGCCGCGAGCGCGACGCGGCGGTCCGCGTCCGGTTCGATCTTCGGCAGTTCGCCGCCGAGGAACCGCGGCGGTTGCACCTCGTTCGTGCGCGGGTGAATCACCTCGCCGCTTTTCGCGTGGAAGATGTCGATCGCGCCGAGGTTGAAGCGGTTCAGCCGCGGGTACAGCGGGTCCGGGCGGTCCTTGACGCGGGCGAAGAACGCGGCCAGCCCATAGTAATCGTCTTGCGTCCACCGCTCGAACGGGTGGTTGTGGCACTGCGCGCAGCTCATGCGGATGCCGAGGAACAGTTGCGCCGAGTTGCGCCCGAGGTCGTCAGCGGGGCGCGACCGGCGGTCGTTGCGGAAGAAACTGGCCGGCGGGTTCAGGAACGTGCTGCCGCTCGCGGTGAGCAGCTCGCGCACCACCTTGTCGAAGGGCGTGTTGTCGGTGAAGTGTTGCCGCAGCCACTGCACATAGAGGTACGCGCCTTTCGCCTGCACCGCGCGGCGGTTCACGGTGAGCACGTCGGCCCACTTCAGCGCCCAGTAGTCCGCGAACTCCGGGCGCTCGAGCAAGGTGTCGATCAGCTTCGCGCGCTTCTTCGGGTGGGTGTCGGCGAGGAACTTCTCGGCCTCCGCGGGTGTGGGAAGTACGCCGAGCAGGTCGAGGTACACGCGGCGCAGGAACTCGGCGTCGCCCGCGAGTTCCGACGGCGGGATTTCGAGGAGCTTGAGCTTCGCGAACAGCAACTCGTCCACGTAGTTGTTGGTCGGCGGGTTCGGCCACACGAACTTCGGGTCCGGGGCCACGAACGTGAGCCGCACGGACACGGTCTCGTTCAGGTACTTGGTCTGAATCGCCACCTCGCCCGTTTTCAGGAACGTGACGAGGCCGTTCGCGTCCACCTTGGCGACGCTCTCGTCGCTGGAGCGGAACACCGTGAGCCGGGTCACGTCGGCCTTCGATGCGTCCGCGAAGTGGGCGACGGTGGTCACTTGTTGGGTGTGTTCGGGCGCGCGAAGGACGCGGTTGTGCGGTTTCACTTCCAGCCGCGTGTGCGCCGAAAGGTCGTCCGCGTCGCCCTTCGCCCCTCGCGCGATCCACTGGCGCAAAACGGCGTCTGCCGGGTCGCCGGGCTTCAGCCGGATGCCGCCCTCGTGCGGCACTTTGCCGCGGCCCTTCAGCAGAATCAGGCTGTCGTCGGGCTTGGCGACGTTCACGCGGCGGCCGGTGGCGTCGCGGGTGAGCGCGGCGAAGTCGGCCGGCGGGTCGAACCCGCGGAGGCTCAGCTTGAACCCGTTCTTGCCGCTCGGCGTCCCGTGGCACGCGCCCGCGTTGCACCCCGCGATAGCGAGCGCGGGGACCACTTGGCGCTGAAAGCTGATCGGTTCGTTCGGGCCGGGCGCGGCGAGGTTCGGTAGTTCGCCCGCGGCGGCCGGGCCGGCGGCGAGGCCGACTAGCGCCAGCGCGCAGAAACGTGTAGCGGACACGGTGGTACCTCTATCTGGTGCGAGTGTGTGTTCGAGAAACGGCCGCCCCCGCCGCCCGACCGGCGCTCCTCGACGCCGGTCCGCTCCCGCGGTTCAGGGCCGCGGGCGCTCCGGGTGGTCTCTCACTCACCCGGAACCGGCGGCGGGGGCGGTGGCTCACGCGAGCAGCGCCTTGATCGGCTTGCCGTCGATCAAGTGGTGCGGGCGCTGGAGGGCGTCGTACAGCACGGTGTCGAGGTCGATGCCCAGCGCGTGGTAGATGGTGGCGAGCAGGTCTTCGGGCTTGGCCGGGTCGCTCGCCGGGTACGCGCCGGTCTTGTCGCTGGCCCCGTACACGGTCCCGCCCTTCACGCCGCCGCCGCCGAGCAGGATCGAGTACACGAACGGCCAGTGGTCGCGCCCGTTCGCGGCGTTGATCTTCGGCGTGCGGCCGAACTCGTTGAAGAAGATGACCAGCGTTTCGTCCAACAGCCCGCGCTGGTGGAGGTCGGCGAACAGGGCCGCGAACGCCTTGTCCGTGGGCGGGTACAGGTTCTCTTCGATCAGCCGGAAGCAGTTCTGGTGCGTGTCGTAGCCGGCGGCACCGCGCCCGCCCACGTTCGACCGCGGCCAGTTGATCTGCACCAGTCGCACCCCCGCTTCCACCAACCGGCGGGCGAGCAGGCACTGTTGGCCGAACGTGTGCTCGCCGTACTGCTCGCGCACCGCCTTCGGCTCGTTCTCCAGATCGAACGCCTTCTGCGCCGCGGGCGAGCTGACCATGTCGAACGCTTTGGCGAAGTGCGGGTCCAACCCCTTCGTCGCGGCTTGTGCGTCGAGGTGCTTGCCGCCCTCACTCACCTGCGCGAGCAGCGCCCGCCGGGCGTCGAGCCGCGCCGAGGGCAGCGACGGGTCCGAGGCCACCGCGCCGGGGTTGAAGTTCGGTTCGCCCGCGTAGCTGTTGACACGGTACGGGTCGTGGGCCGCGCCGAGGAACCCGGCGAACTGCCCCGGCCACTCCGGGCCGTTTGGGCCCATCGCCACCGGCATCATCACGAACCCGGGCAGGTCCTTGCGGCCCGGCAGCAGCTTCGTGGCGACCGAGCCGAAGTGCGGCCGGTCCTCGCGGCTCATCGTCGCGGACTCCGGCGTCACCGCGCGCGGAATCTTCGCCCCGCAAAGCGTCCAGTAGAGCGCCGACGGGTGGACCGTGTCGGTGTGGTGCAGCGAGCGGATCAGGCTGAACTTGTCCGCGTGCTTGGCGAGGTGGGGCAGGTGCTCGTTGAGCCGGACGCCGCGCACGTTGGTGTCGATGCCGGTGTACTTGCCGCGGATCTCGGCGGGCGCGTCCGGCTTCGGGTCGAAGCTGTCGTGCTGCCCGGTGCCGCCGTTGGTGCAGAACACGATGACCGAGCGCGCGGTGCCGTGCTTCTTCGTGCCGGTCGGCTTGCCGGCCTCGGCCCGCAGCAGCGCGGGCAGCGACAGCCCGGCGGCGGCGACCCCGCCGGCGCACAGCAGTTCGCGCCGCGACACGCCGTCGCAGGTGCGGGTGCCGTGCTTGGCATTCAGAGTGAGCATGCGAGTTCCTTAATGGGTGTGGCGGAGTCGGTCCCGAACGACGAAATCGTCGGCCGGGCGGCGCGAGTCGAACGGGTCCGCGGGCGGCTCGGCCGCGGGGGCGCGGTCGGAGGCGGCGCGGAGCACGGCGAGCGCGTGCGGCACTTCGACGAAGCACGCCCACCCCACGCGGGCCGGGTCGGCGCAATCCCAGCCCGAGCGCGGCGAGCACCCGAGCCAGAAGTCGCCCGGTGTGGGGGTCGCGGTCTCGTCGGCCGTGAGCAACCCGGCCCGAGCGGCGAGCGCCGCGACGGGCGAGTCGGGTGCCCAGTCGGCGCGGCGCACCACGAGACGGCGCACCGCGAGCGCTTCGTTCTGCCAGTTCACGCGGATCACGGCTCCACCTCCTGTTGGGCGCGCGAATCGAGAAGCGTCCCGCCCGCACGCCCGCGGGGCCAGTTCCCCGCGGGCGTGCGACGGCCACCGCCTCCTGCCCCGGAATGCGGTCGGCCTAGCGGGCACGTCCCCGCGGGCGAGCGGGGGCGTGTACGGTCACGTCACTTCAGGTCGAGCACCGGCGGGTCGAGCTTGCCGGCGGCGTCGATCTTCACCTTCAGACCGGAGGTCTTCGGGTTGCTGTACTTCTCCTTCAGCCGGTCTGGCTGGATGCCGCCGGGCGGGCCCGGCGGCAGGTCGTCATCGTCTTCGGCCTTGGGCTTTTCCGGACGCGTGGTCCAGCGGATGCTCACCAAGTACTCGCCGACCGGCGCGCCGTCGGGCGTGCCCTCGCGGGACGGGTAAGTGGTGAGTCGGTACGTCCCGTCGGCCCCGACCGTGGCGGTGGGTTTGATCGCGTCCGGCGAGCCGTCGCCCGCCGGCAGCAGCACCACTTGCGCCCCGGCCGCCGGCTTGCCCTTGTAGAGCACCTTCCCCTCGACCGGGACCGTCGGCAGCCGCTCCACCTTCTCGCCGCACCCCGTGGCCGCGAGAACCAAGGCGAACGTCGTCAGCCGGTAGTTCGTGCGCATCGCGTCGCCTCCGGTTAGTCTTGGCCGTTGATGTCGCCGGCGGAGCGGGTGACCAGCGACGCGAAATCGTTGGTGTTCAGGCTCTCGCGGAGGAACTTGACGCTCCCGTCGCCGTACAGGAAGTTGGCCCCGCCGCTGTGCCGCGACCACACCTCGCTGACGTTGGTCGCGTTGATCACCCGGTTGCCGTAGAAGCTGTTGGTGGTCGGGTTGAACCCGTCGATGACGATCTGGATGCGCGGCTGACTCCACGGTGCCCCGGTCACCTGCAGGTTGTTCACCCCTTGGTCCGGGTTGTCCAAGTCGTCCAGCCGGAGGGGGATTTCGCGGGCACCGATGAACATCTTCGGTCGCTCGGCGCACTCGACGATGGCGACCGTGTTGCTCAGCCCGTCGGTCACGTCGGCAATGCGGGTGCTCGGGTCCTCGTCCGGGTACCACACGTTGACGAAGAACCCTTGGTACGGGCCGGCGTTGAACCCGCCCGCGTACCCGGCGGCGGACCCGCGGGACTGGATCACCCCGAGGTCTGCCAACTGCGGGTTGACGCCCGTGAGCGGGGCGTAGTCGCCGGTCGCCCACGCCCGCCCGAACAGCGGGCTGCTGGTGTTGGTCACCGGCGGCCCTTTCCGCGGGTTCTGCGCCGACGGGCACTGGTACGTCTTGATGTGCGTCTCGATGGCGTTCGCGTTCGGTAGGGTGTTCCACTGCCGGGTGAAGTCGTAGATGCGGGCGACGTTCCCCTGCTCGATCTCCGGCAGGATGAACGCGAACAGAGAGTGCCGGTTGATCCGCTGGCCCGGGAACCGCGGGGCCTTGGTGCGGCCGCTGTCGTGGGTCCAACTGGCCGCCGGCGGGAACTGCCCGCGGGCGCTCTCGTAGTTGTGGAGGGCGAGGCCGATCTGCTTCAGGTTGTTGGAGCAGCTCATGCGGGCGGCGGCCTCGCGCACCTTCTGCACTGCCGGCAGCAGCAGCCCGATCAGGATCGCAATAATCGCGATCACCACCAGCAGCTCGATCAGCGTGAACGCTTTCCTCAGCGAACGGTTGGAACGCACGGTAGCTCCTCCGAAACACGGAACCGCGACCACAGACGCGCAGCGACCCACCGGCCCCGCGCGGGGTCGAAACGAAACGCACCACCGGACCGCCCGGCGGCGAAACGAAACTCCGACCCGGAGTGGGCCGAAGGGAGGACGACTGATGGCGCGCCGGGAGGGGCGCAACGGAGAGAGTGGAACCCCCGCGCGCTGCGCTGGGGCGGAGGAGTTGAGACGCGAACCGCGAACCGCGATTACCCGATTGGGGTGTCCCGCGCGCGACCCTGAATCGCACGCGCGGCCCGCATCGGGCGACCGCTCCGACCCGCGAACCTCCCTGAAAGGTTCGTGAGTGGGCCGGTTGGTAAGTATATTCGTCTCTGTGGTGACTATTCGCAAGAGGGAACTCGAAAAGTCGAGCCGCTGGGCGTCCCACTCCGTCACATTGCTCGCCCGCAAGTGTCGATACTGTGTAGATTGCGCCCTGCGATTCTCTCGTTTCCCCAGCGAATCCGCTTCTGACATCGAGGCGTTCCCATGCTCGCGAGCCGCGTTCAGCACTTTTCCGAATCGGTCATCCGCGAGACGACCCGCATCGCACAGCGATACGGCGCGATCAACCTCGGGCAGGGCATGCCCGACTTCGACCCGCCCGAAGAGGTGAAAGACGCCGCGTGCCGCGCCATCCGCGACGGCTTCAACCAGTACGCGGTAACGTGGGGCACCGCCAGCCTGCGACAAGCCATCGCCGCGAAGATGCGCGCGTTCAACTGCCTTCACTGGGCCGACGCGGACGCGCACGTCACGGTGTGTTGCGGCGCGACCGAGTGCATGATGGCGACCATGCTCGCGCTCGTCGATCCGGGCGACGAGGTGGTGATCTTCCAGCCCTTCTACGAGAACTACGGCCCGGACGCGAAGCTCACCGGAGCGACGCCCAAGTGGGTGCCGCTCCGCGCGCCGGACTGGACTTTCGACCCCGCCGAACTGCGTGCCGCGTTCTCGCCGCGCACGAAGGCGGTCATCATCAACACGCCGAACAACCCGACCGGCAAAGTGTTCGCGCGCGACGAACTGGAACTGATTGGGAGCCTGTGCCGCGAGTTCGACGCGGTCGCGATCTCGGACGAGATCTACGAGTACATCAACTTCACCGACCGGCCGCACGTCAGCATTGCCTCACTGCCGGGCATGGCCGAGCGCACGGTCACGATCAGCGGGCTGTCGAAGACGTTCAGCGCGACCGGGTGGCGGTTGGGCTACTGCGTCGCACCGGAAGCGATTACCGCGGGCATTCGGAAGGCGCACGACTTCCTCACCGTGGGCGCGCCGCACCCGCTGCAAGTGGCCGGGGCCGCGGCGCTCGCTCTGCCGCAAAGCTACTTCGACGGCCTGCGCGACCACTACCGGCACCGCCGCGACCTGTTCCTGCCGTATCTGGAGCGCGCCGGGTTCGCGGTGCGCCCGCCGGACGGCGCGTATTACGTGATGGCCGATTTCTCGGCCCTAAGCGATCTGGACGATGTGTCCTTCGTGCGTCGGATGATCGAAACGGCGGGCGTCGCGGGCGTGCCGGGGAGCAGCTTCCACGACCCGAAGGAATTGGGGCGGAAACTGGTGCGGTTTATGTTCGCCAAGAAGGACGAAACGCTCCACGCGGCCGGCGAGCGCCTGCTGAACCTGCGCGCGAAGCTGACGTGACGGTGAGGACGGCCGCCCCTCTCAGCGCTTGTCGCGGTACTTCTCGCCGGCTTCGATGCGCACCTTCAGCACGTTCTGCCGAGGCGGCAGCGGGCAGGTCGTGTACTCGGAAAACGCGCACGGCGGGTTGTACGCCTTGTTGAAGTCCAGCGCGAACGTTTCGTTCGCCGGCGGTTGCTTCTCGACGGTGAGAAAGCGGCCCGGTTTGTAAGTGGTGTCACCCGCGGTGTCATCGCGAAACACGAAGAACAGACCGTCGCCTTCCTTGATCGCGTCCAGTTTGAACACCTGCCCCTTGAGCTTGAACTCCGCGTACCCGGGACACGGCTGCTTGGACACCTCGTCGATGACGTTCACGATGGGCAGCGTCTTGCCCTCGGGGTACGGGACGAACTTGGCTTCCACCTTGAACGCTTCATCCGGCGCGTACCACAGGCAGCCAGCGAAGTTCTTCCGTACCGACGACTTGTTGTCAGCCAGTCGCAGCACGTACTTGCCCTCGCGCTCGATGACGTGCAGACTGAGCCGCTCCAAGCTCACCCAGTCCCGTTTGTTGGTGTCGGTGCCGAGAACGCGCTCGCCCCGGAACGGCTTGTCGCCGCTGACCATCGAGACGCCCTCGGCCAGTTTCAGTGTGACTTTCTTGGCCGCGGTGTCGACGTGAACGGTGCCGAGCCGCTCCGGGCCGGTCCCTTTGAGCGCCGCGGGGAACACGACGTCGTTGGTGCCGCCGGTGCCGAACGTGTTCGCACCGTCCTTGAGCGGGTACCGCCCGGCGAGGCTCAGCCACCCGTTCTCGGCGCGCAGTTTCTCTTCGCGCGTCTCGCGCCACTTCTGGAGCTGCTCCGCGTACGGCGGGGCCGGCGGCTGAGCGGTGGCGACAGCAGCGAGGACAGGGGCAACGAACAGGGACGTTTTCATTGCGCACTCCGTGCTGGGAATCAAATGATGTAGTCCCCGGCAAACACGCGGACGCGGCGGGGCGTGATGAACACCGTGTCGCCCTTCTGGAGTTGCAGTTCCGCGAACCGCTCCTGTGGAAGGGCGACGCTCACCGGTTCGTCGATCCCCGGAACGCGCACCAGCACTCGCGTCACGGACCCGGCGGGAACGACGTGAATCACTTGGGCCTCGAGTGCCGGCTCGCCGTTGCGCTCTGGGGCCAAATCCAGTTCGTGCGGGCGCACGTACACGCGCGTCGGGCCGTGCGCCTGACCCTCCGAGCCGGGGCAGTCGAACTCCACGTCACCGACTACCGCCTTGCCGTTGTGAACGCGGCCGTGGAACACGTTCACCTGACCGAGGAAGTCGATCACGAACGGGTTCGCTGGGTGCTCAAACACTTCAACCGGCGTGCCGTTTTGTTCGACGCGCCCCTTGTTCATGATGACCACCCGGTCGGCTACTTCGAACGCTTCTTCTTGGTCGTGGGTGACGAACACCGTGGTCACCGGGTACTCGTCGTGGAGCCGACGGAGCCAGACGCGCAGTTCGGTACGCACCTTCGCGTCCAGCGCGCCGAACGGCTCGTCGAGCAGCAGCACCCGCGGTCGGGCCGCGAGCGCGCGGGCCAGCGCCACCCGCTGCCGCTGCCCGCCGGACAACTCGCCCGGGTAGCGCCCGCCCAGTTCTTCCAGCCGGACCAGCGCGAGCAGTTCTTCGACGCGCGCCCGGACGTCGCCCTCGTACCAGTTGCGCACGCGCAGCCCGAACGCGACGTTCTCGAACACGGTGAGGTGCCGGAACAGCGCGTAGTGCTGGAACACGAAGCCCACGTTGCGGTCGCGCGCGGAGCGCCGGGTCACATCGTCGTCCTTCAGGAGCACCGCGCCGTCGTCCGGGTGTTCCAGCCCCGCGAGGACGCGGAGCAGCGTCGTCTTCCCGGACCCGGACGGGCCGAGCAGCGCGAGCAGTTCGCCCTCG
>Ga0169931_10009680_pt1 | contig 13863 bp, 24 predicted proteins | sample Kivu_15m_20L_FD_129675 | JGI IMG/M metagenome (GOLD analysis project Ga0169931, IMG submission 129675) | Freshwater microbial communities from Lake Kivu, Western Province, Rwanda to study Microbial Dark Matter (Phase II) - Kivu_15m_20L... | ecosystem: Environmental > Aquatic > Freshwater > Lake...
CAATACTCTCTTGAGTGAAAGCAGGTTTTAAAATGTCAAAGTCACTCCTTGTTCCAGGCGAACAGGGCGACTCCACGTTGGTACCAGACGTAAGCCGGGATGCCGAAAGTGGGCACCTTGACAGAGAAGAGAAGCGTGGTACGTTGCTTGTTGAGGTAGACAGGGATCTAGATGCTCTCGCCGCCCTCCTCCTGAGCCGCTTTAGCCTTGTTGACCCATTTCAGGTTGGCACGGGGCAGGAAAGAGGAAAGGGCCTCGCTAAGCTTAATGCGCTGCTCGTCACGAGCATAGGAGGCGCCCTCGATTGATAGACCCTCAACGATGAAACCGAGGTCATTGGTCTTGATGGCCTCATCGCTTGGGTCGACCTCAAACTTTAGCTCTAGCTCTTCAAGCGACCACTTGTTATCCTGAGCGATGCTCTGCCTAGTGGCAGTCATGAAAGCTTCAGGGAATAGCAGGCCTCCAAACCATAGGCCACGCTTGCCGTAGTCAGTGGTAGAACTCACCTTGGCTAGTTGCTCGATTCGCTTCTTGAAGTCCTCGAGCCACTCTGTGGCAGTGATGTTGGCTATGTTGAAGCGGCGCCACTTCTTTGGGATCAAGTCAGCATGCAGCTCCTGGGCAAGCTGCTTCAGTACGTTAGTTGACTTGCGCTCTCCCTTGCACATCTCTTTGAGTTGGAGGAGATCGTTCCTCACAGTGTCGAGGAGCTGAGAGGCGACAGTCACTTCACGCTCAAGGAAACGGAAGAGAGGGTTGGTGATTGATTGCGATGTCCTGTGCAGAAGCTGCAGTTGTGTAGGCAAGGTCTGTATGAGCGACTGGGTCTTGGTAAGCAGCTTGACGAGCCAGAAGGACTTGCTGTCTTTGAGGTCGCCGCTATCGGCTAGATCGTCACCCGTGCCTTGGAGCACCTTCATGTTCTTGATCAAAGAGTTAGTCTGGCGCTCTCTCACAAGCTTTTCTACGTTGAGAGGCAGTCCGCTCCAGCACGGGCTCTCAATCTGAGGCAGCTCCTATATCCATTGGAGGAAGTTCTTGTAGTACTTGACGTCAGGGACCTTAAGCACGGGCTCGCTTGACTCAGGAGGCACTGTGAAGAGAGGGAAGTCCATGTTGAAGCTCTCCGGTCTGAAGAACTAGTTGACCAAAGATGACAAGATCTTGTTGTCAAACTCATTGTCAATCTTGCCTCCGAAGACTGACTGCCCGATCAAGGTACGGAGGGCATCCCAAGGTATCTTTTCGGGGTCGATGTTAGCTCTGTCCTTGCCCATCGAATCGATCCACTCATCGATGCAGTCGATGGCACAGCGCTGGTCGCTTTCATTGAACTCGTAGACCTTGGACCAGCCGATTGGAGTGTAGCGGAGGCGCTCCTGCACCACAGCGGTGAACCAGCTCACTAGGAAGTGAAGTCGTGCCCTCTCCATGGGGACCTTGTCAGAGCGCTATTGGGTCACGGTTTGTGTGTAAGACCTGAGCAGAGCTGCCTTGATGCCGCTTGGCGGCTCAAAGACGAAGACATGCGAAGCTCTCAAGAGAGTGGTGGGCACCTTAGGGTTGATCTCCATCGTCAGGAAGAGACGGAAGTTCGTGTTAAGTTGTAGTTTGTAGATCTCCTTCTCAAGCTCTCCCAGCCACTGGGGAGCAAGGTGCACGTTCTTCAGGAGCACCCAAGACCCATTCTTGGCAGCTGCCTTGATAGCCTAGTCCACTAGTCCGAAAGCCTCTGGGCTGCCGATGGCAACTGAGGCAAACTTCTTGCTGGCTTATTTGGCGAGCATGTCAACCTTGTAACTTGCGTCGAAGCCAGGAGCAGAGACCAATAGAAGAGGACTCTTAGCATTTGACTCTTTATCAACGATGCGCATGAGATCGAGGTCGCCCGAGCTCAAGTCGCCTAGGATGCGATTGACAAACAGGCGCACCATCGCAATGAACCTGTCTGGGCGGAGTATCTTGAGTACGGCCATCTTCTTCATTTCTCTTACGATCTCGCTATCGTGTCTCCCAGGCTCAATGGAGCCAACCTCGGGGACCAAGTTCTCAGCCGTCGCGTTGTCCATTACAGCTGCCCACTAAGAGCGTCGCTCAGCCATGCTTTCGAGCAAGTTGGTGAACAACTTATTGCCTCCAAGCTCCTCGAGTTATCTTGCTTACGTCCTGGTAAGCTTCCCTTCCCCAAGGAAGTCCTCAGACACCGTGTCTTGATAGCTTCCCCAGCCAGCGCCAGACTTCAGGAGCACCTCAAACAGGGAGTCGTAGTCAGTACCTATCCTGATCTGCGCAAGCCTCAAGGCGAAGAGTGGCTGATGCTCTAACAGCAGCCCCTGCGAGATTTTGGTGTACACGTAGAGGAAGAGTTCTCGCGTAATCAGCTGCAGCCTCGCCTCTGGGTTGCTCTTTGGCACCTTCGCAAGCTCCTCGTTCGTGTGTAGCACAGCGAAGATGTACTCCATGAAGTGCTGGAGGGAGTACTGATAAAGGAAGCTGACTTGAGCCATGGTATCAAGCGTGAAGAACACGCGTGAGGTCATGTTTGACAGCGGCACGTACTGGTTCGACACGATCTCGATCTCCTTCATGGTGTCCTCCGTCTTTTCGACCTCAACTGCGATCGCTGCCGCCTCCTTCTTCAGGGTCTCCAGCGTCGTGATGAGCGCGTTGTTGTCGAGGATGTTGCCCTCAGACTTGCTCAGCGCGTCCAGGAGGGAGTCTTCGAGCTCGCGCAGCTTGACCTTGCACTCGCCCTGCAGCTTGAGCAAATCGCTACGCTTCCTGTCGATCTCCTCTCTCTCGTTCTTAAGGTAGATGTTGAGGCACTGGTTCTGGAGGGAGCTGGGCGTGACCGTGAAGTTGACGAAGGTGACGCGGGAGCAGAGGTCGGGGGTGAAGGTGGCGGCGGGGTTGCGGGTGATCATGAAGAGGACGAACTTGTCTGAGAAGTCGATTTCCTGGTCGCCGACTCGGATCAGGATTCTGCCGCCAGCCTTTTGGACCTCCTTGTTCAAGACGCTGTTGAGCACGGGGTCGATCCTCTCAACGTCCTGAACCAAAAGGGGGAGGCCGAAACGGATCGCATTCTCCAGATTCTTCATAAAGGAGTCGTCAGCGAAGGAGGTCTTCTGGATCTTCTTGTCCGCATAGTGATTCACTATGTACTTGAGTGCTTGATCGGAGGGGTCAATGACGAGAGGATATCTATTGAAGCGCTTAAGAATGATTGCGTTTTCTACGCACAGTGCATCATTGGGAAGCTCCTGGGTCTGCCAGATGAGCCTGTCAGTCGGCTTTGACAGGAACTCGCTCATGCTTATATCGCTGCGGTACTTGAGGCCGATCTGTTCAATGAAGAAGCGCCATTCCGAGTCCAGATACTGTCTGTAGAAGTGATCGAAGAAGCCCGTGTAGGTCAGGAATGCCGATGCAAGCAGCACGTCGCCGAGCAAGCAGGCCAGCTGCTCCTTGAAGGAGTGAGACGAGGCCTCCCATCTGATGCGCTCAGCCGACAGGTTCTGGATCAGCTTCTGGCTGCGACTGACCTTCTCTTGCACCTTCTGTTTGTCGGCCTTGATCACTTGCAGCTCGCCGATCAACTAGCCGTACTCCAGCTTCAGCTGGCTGATGTTCTGGTCAAGCTGCGCTACCAACTGGTCGAGTCCCTGCTTGCGGGTCTTCATCTCAGCCTCCTGCTCCTCTAAAGCAGCCACCTCGTTGCGGAGCGGTGTGATGCTGTCGAAGATCTCAGCATAGTCAACCAGAGAGGAAACCCACATAGCCAGCGGGCCTGCCGCTTTGGAGGCAAACTTGATCTTTTCAATATCGAACTCCTCCTTCTTCTCGAGGTAGTTCTTCTTAATGAATGCCTTCACCTTGGGGTTAATATTGTCCTTGTTGAAGCCCATGACGAGCTCTTTGAAGTTGTCCTTGCGGAGCCAGGCCTTGATGTCATTCCACTCGTGCTTTACAGGCTGCCCCGAGATCAAGGCAATCACAGGCTCGAGTGCCTTGCGCACGTTGTCAGGCGGCTTCGCTAGGGCACGCAGCTCGTCCAAGTGCTTCTTCTCAATGCCCTGCACGCTCTCGGTTGCCGCTATCAGTGCAGGCTCAGCCCTGCTAAGATCTCTCTGCACCACCTCCTGCCTCTTGGCGATCTCAACCTGCTTGATCTCGAGCTCCTTGCTCGTCTTGATGGATAGTTCACGCTGCTGCTCGGCCTCCTTCTGCTCGACCACCATGAGCTGGAGCTTCTCATTCGCAGCCTTGTCCTTGGCTTGGAGTTCCTTCTCAAAGACAGTCAGCTGCCTCTGCAGGTCAAGCACGGACGTCTCTGTGTCCTTGAGCTTCCCGAGACCCACGTTGAGGTGAAGCTACTGCTCCTCGAGCTCTTCCTTCTTCTCATGGAGGAGCTCCACGAAGTGCTTGATGAAGTCCAGGAAGTCTCGCGGCGTGATGAAGTTGAAGCGTTTTGCCGAACGAGCAAGCTTCGCATTGACCTCCTTCACTGCGAGGTGCATCTCGACGATGCAGCTGCTGAGAGATTCGTGCTTGGGATCCACCATGATTATGCGCCCTTCGTCATCGGCCTGTCTAATCGGGTCAAGCTGCTTAGTAAAGCTGTCTGCCTCTATGTCGAGAGTCTTAGTGAACTCCTTTGCGACTTGTAGGAGTCCGTCCTTTGACCACTCTCCGAACCAGTCGATGACGCAGCGATTGAAGAGGGCAGGGGAACTGGCTGTCCTGTTGCTGAAGTCAGGGTTCGAAGGGTTCATGGTGAACACGACGTGAAGGTTTCTTTGAACGTTATGGGTAAAGACCTTGTAGAGCTCTTCCTCAGTATCGATTATCTTACCGTCTTTGAGGGCGGCCTCTTTGCACTGGTTGATAAGCGCCATGTACTCCTCACCATCGAAGAGCCCAGGCACCTCTCCAGAGGCCAATAGAGCGTTCATCCTCTCGAGGAACGCAGTCGAGAGCACGTTTGACTCATCGAAGATGAAGCAGATCTTCTCTTGCTTGCAGCCTGACCGCCGCATCACTGAGCGCAGGTCGTCATCGAAGTCGTGCACTGAGTAGTTGCGGCCAGCTTTGATCTGGAAGACGGAGAGGTTGTTCATCCAGGAGACGAAGCGGGAGAGAGTCGTCTTGCCTACGCCACTAGCACCCACAAGCAAGAGATGGCCTAGAGGCTGCCTGAGAACTCTATCGATGCGCAGGATGTGATCCATCACTGAATCGAAGACTACTAGGGGCACGTTAAGCTCCTCCTCGTAGAAGGTCTTGAGGCGTGCTTCGATGTGCTTCTTCAAGTCCTCTTGCTTGACTGATATGTAGTTCTTGCTCAGGTACGTGGTGTAAAGCATGGGTCTTTCGAGGGCTCGGCGGCTGTCGGCGCTTGGAAAACTGTTCATGGCCACTTAATCGATGGTCTTATTGCACCATTCCTTCTCTGCAGCGTGGACTAGTCTGTCCTCAAAGAGGCGGAGTCCTTCATGGACGAAGAGGCGCATGAGGTCCTCCTGGGTATCAACTGCAGGCAGAGCCTCGAAGATTGCATACTTCCAGCGGGTCAGCTCACGAGGAGAGTAGATGTAGTGAGGCTGCATATCAGCTGTGAAGTGCTGCTAGCTCTTGGTATAGAAGTCAACCATTGCGTCAGTCAGGGGCTCGCCAAACTGCCTTAGAGCTGGGGTCTTCTTGAGCATCGCTCGGTTGAATGTACCATAAATCTGCTTCAGAGACTCAGGCCCTGGGAAGTCGACGAAGATTAGGGGGCAGTGCCGCAGGAACCGATCGCTTAGAGGGTGACGACCGGCGTCTGTAGGTGGGTTGCAGGCGCCAACGAACTAGATACGCTCAAGAGTCACCCACTGCTTGTCCTGTGAGCGCCAATACCCGTTGTGCTCTGTGATCTGGCGCAGGAAGGTAATGACCGTCTGCGTACCGTACTTATCTGTGTCGGGAAGGTTGATTTCGTCACAGAAAACAACTAGCCACTTGTTTGGGTTAGTGGGCCTTAACACGAGTCCTGAGGGCGTCTTCTTAATCTCACAGTAGTGATCGAAGGTCTTCAGGATGAGGCTGGGGGTGGTAGAGCTCGAGAAGTTGATGAATATCATCTCAAAGTCGGGGAGCATCTTGAGAGTTGCCATAAGCGTCATAGTCTTGCCGGAACCTGGCGGACCGCATAGGAGGAAGGGGCGGTGTTCACTGATCCAGGAGCAGAGTACCTCTTGGTGGCGTGTCGTATCGACAGTTGTAATGACGACGTCTGCCTCAACGACTTTGCTAGGTTCGATTTCAATTGATGGTACTTTCTTCTTCCACAGGTGCCATTCCTAGTCGTCGATCCTGACTTCGTAGTCAATCAGTGGGTACTATGCGATGGATGGAAGCGGAACTGAGGTGAACTCTTGCAAGCGGTTACCGAAGATTGTTCTTTGCTGAAGGTTCATTGATCCACCTATGCCCCACAGAGAGGCGAATATGACCTATTTCTGCATGTAGGCCTCGGTCTGGGCCTCACTTAAGTTGAAGTCTTGATGTGTCTCGTTGTACTCGATCACGTTCGTGATAGCCTTGCGCACGAGAGCGAATGTTGACTCGAGGACACGAATGCGGGTAAAGTCCATGATATGAGGGAGGCTTGCTGCGAAGTCAAGCACCTTTGTCATAAAACTATCCTCCTCAAAGAGAGGTCTGATAGCGTCCACGCAACGCTTCCTCAGACTTGTGAGGTAGATGCGTTCGGCACTTATCTATTGTGGGATATCTCCAGCCTTAGCTTCCTTATCTAAGTCCTCGCCGAGAGAGTCGTAGTCATCTTGACAGAGGCGAGCAAGGTAATGGCTGTAGATCATCCCAATGCCCACTGTCTCCTCACTGAACCAGACCATGCCGCAGCGACTGACAGTGGCGAGTGTTGCATGCTTCAGAGTCTCGACCTCAAACATGATTCTCACGTTTGGTGGGATCTAGAGTCTCTCTCCTGAAGGCAGAGTGAGAAGCTTGTTGTCGTCAAGCACTGAGTTCAAGTTCTCCGCCCACTCTGGGTCAACATCGCCATCGAAAATGATCCAATGGCGCTTTTGGGCCTCGCCTCTAACGTTGTCAATAATGCGTCTCAAGATGCCTGTGAAGACACCGTCGGTCCACTCGGCAGTAGTCGAGTCTAGCTTTCCGTATAGGTCGTCTTTATGAATGGCCTTTGGGTCAACTACGTAGCTCTCTCCCTTGACACCATCGAGCCTCTCAAGCGCCTCAAGGAGAACATGCCAGGCAGCGCTCTTTCCACAGCCTGTGGGGCCGACCATCATGACACCGTGGTGCAAGTTGGTGATCTGGTGCAGCTGTAGCACCTTCTCAATGAATGGCCCACGACACTGCAGGTTATACTTGGACCCAAGCCGCTCGATCTGCTCAATAAGCTTCTCCTCACGGATCTGGATGATTGAGGAACCTGGGAAGACGCCAGTCAGCAGGCTTGAAAGCAGAGGTATATCCTCAGCGACAAGTTTAGGTACTAGCGTGTCGCAGAGGCTCTTGATAAGGATGTCCTGTTCCCACTCTACAGTGATCTCGCTGTTGTCCTTGAGTTTTGCCTTTTCTGAGCGCTTGAGGTTTCCGGCAGACACCAGGACTGACTTGAGGGCGCGAAGACCAAAGTCGTAGTGGGACTAGCTCGAGAGCTGGTTTGCGCAGAGGTCGAACAGCGATACGATCTTGCCTGAGAGCTTCTCAGCAGTTTTGAAGCCCTGGGAGTAGAGCATCACTCTCGCGATCATTTCCTTGTCGGGTTTGACCATGGCAATCTGCCTAAAGAGCTGCTTAAGGTTGTCTGGCAGGTTTGAACGGCCGGCGTAGCCAGGGTTCATGGTAACGAAGATGCCCATGGCCGGGTTCAGTCTGACGTCTCTGTTCATTAGGTCGATCTTGGCGGTGTGCTCACGAAGGCCAGTCTGAATAAGCAGGATCTGCTGGGAGACAGCCGAGAGCATGCGTTCCTCGAGACGGTTGAACTCGTCGAAGCAACCCCAGGCGCCCACCTGGCAGAGACCCACGAAGATGCGACCCATGGCATTTCCGTCGAAGGTCTCATCGCAGTTGAAGACTAGCACGAAGCGGCCTACCTGCGAGCCGAGGGCCTTAACTGACTCCGTCTTGCCTGTGCCAGCCGGTCCGAAGGGTGAGCCGCCCAAACGCCAGTGGAGGGCCTGAGTCAGAGTCAGGTAGCAGCGGTCCGTGAGAGGCGTCTGCACGAGTTTCTCGCCGACACCGAGATACTCGAATCCGTAGAAGAAATGGCCATTCGCCATTTGAATCCCTAGCTTCTCGAGGGGGTTCTTCTCCTTGGGTCGCCAGTAGAAGCGCATGTGGTAGAGCCAGACGAACTCACTGGCGCTGGTTACTCTTTCGGTGATGAGCTGGCGAGTCACCTCTCTTTGGTGCACGAGATCCGTGATCAGCTGCTCGTACTTCTGGCGCACGTCCTTCTTAAGGTCGGTGAGCACACGCTCAGCGAGCATCTCCAGCGTCAGCCGGATACCCTCCTCGATTAGTGGCAGCGATAGACCCTTCTTCTTCTCTAGTGACTCCTCCACACGGGTTGACCAGGAGACCTGCATCGAGAGGATCACTATTTGGGCCGCAAACTTCTGAATCCACGCATTGAACTCCTCTTGCTGCTCATTTCTGTCGAGTATCTCTAGGGAAGTGACAGCCTGTTCGAGGTGAGTGGCGAGCGATAGCTGCATCTGCTGCTCTATCTTAGTGAGCCAGACGTAAATGGTGGGGTCCTCCGATATCACAACCTTGCCCGCGCCGCCAGCGAACGGAACGTACTCGCCCTCCCTCGAGTACATGCCCATCAGATGATCGCCCTCATTCTCAAAGCTCAGCTGGGTGATGCCCGCAAACATCTTAGGGAAGTGCCTTTGGACCATCCTGATCTCCTTGCTGTTGCCGATGATCTCAAGCAAGTCCTCGTCGCCGGCGAAGTAGAAGCGAGCGAAGTTTGATCTCTGCTTTTCGAGGTAGTCGCCGAGGGCCTTCTGGATCTTCGAGAGCATGTCGGCGAAGCGCTCGAGGGTCTTCTGGAGCTCCTTGATCTAGAGCACCTCGAGGACGACGGGCTTGCTGCCGACCTTCTTCATGAGCGCGTTGATCTCCGAGTCGATGCCCTTAAAGCGGTTGTACTCGTTGCTGATCATGTTCTTGATGTCCGCCGACCCGAAGAAGATCCCCTCTAGGTACACGTACCGCCGCTGCACGTCCACCCAGCTGTCGAAGATCAGCCGGATCTTCTGCAACTTGTCGTCCCACGGCAGGATCTCCTCCTCAAACACTTTGTAGTAGGGCGACATCTTCATGGACTGGAGGTTGTTGATGTGCTCGTCTATCTTCTGGAAGAGGTCGTCCCAGCCGCGGATCAGCTTGCACTTGCCCTGTCTGGCCGCCAGCTCGAGCTCGTACTTGGCCCACGTCTCCTTGATGTTTCTTAAGAACTCCTCGAGGATCAGCTCCCCGCGCGCTTGCGTGAGCACCTCGTTCACCTCCTTTTGGTTCTTGCAGATGTCGGCTGTCCAGAAGTGGCTGAATGTGAGCTCGTTGAAGCCCGCCTTGATGCGCAGCCGCCTGAGCAGCTCCTTCCAGTGGCGCGGCTTCATGGCGTCGCTCTTGAGCTCGCCGAGGGCCACGTTGGCCTTCTTGTAGTCCTGGACTATCTTCTTGTACTGCTCGAAGACCTCGTACTGCCTGAGGCGGTCCTTGAACTCTTTCATCGTCTCCGTGGCCCCGTCAAGCAGGTCCTTCACCTTCTTGTAGACGTAGGCGCTGAACGGGGTCTCGTTGATCACCTCAATCGTCAACGTCCACACCTTGTTCAGCTCGGTCCAGACCCCCTTGAGGCCCTGCAGGTCCTCCTCGAGGTAGTCCAGCCGCTCCGGCCGGCCCAGCTCCATCTCGAGGAGCTCCTTGGCCTTGCAGATGCGGACCCACTCCTGCTTGGTGCCGGTGATCTTCTTGCCGATGATGGCCAGGAGGTCCAGCGCCCGGGACGGCGTCACGTTGCTCTGGTGCGGCCTGTTCTCCTTCCAGTCCTTCTCGATCTCGCCGATGCGGCCCTCCACTGCCCGCTCCTCGTCGAGGATCTTTTTTTGGAGGGAGGGGATCTGCTCGTCCATCACGTCGGACTTGCGCTTGAGGATCTGTCGGAAGGCCGTCCACTCGCCCTCCACCAGGTCGATGTTCGTCCACTCGTTCGGGAACTGGTACCGCTGAGCCACCAGCAGCCGGTTGCCTGACTTGAAACGCTCCAGGCTCGCCTGCCAGCCCGAGACCTGCCGCTTCATCTCCTGGATCTCCGTCACGAAGAGCGTCACGTCCTCTGAGGCGTCGAGCGAAAGCTTCTCCAGCTGGGCTCGCGCCTGCTAGACTGTCTCTTTGAAGCCTTTCATGCCCTCGCCGACAGTGGCTCCAAACTTGTTCAGGATCTCTCTGTGCCATTGGTCATACTTGTTGTTGACCTTGGCCTGCACCCCGCCATAGAAGACAACGATGCCGCCGAAGGCCTTCTCGACTTCAGAGTTGTCGAAGGTCTTGCGGCCCTGTCTGATCTCGTTAAGGAGCTGGTGCCACTTGTCGATGTTGTCGCCGAGCATCTTGAAGATGGAGGAGGCTTCGATGTCCCACAGCGCCTGGTAGCTCTTCCAAGTGCGCACGTACGCCTCCGCCGCGCTGATCTGCTTCTCAAGGCTCGCGTACACCTGGTTGAGCTGCTGCTGGCTCATCTTCAGGATCAGGCCTTGGTAAGTCTTGTCCTTGCTCTGCGCCTGCTCGCCCGGCTTGAAGCGGTCGTAGCGGTTCGCCTCGACTCTTTAAAGCCCGCAAACGATCTCCATCTGCTCGTGGAGCTGCCTGTACCAGTAGGCGCGCGCCTCTGCTATCGGGGGCTCGAGGGTGATCATCTGGTTCTGTATCTTCACTTCGAGGACTGTCTTGTAGGTTATCAGCTTGCCGCCGGCACCGTCGTTGTACCTGGTGAACTCAGTCGTCCAGGCCGTGAGAAGCTCCTCTAGCCGTGAGATGAGGATAGCCCGGATGCGTTCGTCAAGGTCCTCCACCCACTGGCTAAGGTTGCTGAACTCGTTGAAGTTTAGCTCGTCCACAATCCGCTGGATCTCCGTCAGGCGCGCTTGGAGTGGTTCACGCTGAATCGGGCAAGTCGCCATCTCGCTCAGGTACTCCTCTACTTGCTAGCTCTTTTCAATGGCATCATAGACGGCGTCCTCAAAGTTCTTCACAGACTTCTCGATATCAGCAGCGAATTTCTGAAGCTTGTATTCTCCTTGCTTCCACTCAATCTGAAGGCCCTCGAGGAGGGAGGCCTGTGCTTTGTTCTTGGTGACGGCTATCAGCTTAACAAACTTGTCGGTGATCTTGCTGTTGGTGTAGTGGAATGTGCGAAGGGACTCCTGGATGCTCCTGGCGTATGGCTGGATGATCTTGAGGTCGTTGAGCTTGTAGGTGACGCTGATGCTTGCCTTGAGGCCGTGGCGCTCGAAGTTGGGCTTCTCCTTCAGAATGTCGAAGAGACGCATGTTCCAGTTGATGACGAGCTCCAGGCGGTCCAGACGCTGCTGGATCTCAAGCACAGGCCGCTCCTTCTCGTTCGGCATGTTCACCGAGTTTATCTTGTCCAGCCACTCCTTCGTGTTGTGGTTGATGAATTCGTCCACCTTCTTCTCCAGAGCCACAGCCTTCTGGTTCAGGTCTCCGCCTTAGTCCTGGTCGAAGTCCTCGCCAAGGACTTGCTTGACTCGCTCCTGGTACATCTTTACCTTCTTCTTGATCTGAGTGGCCCAGGTGATGTTGTTAGACACCGTGGGAATGTCCCTCAGCCCCGAGAGGATATTGCTCTGCTCGTTCTCCCTCTCTGAGAGGAACTTCTCCTTGAGCGCCTGAATGTCCTTGGAAACCTGCTGCAAGATCTGGTTCTAGTACTCTCTGATGGCGCCCTTGATCCTCTGTCGAGAGAAGAGGGGCTTGAAGAACGAGAATACCTTGAACATTTCGTTTGCGTTGCCAGTCGAGGCAAGCCGCTCTTTCAGGGCGATCGTGATTTGCGACTCGACCTTGTCGATCTTGTTGTCGTAGTTGCGCTTCGTGGCGTCCCACAGGTCTTGGCCCTCCTTCGAGATGTCAAGCACGTTGATGTGCAAGAATTGGCTGTAGGCCTCTTGGATGTCATTCAGAGCCTTCTCTTCAAACGTGCGACCTGAAGTGTGGTCTGAGTTCTTGTTGAGGGTCTTGAGGATGATCTGCTTGAGCTGATTGTGGTTGTACCTGAACTGATTGATGGTCGTCAGCCGCCTGAAGATCGGATTTTTCTCAATGTCTACCATCTGCATGCCTTGGCGCTGTCTGAGACTGCTTGTGCCTCGGTCGCTCGGGTCGATCTTTTTGGCCTCGGCTTTCCACGTCTCGAACACGAGGTTGATGTTTTTGGCGATTTCCTTCTAGTACTCGTTTTCGTCGAGCTCCATTATGGGCCTGGCTGAGACCACTTTGAGAACTTGGTTTGTGAAGTCGCGGCAGAGGGCCTCGATCAGCTGCACTTGGCGCGTCTTCGGGTACTGCTCCTGGTTCTTCATGATCTTAAGTTGCTCGAAGTTCTTGATGATGGCGGAGTTGATCATCTGAAGGTCGCTTGCCTGAAGGAGCAGGTTTATGGGCACCTCTCTAAGCACCTTGTTGTAGTTTTGAGCCATCAAGAGGATCTTTTCGAGCTCCAGGTCGTGGCTGAACATGAGGAGCAGCTTGGTCTTGTCGGCTCCTTTGAGCAAGTTAAGGGTAATCTTAACCTCGGGTTTCTCAGTCTGGTCTTTGATGTACTAGAGCGACTTCTCGTGGGAGGCATGGAACATGATCTCCTGTGATACCGTTCCGTTAGCGAGATCGTACTTCATGAGAGTCACGCGGGAGATATCTCGGAGCCACTGCTTGACACAGTTCTCGAGTCGGTTGATGAATTCAGGGCTACTGGCAAGCGCGCCAAAGTCCTCCTCGCTCATCTTGATGCCCTTCTGCTTGCACCTCTCGGCCTGGGCGATGATCTCGGGATCGATCATGAGCTCTATCTCTGGGATCTCAAGGTTTTGGAGACACTGGTTAAGGTGCACTTTGAGCTGCATTAGGTCTTTTTAAACGTTATCCAGGCCTTGGAATGAGGAGCTCTTGGCGCCCTTGTCCTCTGTCGCAGTTTGCGGCGCCTGCTTGTAGGTGTTGAACAGAGGAATGAAAGAGTACTCCACGTAGTTGAAGGCAAGCTCGAACACGTTAGAATCTTCGCCCACAAAGCCCAAGTTCACGACCTGCACTTAAGATGAGATGTGCTTCATGTTGTCGTCCTGCTTGAGCTCTAGCACCTGGAAGCCCTCGCGCTTGACGAAAGCGATGGAGTGCGCCGTCTACCCTTGGTACTCGACCTTAAGAGTGAACTTAACCTCGACAGAGGGCTCCTCCTTCTGCTCCTCGGCCCTCTCAATGCGAGCGACCACAAGAGTGCGGTACTTTTTATCAGTGGAGAAAGCGCGCAATGTGGCCTGGGTCGCCGCCTGGTGCAACTCCTTGTAGAAGAAGTCCTTGTTCACGTTGATGAGAGCGAAGCAACTCGAGGCCAGAAATTGACTTAGCTATTCGAGATCTTGATCTGAGAGCTGCTGCACGGAGGCCTGAGGGGTCTCCGCAGTAGAGGGCTCTTGGTCCATTGTGAGCTCTTATTACTTTTCCATCTATATCTTTTGATATACTATATTAAATAGAACGGTCTCTCCGGTATTAATCTCTCACTAGCTAAGC
>Ga0169931_10009681_pt1 | contig 13862 bp, 11 predicted proteins | sample Kivu_15m_20L_FD_129675 | JGI IMG/M metagenome (GOLD analysis project Ga0169931, IMG submission 129675) | Freshwater microbial communities from Lake Kivu, Western Province, Rwanda to study Microbial Dark Matter (Phase II) - Kivu_15m_20L... | ecosystem: Environmental > Aquatic > Freshwater > Lake...
TAAGGAAAGACGCAATTGGGACCACACGCTGAGACGTTGTGGAAATATAGAATTGATACAACAAGATACTGGCTTTACACCTAAGCACTCTATTGACGATGGTTTGTCCAAAACCATAGAATGGTTAAAACCTCTTATTTCAAAAAATTAGATGTGCGGCATAGCCGGTATAGCAGGTTATAAAAATGAGGCAGGCGTTACACGTATGCTGGAAGCCACGGCTCACCGCGGGCCTGACGACCGGGGCATGTATGCGGATGACCTCTGTACATTGGGACATAACCGCTTGTCTATTCTTGACCTGAGCTCAGCCGGACATCAGCCCATGCTGAGCGATAACGGGCAATATGTACTGGTATATAACGGCGAGCTCTATAACTACATGGAACACCGGCAGCAACTGATTCAGCGTGGAGTGAAATTACGTTCCCACACCGATACCGAAGTACTGTTGCATTTGTACATGCAACATGGTGAACGATGTGTGGAGTTGCTGGAAGGCATGTTTGCCTTTGCCATTTGGGATAAGATAGAGCAAAAATTGTTTGGTGCCCGCGACCGCTTTGGCATAAAGCCGGTGTACTACACGTTTCTGAACAATGGCATCAGTTTTTGCTCAGAGTTAAAAGGCCTGATGCAGATACTCCCTCAGCGGCATTTGAATGAAACTGCACTTCAGGCTTACCTGATGCTGGGCTATGTACCTGCACCGCTCACCATACTCAACGGAGTACATAGCTTACCGGCCGGTCATAGTTTTACATGGCATAACGGTACCATACATCTGAAACCCTATACGTCTAAACCACGTGAAATACCTGCACAACCTGCTACATACAACGAAGCGTTACAAACTATACAGCAGCTGTTGCGGCAATCGGTAAAGCAACAACTCATCAGTGATGTGCCCGTGGGTTTATTTCTGAGTGGCGGATTGGACTCTACCATTACGGCACTGCTGGCTGCCGAAGCTGCCGGCCAAAACAATCTGCACTCCTACACCATTTGTTTTGACGGAATCCACAATGAATCATCCGCTGCAAATGAAACAGCCCGGTATTATGGTACACGCCATCATGAAGTACATATATCGGGTGATGAAGTAAGCACCGACTTTGACCGGTTCATCCAATCGATAGACCAACCCAGTACAGACGGACTCAACAGCTATCTGGTAGCCAAACACAGTCGCAAAGACATGACAGTGGCACTCTCGGGATTAGGTGGTGATGAACTGTTTTTCGGATACAACTGGCAGTTTCACCTGCTGAATACGTATACAGGCAAACCAAACGGGCTGGCACAACCATTGCTCCCGCTCATTCCCTCCGCATTACGCAAAGTGTATCTAAGGTTGTTGCATGATTCGGCTGCCGGTAATTTTTCGCTGTTGTATTCGCTACAAAACAACGTATGGGATGAGTTTGAAACAGCACAATTCACTCAATCAAGCTCTCCTTACAGCATACGGCAGAGCCTGTGTCATACACTTGTGCCGGCCGGAATAACTTACCAAGGCAATTTGAGTACACGTATTCATGAGGCTGATGCCCGCTTGTTTATGGGTGCACGATTAAGGGAAGGTGATAGCACCAGCATGATGCATTCACTCGAGGTGCGTTTTCCTATGTTGGACGGCACTTTGTTTGATTACGTGAACCAACTGCCCGACACTTGGCGACTGCCCGATTACCAGAATCAAACAGCCGAAACACAAACTTTCGGAAAAAGCTTTCATAAAAAAATGCTGTATGATGCCTTCTGTAAGCAACTGCCTCCCGGATTTGACCAAAGGCAAAAACAAGGCTTCAAACTGCCTCATGCCACGTGGATGAAGCAACAACTGAATAAACGCATTACAGATTGTTTGCTGACCAACACCGGTATAACGGAACGAGCGCATACACGTACTGCATGGGAGGATTTTTTAACCAATAAAGAGAGTTGGAACAGAGCATGGAGTTTATTCATTCTGCAAGAATGGTGCAATCACTATCAGATAAGCCGATGAACATTCTGATTATTTCTCCATCCAATACCATTGGCGGTGCCGAACTCAGTTTACTGGAGAATGTGAAATACCTGCATAAGAACAACGTAAAAATAGTGGCTGTTTTGCCTCCGGATGAAAAAAATCAACTGGGAGAGTTACTGAAACCCTACTGCAAAAAAATATACCACCAGTATTTTATGCGCTGGATTTGGAACTTTAGTGAACACGAAAGCTGGAAAGACAAGTTGATAGGATTTGCGTACTACCTTAAACTCTCCGGAGGGTATTTCCTCTCGGCTCGAAAAATAGCCGCTATTGGTAAAACACACCAGGTTCAACTGATACACACCAATGCCAGTTCTGTGATAGACGGAGCATTGGCTGCAAAAAAAATGAATATACCCCACATTTACCATGTAAGGGAAATAATAGGAAATCATAGCCTCTCAACCATTACTTATCCGTTTCAATTCATACCAATATTGTTTAAACATATAATGAATCGTTTTAACACTCATATATTGTTTAACTCTTTCTTTTGCTTTAACGCTGCAATAAAATATTTCCCCCAAGAGAAGTGTAGTGTCATTTATAATGGCTTTCACCCATCTTGGTATACTTTTAAAAGAAGGAGAAAAGAAAAAACTCTAACAGTAGCCACTGTAGCTAATGTGACAGCTTCATGGAAAAATCACTCATTTGTCATTAAAACTGCAAAAGAACTAATAAAATGCTACCCAAACTTTAGTATTAACTTTAATATATATGGCTCATTACCACCTAATGAAAACTATTACTTTGTTGAGTTAAAAAAACTAATTGAAGTAAATAATCTTGAAAAACAGATACATTTTAAAGGGAAACAAAAAAGTGAAGACATATATGACCATTCTGATATATTACTTCATCCAGCATTAAAAGAAGCATTTGGCAGAATCTTTATAGAAGCGATGGGCAAGGGGGTACCCGTAGTAGCCGTTGCTTCGGGCGGGGCTTCGGAACTCATTCAACATGGAGAAACAGGTTTCTTGGTACCTCCCGATGCACCTGAGAAAGCTGCAGAACTAATTCTGGAATTGCTCAACAATCCGGAATTGTATGCGCGTATACAACAACATGCATACACCCATGCAGTCAATTTTTCCATCGAAAAAACCGGGCAACAATTGGTCCGTTTATATGAACAACTGATACATGCAGCACGCTCCTGATATAAATACCCCACACAATACGATCATTCTGTGCGGTGGAGGAATCAACTTTGTAAACCTACCCGTTCATTCCAACACCAACAATTCCATGATACCGGTAAACGGTAAGCCTGTCATAAGCTGGATACTGAGCGATTTGATAGAAAAAGGAATACGATCTGTGATTGTGGTACTAAAAGAAACCAACACCCGCTTACGTACGTTTATTGATCGTAATTACCGCCATAACCTGCAGGTAACCTACGTTACGCTCAGTACTTCCGAATCAATCGTGTATTCATTGTTTGAGGGACTGAAGGCTGGGCAAACACAGCTACCCACACGGGTTATTCTGGGCGATACGCTCATACGGGATACGTACCCTGCCCATTCCGATTATATTTTTGTACAGGAGGTGAATGATTCTCAACGCTGGTGTGTAGCAGATGTATCAACATACGGAACTGTAACAGGCTATCATGATAAGCAACCTCATGTACCCCGCCCTCACTTTGCGGTGTGCGGTCATTATACCTTCAGTAATACGGGATTGCTTATAGACAGCACGGCTGTTTGTTATGCTTTACAAAAAAAACAACTGAGTGATGTGCTGCTTTCCTATCAGCAAAAACAACCTGTTACTGCAGTAAAAGCTGAGCAATGGTTTGACTTCGGTAATATCGACAACCTGCTCAAAGCTAAACAACAACTATTGCAATCTCGTTTCTTTAACTCACTCAGTATTGATCCGTTGCTTAATACCATTACCAAAATAAGCGAGTTTGATGAAAAGCTACGGCATGAGTTACAATGGTATAAACTACTCCCTGCACGTTTGCGAGTGCTCACACCCCGTATCATCAGCGAAGAAATCATCAACAACCGGTTGCATCTGGTGCAGGAGTATTACGGATATCCAACTTTGTCTGAGCTGTTTCTATACTCTGATTTGGATGAAGAACTATGGGAGTCAATTTTCATGAAACTGTTTGCCCTCAACGGTATATTTCGTCAGCATACCGCATCGCCTGATTCGATGGATGCAACAGATTTGTACCTGACCAAAAATTTTGCACGGGTGGAAGCTGCCCGTGCTGAGCCATACTGGAACATCCTTCTTCAGCAAGAGGAGATTTTCTTTAACGGCAAAAAGCTCATTAACTTTCATAGTCTGGAAAACGAAGTACGGGACCGCTTACAGCAAATGGCTGACAACAGCACTTGTACAATCTTACACGGAGACCTTTGTTTTTCCAACATTCTGTATGATACCTCCAATCAGATTATCAGATTAATTGACCCAAGGGGTAGTTTTGGCAAGCCCGGTATTTACGGAGATCCTCGGTATGACATTGCCAAACTGAGACACAGTGTGGCCGGTGGATATGACTATATTGTTTCTGACTTATTTGAACTGCAGGAAAATAACGGACATTTTGAAGGAGCCATTTTTAAAAATGAAAATGCCCCAGCACTCTCCCAACTGTTTGATGCCATTTTACAACAACACGGTTACATACTACCTGATATAAGACTTATTGAAGCCATGCTGTTTATCTCTATGGTGCCTTTACACAAAGACAAACCTCAGCGGCAAAAAATGATGTACCTCACCGGATTGGAACAATTGAATGAATTAATATGCGAATAGTAGTAGATATAGACGGCACCTTGTGCCCCATTAAAGAGAAAGATCAGCGGTATGAAGATTTACAACCGCTACCCGGCGCCGCAGAAGCCATGAAAGCGCTCAAGGCTGCCGGGCATTATATCATTTTACAAACAGCACGTAACATGGCTACTCAGGAGAGTAACCTCGGTAAGGTTGTTAAAAATATCGGCAAGGTAACGCTGGAGTGGCTCGATAAATACGATATCGTGTACGATGAGATTTACTTTGGCAAACCCAACGGCCACCTTTATATTGACGACAGGGCTTTGCGCTTTCAAAGTTGGAGTGAACTGAGTGTAACACATATCGAACAACTGGGACGCGAAAGATGATTGTAGTAATACCCATGGCCGGGCGGGGGTCACGCTTTGCCGGCAGCGGATATACCACACCCAAGCCGTTTATTGAAGTGAACGGTGCACCTATGTTTATACGCGCATTGCAAAGCATTGCGGGAGTAGCATACACGCAACTGGTATTTGTAACGCTGCGGGAACATGATTCGCAGTACCATGTACAGGAAACCTCAAACAGATATGGGTATAACCGGGCTCAGATGGTATGTATTGATGAGGTAACCGAAGGGCAATTATGTACGGTATTGGCCGCACGTAGCTATTTTGAAAACGGAGAAGATGTGTTGATTATGGCCTCCGACAGTTACATAGCCTCCGGTATTCAACACGACCTGACCTCAAAATCACCCGATTGCAAAGGGATAATCTCGGTCATTAATCTGCCCGGCGAACAGTGGAGTTTTGCACGTAGTGATGAAAACGGAAATGTGGTAGAAGTGGCCGAAAAGAAACGAATATCTGACCATGCCAGCACCGGTATATATTACTTTGCCGATGGCAGAGAACTATGTACGGTAGCCGATGCCATGATTGCAGCAGATGAACGTACCCGGGGTGAGTTTTATGTTATTCCGGTATATCAGAAACTGATTAACCGTGGTGAAAAAGTTACGCTCAGTTTCGCTACAGAAATGTGGGATATGGGCACACCTGAAGCAAAAGAAAAATTTGAGATCTACTTACGTCAGGACACCCGTTGATTGAATATGTTGAATAAAAGAAATACAACCACACCTTTCTTCTCCATTTGCATACCCAATTTCAACTATGCTGGGTACATCGGTCATACCATTGACAGCGTATTGCAACAGGATTTTCATGACTTTGAAATCATCATCAGTGATAATGCCTCTACTGATAGTTCCTGGGCAGTCATACAAGAATTTGTAGCAAAAGATACACGTATCCGGGCATTTCAAAATACATTCAATGTGGGGTTTGGAGGCAATCTTCAAAAAGCGTCAGAACGAGCCACAGGAAGCTACATCATCATGTTGTCATCTGATGACCTGATGAATGAGGGAGCGTTGAGTAAGTACTATGATGTGATACAACAACACGAACAAGCCAACACCCCACTTGTGCTGCATTCGGCATATGATGTGATTAATCAGGATAACCGGCTTACAGAAGTTCACTTTCGCTTTCCAGCACGCCATAAACACGCGTGGACACATGCAGACTACTTTCATGCTGAAATGACAGCAACTGAGGCCTCCCAGCGTTTTGAGGAGTTTAACGGAAGTGATGATGTGGTATGTAAAGGAGCTGATGTATTTAAAGAAGGCCTGTTTGATACCCGCAGTCCGGCTGCTTTCCTGACTACCTGCTACTCACGATCCTTGTGGCAGCAGGTAGAGGGATATGACCTTACTTTTACTTACATGCCTGATTATGTCTTTCTGTTGAAAATACTTGCCTTGCAGCCCAAAGTGATTTACTGCAGACCCCGGTTGTTTTCTTACCGCGTTCATAATGCCAACCAGAATGCGTTACAAAAATCACAAATGGCTATTAAAAAATATGTAGATGAATACATGCTTACTATCCAGTTTCCCGAGGTGTTGCTCAAAAAAAACAACATAGATAGGAAGCAATTGGTAGAATACACGGTAACACACAAATGGATCAACTGGGCTATTACACATTTCAGATTTACATCCTGGCAGGAAGGTTTCAGGTTGTGGATGTTCTGTTATGCTACTTACCCGTGGTTGGTTTGGAGTAAACTGCGCAACGTGCAGGTACTGGGATGGGCCATGCTCAGCCCGTTCAGTTTAATTGCCTACCGCCTGTACCGTAAACTGAAATAGAACGAATACTATGAATAAAAAAGAACTTAAAGACAATATAGCAGCAGTAGCCATCGGGTTAATTACCACAGTGGTATTGCTGGAAATTATTTTCCGCACGGTGTTGCCGGCTGCTCAATTGCCCGAAAGCACCTATGATGCAACGTATCATATTCCTAAGTTTGTACCCGGAGAAGGACATTATACCATCGGAAAGTTTTGCGAAAAAGCAGGGCAATGGCATATTAACGATCAGGGATGGAACAGTCCGTACAACTACATCACCGATAACCGGAAAAAGATTGCCATTATAGGAGACTCCTACATAGAAGCTTTTCAGGTAGATGTAGAGAAAAGTGTGGGCCCCGTAGTTCAATCCTTTGCGCCCGAACAGTTTCAGGTAATGAGTTTCGGAACATCAGGTGCACCGTTAAGTCAATATCTGCAACTATCTAGGTACGTAACGCAGGTTTTCAAACCGGAAATTCTTGTACTCAATTTGGTTCACAATGATTTTGATGAATCGGTTGCTGATAAACACCTGAGAAAGACATACCTGCGTTACCTCAAAATAAATGACTCCCTATTTGTAGAAGATTCAATTGAAAAAAGTCCCAAAGCAAGTCTTCTCTCCAGAGTGCTTAATTCAACGGCAACCGGTCGTTACCTTCTTCACAATCTGAAAATACATAAAATGGATATCACTTCACTCTTTAAAAGTAAACCCCTCACTGACACCACCTCATTTAATGCGAATGTAGATGTTAAAAAAATACATACTCAACAGCAAGCCATTCGCAAAGTAACTGAGCTTATTTTGCTGCAGTTCAAAAAAGAGTTCCCTTCGGTAAGATTAATTCTTATGATAGACGGGCTCAGAAAAGAGATATATGATAATATGCCTCCGGGAGAAAGTAATATCGTATGGATGAATACCATGGTGAAAGAACTCGCCATTCAACAGCATATAGAATTCATAGACCTTACTGAAGCTTTCGCAGCAGATTATCAGAAAAACAAAAAAGCCTTTGAATTCTCCTATGACTGGCACTGGAATGAGCACGGGCACCGCATAGCTGCTGAAGCCTTATATCAACAATTACTACTAAAACAAACTAACCATGTGCGGCATCACCGGATTTTGTGATTTTACCATGCGTAGCAATAAAGAGCTGCTCGGGCAAATGAACAATACCTTGCAACATCGAGGCCCCGATGCTGACGGGTTGTATTACGAACAAACGGATGCATATACCCTGGGACTGGGGCACAAACGTTTATCTATTATTGACCTTAGCCCCAACGGTGCGCAACCCATGCACTTTGAACACCTCTCCATCGTGTTTAATGGTGAGGTGTACAACTACCGGGAAATTAAAAAAGAACTGCTGGAGAAAGGGTATTCTTTTATATCTGACTCCGATACCGAAGTAGTGCTCAAAGCCTTTGATTGCTGGCAGCATGAAGCCGTACATCGCTTTATAGGCATGTTTGCCTTTGCCATCTTCAACAAAAAAACAAAGCAACTGCATCTCTACCGCGATCGGGCGGGGGTTAAGCCATTATATTACAGGTTCCGCAACGGTATCTTGTTGTTTGGTTCAGAACTTAAGGCGTTGATGGCACATCCTGCATTGGACAAAACGCTCGATAGAAATGCACTGTCGTTTTACCTGAAAAGCGGATACTACCATGCCCCGCACACGGTATTTGAGCACTGTAAAAAACTGGAACCGGGTCATTACCTCACCCTCCATATACCCCGCCAACAGGTAAGCACTACCTGCTATTGGAACGTGATTGATTTTTACAACCGCCCCGCACGTCATGTTCAGGAAGATGAGCTGTTGTTTGAAACAGAACAACTCATGCAATCAGCCTTCAATTACCGCATGGTAGCTGATGTGCCAGTGGGGGTATTTTTGAGCGGCGGATATGACAGTTCGGCTGTGGCAGCCTTGTTACAAAAAGACCGCACGCAAAAAATCAAAACATTCACCATTGGATTTCATGAGGAGGGTTTTAATGAAGCTCCGTTTGCCAAACAGATTGCCCAACATTTGGGCACTGAACATTACGAATATTACTGCACACAAAAAGAGGCGCATGAACTTCTACCTCAAATCCCTTTCTTTTATGATGAACCTTTTGCTGATAGTTCGGCTATTCCCACAATGCTTATATCTGCCTTCGCTCGTGAACAGGTAACGGTTGCTCTTTCAGCTGACGGAGGTGATGAGCTATTTGGGGGATATGGTAAATACTTAGGCTATAACAGGTCTGTTAACCATTTATTCAAGATACCGTTTTACATTCGAAAGCAACTTTTGCCTGTATGCACTTTTATTAATAGAATTCCAAGTCTCTCGAACAAAGAAATTAAAAGTGAGTCTTTATTCGCATTGCTATCGTCTAGAAACTTGGCCAGATATTTTATTGAGCCAAGATTATTTGGAGAACGTGAACTAAGTTCTTTGCTCGTAAAGCAGCAAATTATACCGTATGGCAGCTTTGAAAATTTTAATGATTTCAATAATAGTGTAGACGCATTTAATCAGATGCTTGCTGTTGACTATAAAACTTACATGGTCGACGATATACTCACAAAGGTTGATAGAGCAACGATGTCGGTTTCATTAGAAGGCAGGGAGCCGCTTATTGATCATCGTTTAGTTGAGTTTCTGTCAGTAATCCCGTCTCGTATGAAATTAAGTAGATTTGGAGCAAAAGGAATTCTGAAATCGATAGTGCATAATTATCTGCCAATTGAATTGATGATGCGAAAAAAGTCTGGCTTTGGAATACCTCTACACCAGTGGTTGTCAGAGTCGATTATTGCTTATTTGAACGAGGAAGAAACAAGAAAAAAGATAAAACTTTTAGAAATTTTTAATTTCGAATATATTGATATACTAATAAATAATTTTTTGAAAAAAGATAACAATACTAAAGAGTATTACTTTACAAAATTGTATTATATCTATTCATGGTTAAAATGGCACGATGAGTGGAATTAATTTAACTTTTTCAAGGCTGAAATTTTATCAGGATCTTATCGTTTTTATTTCAATCCTGCTATTATTTGCTGCCAGGTACTCTATTTTTTCTTCCATGATCCTACTTAGTATTGCAGCAGTTGCAATATTTTTATTTAGCGTTGATAAAAAGGTTGTCTTTTCAGATAAAGCTCTGTTAATTATATTGACTATAACTTCTGGTATATTGCCTTATTTTTTTAAAAGTTTGTATGGTCTAAATTTCAATTATATTATTATTTTTTATGTTTTATTATTTTTTTGCACCTCTAAGTTATTTAATAAAATATTTGTTCAGCAGTTACTCGTATTTTCATTCTTTTTTTTATACTTGATTATTCAAAATTTCTTTATTACTCATGAAGAAGCTAGCTCTAGCTCAATTTTCGCTCAAATAGTTGCCGTTGCTCCTTTCCTTCTGATAATTGGGGTTTTTAATTCTAAGGGCGCCGGTGAGCTAGTTAATGTCTTAAAGTACTCATTTTTTATACTGGGGGTTGATTTAGCCTTAACATATTTACTTGGGGAAATACAGGGTTTGGCTCCTATAGATATTGAATTGAATGCTAATTTTGCTGTGCGAATTTCTGGAGTTGGAATTCAGACAAACCAACTTGCAGCTTGGATATGTATATTATTGCCTTTCATTCATTATAGTAATGCAAGCAAGTCTGATAATAATAATTTTTGGTTCTTGTTTTTTTTGATTCTAATAGTTTTACTAACTGGTTCTAGATTTGGGTTAGGTGCAGTAACCTTATTCCTAATATTTTTTTTTATAAATTCTCATCCAAAATTAATTTTATCAGCGGTCTTAATTATTGGTATTTTTAGTAGTATCGTTTTTCTAACTGGGATTTACGAAGATTTTGCTTTGTTTGCTAAATTAATTTCTGGTTTTGAGCAAGGAGATGATATTCGTTTCAGTAAATACTTTGAGTTTATAACTATTTTTACCGAGAGTCCAATCTTTGGTATAGGACATGCAATGTATCCTTATTACTCTCAAAAAATTGGCGGTGACGGTTTTAATACTCACAACGGGTATTTATCTATTTTGAGTGAATATGGAATTTTTGGTTTTTTGTTTTATGTAACAATTTTCTGTATTGTAATTAAATACGTTAACTCGAAAAAACTCAATCCTCAACTGACTAAAGCTATATATTTCTCTTTAATCATATTTTTTTTATACGGATTTTTTGATATGTTCCATGGCACATTTTATTTCTATATTTATCTCGGGTTACTAATTTCAAGTGTATCAAGTTATTAACACTTTTGAAAGTAAACATTTAATTTAAATATTCCGAGATAAGAAATTAGAAATTATCTATAGGTATACTCTACTTATATAAAGTATGAAAATTTGGAAAAGATTAAAATTTTATTAGCTGCGGGAACATTTTCTTTAGGTGGCACTGAAAAACACTTTTATCAGCTTTGCACTCATCTAGATCGCGATGACTTTGAAATATATTTAGCATTAACTAGACCAGTCAAAAATGATATTGGTCCCATTCCTTGTTATGTCAATTGTTTATTTCTAGAAGGTCACTATTTGAGCATGGCTCACCAAGTGTACTTATTTATTGTAAAAAATCGAATTAATGTTGTCTACAGTTGTGCTTTTGAAACTTCAGTGCCTATTTTGCTCGTATGGCCATTAATTGCCTTTAAGGTTTCTTTTTATACCGGCATAAGAGGGTTTTTCAATTTTCCTCTTAGACGTAGAGCGCTAGAATACGTAATAATTGCTTTTAGTAAGCAAATTATATGCAATTCAGTTAAGGCGAAAAAATTTGTGCCTACCTTGTTCCGGAATAAGTGTAATGTAATTTATAATGGCATTGCACCCCTTTCACAGAAAATGAACAAGTTAACAGCAAGGGCAGAGTTAGGACTATGCCAAAAAAAGAAAATATTTGTATGTGTCGCACGTTTATGTGCTGATAAAGGACAGGATGTGCTGGTCGAGGCTTATGCTAAAGCATTTTTAGATGATAATCAAGTACAATTGGTGTTAATTGGAGACGGAGAAGATAAAGCCAACCTTACTCGACAAATAACTGCGTTGAACATGGGAAAGAGCATTATACTATTAGGTAGCTTACCGAGTGCTGCGCAATATTTACCTGCCTTTGACATATTTGTTCTGCCTTCACGAACGGAAAGTTTCCCGAATGCTTTACTAGAAGCCATGCAATATGGATTACCTTGTGTTGCTACGAATGTAGGTGGAGTGGAGGAGATATATGACAGGGTCAATTTCGGAAAACTAGTGAAAAAAGAGGATACGGATGGCTTGGCAAGGGCTATGAAGGAGATTTTGTATTTTGAAAGTAGATCATACAATCTGAATGACTTTTCATTAAGGACTAATATAGAGTCATTCAGTAAAATCTTTTTGGAGAACAATAGGTAAGTGAATAATAAAAAGTATTTAAGAGTAATCGTCCTTATTACCACAGTAGGGTATATAGTTACAAACTTACTATTTTGGTTGGGAGCAAAATTCTTTGAAAACAAAATTTCAGAAAAGCTTCAACCCGACCAATACAATGTTGTAATCAAACAAAAGTATTTTTTAAAAAATAAAAGCAAGTACAATTTGGCATTTATTGGTGACAGCAGAACATACTGTGGAATGGACCCTTCAATATTTGACAGTATTGCACAAACAAAATCTATTAATCTTGCTGTATTTGCTTTCTGGCTACCCAGTCAGTATTGTTATTTCAAAGATTTTATTCCACAAATGGACACTTCTGTCACTCTGGTATGGACAATTGGTGCACAAAATTTTCTTCGCGTCAATACAGTAAATGATACTTATCCCATCAGCATTGCCAATTATATCGAACTGATGAAAATGGGATTTAAGTCATCCATGATAAGTGGCAATTGCATAAAACATTTACCATTAACATACTTTTTATCCCAACGTGAAAAATTCTACAACGGATTAAATACCAGATGTAAAATACTCTTGAAAAAATATAGTCTGGGTAAAAATGAGCCAACATCTTCTACGAAAAAAAATATACCACAAGAGCGTGTAATAAGCGATTACTCCTTTTATAAGATAATAAAATCTATTCCTGTTTATGATAATGGCAAACTCACCAGTTATGCGAACCTCAGGGCAGGTGGAAACTATATCCGGTTTGAAACAGATTCTCAATACTTCAGAAAGAAACAAATGGAGCTTGGCGTAAGGTTTAAGGATAATAAAAAATTTATACCTGATGAAGAATACTATATATGCTTCCTCGCTATTCTAGACCTGATGAAAAAATATCATGTTAAATTGATCATAAATGAAATTGAGGAAGCCCCCTTTGTGTATAAAAATGAAAAAGTTCGTAACAAACACAGAGATTTTATGAAAGAGGTAGAGCATATTACCTTAAAGTATGGATTCAAATATTCACGTATTAATTTTGACACACTTCAAAATTGGCACTACTTTGATTATAACCATTTAAACAGCAAAGGCGTACTCATTTACAACACGCTATTAGCAAAAGATCTGAAGTCAAGACTTAACTAACTAATGTTATTTAACAGCCTCGAGTATTTTGTTTTTTATGTTGTCCTGTTTGTCGTTTCCTGGAAACTGATTAAACATAACAATATCCGAATATGGCTGCTTCTGATAGCCTCATATTATTTCTATGCCAAAAACAACACCTGGCTCATCCTTATCATTATAGCCAGTACCCAAATAGACTACATCGCAGCATTACAGATAGAAAAAGCCGTTACCCAACAACTTAAAAAACGCTGGTTAAAGGTATCGGTTATATCGAATTTATCCATA
>Ga0169931_10009682_pt1 | contig 13862 bp, 10 predicted proteins | sample Kivu_15m_20L_FD_129675 | JGI IMG/M metagenome (GOLD analysis project Ga0169931, IMG submission 129675) | Freshwater microbial communities from Lake Kivu, Western Province, Rwanda to study Microbial Dark Matter (Phase II) - Kivu_15m_20L... | ecosystem: Environmental > Aquatic > Freshwater > Lake...
TTAATAGATCGTAAATTAAAATTTCTAATATCCTTTCTATCCACATTATTATATTTTTTCTTAGAATTACTTTTATGAAACCACTGAGCGTCAATGCCTATTAATTTATATATATTTTTCTTTTTTAAATAATTTATGAGCACTGACCCAACGTAACCGTCACTGCCTAATATCAAAATTTTTTTTTTATTTAAATTCATAAATAATTTATAAAACTTATAGTATCTCCAAACTTTCGAGTTTGATCCCTAAAAGTCTTCCATCAATACTTTTTCTTTTTTCAATTAAAGAACTTGGGTTGCTTATATTAAATTGTAGTTTATTTACACCACTTAGTAACTTAGATTCATCTAATTTTACTTTCAATTCTCCAGAAAAATTATCAGTAATTTTAAATTTACCAATTTTAACTTCATTTAATATAATTTCTAAATTAAGAGTTTCATTTGACGGTGCTACAGAATTGTTTAAGTTAAAGACAATGGTTTTAGCTTGATCATATTCAGGACATTCAAAAAAAATATTGGCAATATTTCCTTCCGTCCAAAAACCTTTTTTTAACACCCCTCTAGACTCCAGTCCATGGGACCAGCCAAATCCTAAAATTCCATTTTTATCTTTAAAAGTTATAATATATTTTTTTTTTACTGAAATTTTATTAAATTTAATATTGTTAAACATATCTATATCTTGATAACTCATCTTATTTTTTTCGTAGGGGAGTAAAAATATTAAATTATTTGTGAAGAAAAAACCATGCTTTGATTTAGAAAATAAATATTTTAAATTTCTAAAATGATCATAATTGTCAATAACGTACAAGGTATTATTTTTTAGATTTTTTTTCTCAAAATCTTCATAAATATTAGACCTTTTTTTTGATAATTCTTGTCTATTATATCTTCCAAGACTAAAAAAATTTGTTTTATTAAAATTCTCATAAATTAATAAATTAGAGATTTTTAAAAAAATATCACTATCGTTACTTGGATAGGTCGTGTCTAAAGAATACTGTTTAGTTTTATGTTCTTTAAAATAATTTTTAAATATTGGATATTCTTCGTTAACTAAATATTTTTTATTACTAAAAAATTTTTCATATAACCCGGGATATATGTCAACTAATTGTATTAAAAAAAAAATTAATAAAATTAAAATGTTATTCTTTGAAAAAAATTTCCCAATTTTCAAAATACAATAGATCATAATTAGATAGTAAACTGGCCAAATTAATCTGCCTGATGATCTTATTATATTTAATAGAGCATAAAAATAATCAGGTAGATTTATATGAAGCAATAGAAATTTTGAAATGTTTATAGAATTAGATATGGATAAAATAAAAAAAAAGAAAATTATACTTAAGTAGCATTTATAGTTGTTTATGTTCCTATAAAAATTAAATAAAAAATCCGTCACACAAAAAATAAAAAGTATGATAATTCCTAAACCTAAATATCCAAATCCCTCATACTCAGATGGGAGATTAGGAATGTCTGGAATGATTAAGGACCAACTATAACCTTCAATAGTTGACCTTGGATCAATAAGTGTTAAAAAATTTGCCTTATATACTCCAAAACCAAATCCAACAGAGTCATAAGCGGGTATTATAAAATACCCACTTATAAACATTAAAATAATTAGTGGAGAAAAAATAAATAAAATATTTATAAAAAAATAACCAATTTTTTTATCTTTAAAAAACTTAAAAACTAAAAAAAAAAGTGATATAAAGACTATTATAAAAGTAAAATAAAAATGTACTAAGGATGAAAATAATATTAAGAATAATCTTTTATATATAAAATTATTATTAATATATTTTATTTCGTAATAAAAGCAGGCCAATATAATCCAATGAGCTCCTAGGGACAAATGGTCGCCTATTCTTTCTAGAAAAACTGGTGACAACAAGAAAAAAATTGAGCCTAATAATGAAAAATAATAATTTTTTGTAAAATGAAATATTATTTTATATGAAAAAAATAATTGAAAGAAAAAAATAATAAATATCCAAAAACTAAGATAATGAAAATTAAAAGGTAAAAAAGATTTAAAAGTTTTAAAAAAAAAAGCTAAAAATGGTATACTGCCACTAAAAACTATTGAGTTATCTAAATCTCCATAATTAGGGTTTAAACCTAAAGGAAATCTCCATTTATCGTTTAAAAAGAATTTTAAAGCTAAAAAATCACTAATATTATCCCTACTTTTCAACCAGGAAATATCTGAAAAATTAAAGCTTTTATAATCTAAATATAAAAAAGAAAAAATAACACTAATAAAAAATATTGATAGATAACAAAAATTTTTTTTACACATAAAACAATGTTCTAAATCTACAGTTTATTTTTAATAAGTTTTAAGTGTTAATTTTCAAATATCATATAGTTATTTATATAAATTATTCACTTATTAAATATTAGATAACCTTATTAAAAAAAGGATTTTTCTTGAATTCATTTATTTGCCATCCATGATATTTTAATAAAGCCAATAATTTTGATGATGGAATATCTTTAAACAAAATACACATCATAAGAGCAGGCTTCATTATTCCAATCCAGCATAAAAAATTTTTTATAAAAATTTTTCCTTTGATTACTATTTTTTTTTTAACACTTTCTAATTTGTTACAATTTATATTTACAAACTCTATACCGTCGGAATATGCATCATTTAATCCATGAATAGCAAGATATCTGTAGTTCATTCCTAGTAAAAATTTAGACATTTCTCTCTTTGAAATTTTATAAACATAATTACCTACTTCTTCAAATCCATCACCACTATTAGTTTGATTAATTAAAAATCTAATAAATTTATAAATAATATTAAAAAAACCTTTCTCAATAATCTCATCTGAGGGTTCAATCAAAATGACCCCTTTTTTTGAAACACGAAACATTTCATATAAAGCTAAATAAGGTTTTGAAAAGTGGTGAAAAGACTCTTTGCAAAAAACATAGTCAAATGTAGATGACTTAAATGTTAAATCTTCAGCATTTTGTTTAGAATATTTTTTTATTAATTTTTTTTTTTTTGCCAAAGCTAATAATTCAATAGAAACATCAGAGCAAAAAATATTTTTAGCACCCAAATTTTTTAGTATATTTCCATCAGAACCATATCTTCCATCTCCGATTGTTAACCAAGTAGCTTTATTATTATAATTTATTATTGGCTTCACTTTATTGATCATTCGTTCGTGTCGCCAATAATCTAAGGTGTCCTTGTTATGCCAAGACACTGAAATAGCTTTCTTTTTTTTATTTATCAGACAATTTTTGTAATTAATCATTATATAAAAAAATTATTTTTAAAATTTTTAAGTTTTTTAATTTTCATTAACCTGGTCTTTGAATATGATAGATTTTTTTGATAGAATAATCATCTAAATTTCTATAAAATAAAATTATTTAATGATAACTTATCAAAGAACTTATAAGTATTTAGCGTAAAAAATAATATCGATAAGTTTTTTCATATAAAAATTTTTTCTTCTATAACCATCATAAATCATACCAGCTTTATTGAAAATTCTTAACATTTGAGTATTTCCTTTTACGGTTCCTGCTGAAATTTTTTTTAAATTGTAATTTTTCTCTAGAAAATTCATAATTTCAATCCAAGATTTATATCCAAAACCTTTAGATCTATATTTTTCATTTCCAACTAAAATCCCAATGTCACAAATTTTATTATTATTAGAAAAATTGCAGGTAATTGTTCCTATAAGCTCAGATTTTTTATTTTTAATAGACAAAAAAAGATTATTGGATTTAGTAAAACTTTTTAAATAAATAAAACAGTCTTTCTTTTTGAAATTCTTAAATTTATTAATACTATATTTTAATAATTTTTTATTATTTAACCATTTAATATAACTTTGATTAATATCTGTTATTTTAAAATTTCTTATTAATAAATCTTCTGTTTTAATTTCTACTAATTTCATAATATAACAATAAGACTTAATGTAATTTATTTTTAGAAAAAATTATTAAGTTAATTTAGTACAAAAAAAACTAGCACAAAATTAACTAAATGCAAAAAAAAATATTAATACACCTGAGTTATAGTATTTGGCCAATGTATGGTTTTGAATTGGATTTAATACAACAAAAACTAAATGAAGGCCATATTGTGAAAATTTTGCACTGTGATGGATCAACTAGTTTTTGTTCTGCGAATAATTCAAAAATTATGTCTCATAAAAAAATAAAACTCGTTTGCAGCTATTGTAAATCTAAATTTTATAATGGTTTAAATTGGCTAGATAATAAAAAAAATCTAATAATTGAGAGTTTTGATTTATTAAATGCTAATCAAAAAAAGATAGTTTTTGAATTTGATAAACTATTAGAAGGAAAAAATAAATTAGATGAAGAAATATTATCTTTTTTGAATAATATTTATTACCAATTAGGAAATATTTGCAGAACTACTCTAATTACCGAGACTTGTAGTACAATAATTAATTATGAAAAAAAAGAAACATATAATTTTTTTAAAATAATAGCGAAATCCTCTATTGAGGCATACTATAGTTCACTAAACCACCTAGAAAAATTTGATCCTGATGAAATCTATATTTTTAATGGAAGGATATACAGATACCAACCGCTCTTAAGACTGGCTCAATCTAGAATAAAGAGTGAGAATATAACAGTTTATGAATTTCCACTATATGGATATAAAAATATGTATCTAACTAAAAAAAATTATCCTCACGATCTAAAAAATTTATCAGATCAACTTTTGGAATTTAATCAAAAAAATAGTGTTAATTTTTTAGAAAAAGAAAAAATTTCAAAAGAATGGATTGAAGAAAGAATAAGTAAAAGAAATTATGAAAAAAGTTTTTATCCATGGAAAAATAAACAAATTAGTGGAATGCTACCTAAAAATTTTAATAAATTAAATTTTAATATCACTTATTTTCAAACCTCTGAATCTGAATTTTTGGGGATACCTGAAAATGAAGTAGGTTTAGATTTTAAAAATAATTTCGAGAATATTGTTAATTTATTAAATTGTTTAGAATCTAAACCTAATGTTTTCTTAAATATAAAAATGCATCCTTATAAAAGTAATGATACAAAAATATTAATAGAAAAATTATCTTACTTAAAAAAAGATCACCCAAATATTCGATTAATTTTACCAGACTCTACAGTGGACAGTTTCGAGTTAATAAAAAAAAGTGATTTGATTATTGTTATGAGTTCAATGACGGGAATAGAGGCGGCTTATTTTGGAAAAAATGTAATAAGTCTAACAAATTCGGCTTATATAAATTTTAAGGTAACAAAAAAAGTTAAAAATTTCGATGAATTAAATTTATTATTAAAAAAATGCATTATTAGTAAAAATTTTGAAGATTTTCCTACTGATGAAGACAAATATAAAGGAGCGGTTAATTATATATATGCTGATCTTAATAATAATTTTAAATCTAAATTTCTAATAAAAAACAATTATAAGTCGGAAACTATGTTTAGAAATAATGAATACTATCAAATTAAATCAAGCTTAGTTAACATGTGCCTCTATAAATTATATTGCGTCATAAGATTTTTTTTAAAAAAAATTAATATTTATACATAAAAAAAATAAATATTTAATTTAAAAAATTTTTTTAATACTCTTGGTTCAAAAATCAATATTTACAATAAAAATCTTCCCCAACTTTAAACTTAGGTATTATTTTATTATTTTTAATAAAAAACAATTCTTTGTTGAATGATTTTTTTACTACGTCCCAGAACTTTACTGGAGTAATATTAATATAATCACAAAAACTTTTTATTAATTTATTAGAAAATTTTCCATCGTATTTTTTAACAATTTTAATTCCTTCTTCTCTTGTTAAATTTCCAGCTCTTATATCTTCATTTACATAATCAGTGGCCCTACCAAATCCATATTTGTAATATTTAATAAGTTGATTAATTGTAACCCAGTCTTCATCTAACGACGTAATTCCATGCAAATCTCCATAATTTTTATATTTGGATTCTCTAATCTCCAAACCATTTACAATAGAATTGTATGCATTATTTTTTAATGACCAGTCTCCTAAAAACCATCCTAGATATATAATTTTTATTTTATTTTTTTTAAATTCGTCAACACTTGGATACTTATAGGGAAATAAATTATTATTATTAATTATTTTTTTTGATATCCAATCTAATTTTCCACCATCAAGTGTATTTAAATATCTCAAATTTTTTCCGTCATAACCAAATTTAGACTTTGTCTTTAGATCACCTAATTGAAGTCCAGGATTTTCACCCCAAAAAATTAGAGGAATCTGATACCTTATAGCTAATTGAGGCACAAAACTAAATAATGCTAATTCAGTAGATTTTGCCCAATTGCTAAAATTTAAAAATGAAAATTTCATCAGTCTTTGCCATGTCAATGGTCCGGGTGAGAATGTTACAACATCAAATCCTAAATTTATTAAATTAGAAATATTATTTGTGCCCCTAATTGAAATTTGCTCCGGAGGATAAGTTAAACATGCCAATAATGGTTTTAAGCCTAATTTATCTCTAACCCACAAAGCTTGTCTTGTGCTATCTTTGCCACCACTTACACCTACAATGCAATTAAATTCATTTTTTTTATTTTTATATTTTGAAATAATATTCTTGAGTACCTTAAATCTTAAATTCCAGTCCTCGTTTTTAATCAAATCGTAATAAATGCAAGCTGGACAAATACCGTTCTTAGAAAAACGAGTATTTGGCCTATAATTATTTTGTAAACATATTTTGCAAAAGAACTTTGGACTAAATTTCCTAATTTGAAGTTAATAAATTATGGTTTTCATTGGAGCGAAGATCCTTTTTTTGAAAAAAATACGTGTGATAATGAAACATGGTTTTTGTTTAAGAGATAACTAAATAATAATATAAGAAACTTAGTTTTTCTTATTCAAACTTTTTAATATTTTCTCACAAAAACTTAAAAGAAAAAAATCTTTATATCTTGATGTTATAACTTGCAAACCAAATGGCAGTTCTTTTTCTTTATCATAGAATATTGGCAGAGAAATCGCTGAAGCTCCAAAAAAAGTCCAAATTAATGAAGTATCTAACTTTTCCTTATCTCCTATTTTAGGGGCGACCGAGCCTGTCGACGGTGTAATCAGAAAATCATAATCATTCATCATAAGTTCAAATTTTTTTGTCAATTGTTCTTGAGCCAACAAAGATTCTAAATAATTTTTTTTACTTATTTTATTTCCTCTTTCAATCATGCTGCTCATAATATCGCTAATCTTATTTTTTCGTTTTTTAATAGACGAAAAATAATATGCTAATGACTTACAATAAATATTATCATGATTTTTATGCACTTTGTTTATAAAATTGACTTGTGGATTGCTATTAACATTAAATTTTTTTAAGTAATGAATACAAAAATAATCAAAATCTTTTTTAACAATATCATCATAATTATTATAATGATAAAAATTATTTGAGATTATGCCAATTTTAATCTTTCTTTTTATCTTTTTTTGATAAAAGTTCTTTGAATAAGGATATTGGCTAGAGTGCTGAATTAAATTCGCAAATACTTTTTTTAAGATATAAATATCCGAAGAAAAAAGACCCACAGTATCCAAAGTGTCCGTTGTTTTTAGAACACCAGTTCTATCTAATGCTCCAAAACTTGGTTTAAAGCCTATAACACCACAAAAACTGGCTGGTCTTATAATTGAACCTGCGGTCTGAGTACCCAATGAAATAGGCAAAGCACCACACGCCACTGCAACTGCTGATCCTGCTGATGATGTTCCCGTAATATGATTGCTGTTAAATGGATTTATAGTTTTTTTTTCAGGAAAATAATGCACTGCAAACTCTGCGGTTGTTGTTTTGCAGAAAATAATACCTTGTTTTTCTTTTATAATATCAACAACTCTAGCGTTATTACCTGGTAGAAAATTTTTAAATAGAACACTACCGAATTCTGTCTTCAAAAATTTTGTATTCAAAACATCTTTCACTCCAAAAGGAATACCCAAAAAAATACTTTTTTTTTTTAAATTTATATTTTTTAATTGTTTATTTATATATAAAAAATCTACAGCAGCAGCAAATCTGTATTTTAAATTTAATTTTTTAAATTTTTTAAAAAATGATAAATAAAAAGTTTTAAGATTTTTGTATGATTTAATCTTTTTTAATTCTTTTTCTAAATGAATAAACGAATTGTTTTTTAAATATTTTATCATTTAAATTTATTCAATTTATAGGCAAACTTTGAAAATTTTCTTGAAGTAATGATTTTATGTTCAAGAGTTTTTTCTTTAAGATCTGTAATTTTTAAAAAATAATCGAGTGCATGAGGTCTTTGTGGATCATATTGCTTAATTAAATTAATAGCTTCATCTCTTTTAATAAGACCCCTTCTAACATCGTCTGAAGCATGTAATGTTGCTCTGCCAACGCCTCTTTTTATAAAATTCAAATAATCATGAACTCCGGCCATAACACATTCGTTACTTTTATAGCCTTTATAAGTATTCTCTACTCTATTATTAATTCTCCAAGCAAATTGATTAATTATAAATTCTGTTTGTTTTTGTTCATCCCAAAATATGTAATCACCTAAATGCAAATAAATTATATTAGATTCTACCATCTCTTTCTTACTTGGGTAATTCCATATTTGAACTTCTGAATATTTTATATCGTTATCAACATATTTAATTGGCTTAACTTTTGCGGAAACATTTAAACCATAATAATATTTCTCTTCTGGTTTTAAAATTTTTTTATATGATCCTCTACCATCTCTTTCTGCGATGGATTCTCCATAAATCATAAGTGGAATTTGCCATTTTACAGCTGTTTGCATGGGAAATGTTTGAGTTCCTATATGACAATGCCAACATGCATCCCCTATTAATTCAGGAGATCTTTTGGCAACTTTATTAATAGTATTTCTATTAGGTAAAAAAAATAAATGATCTAAATTAAATTTATTAATACAATTTTCTAAATTATAACGACCTGTTAAAGACATCCAATTAGTACCATGAGTAACAGCTAAAGACTTAATTTTGTAAACTTTATCTAATACATAGGCTTGGAAAGTGCTGTCTTTTCCGCCGCTAATAGGTAATAAACAATCATAATAATTCTTATTTTTAAACTTATTTAAAATCTCAATCAATTCAGATTGTTTGTCTTTCCAATTGATGTGCATTTTTTCCTCTGATGATCGACAGGGAGTGCAGACACCAAAATCATCAAAAGTAATACCTTCCATTGTTTCTGGCAAACAACAACGAGTGCAGTATTGCAATTTATCTTCGTATAAAAGCTTCTTTTGTTTAAATTTTTTTGACCATTTTGTACTATAATACATTTTATCCCAAGGAATATCTTTAAAATCTTTATCAAAACCAATCCAAAAAATACTTTCTTCTTTTTTAGTTATTTGATTTTTAAAAAATAATTTTTTATTGTATTTTTTTGTTGTACTATTTAAAAAATAGAAATTTTTTTTAGTTATTTTTTTTTTATCTATATAATTGATTAATTTTAAAAATGTACAATCAAAAATATTTTTATTATTTTTTTTCTTTAAAAAATTTATTTTATTATTAATTATTTCTTTTAATTTACAAAATAAATCTAAATTATTTTTATAAGTAAAGTTTAAATTTTTAACTATATCAAAATTAAGATAAACATTTTTTATATTGTATAGGTCTAGACAATTGAAAATCCAATTTAATCTAATAACACTTCTAAAAATTTTAAAATCTTTATTCTTTTTATTAACAATCTTTAGATATTCAGGCTTAAGCGTGAACATCAAAACATCTAGCTGCAGAATATCTAAATGAGTTTTAATTATATTCTTTTGTCTTAAAGAATAATTCCTATCGTCCAAGAGTAAAATTAAATACTTTAAATTATTTGATTTTATAAATTTTAATTCTTCAAAGTAATTATTAATTTTTTCATCAAGGAAAATTATTCCATCATAATTAAAATACTGATTTTTGTTCAATTTTTTTTAAGGCTATATAATGCTTACTTCATATCATGTTTTATCTAAAAAATTCTATAATTCATTAATAACTAAAATAAATTTTTATATAAAAAATGCTTATGATTTTTAATATAATAATTTTTTTTAAAACTACTATTTATAATTATCCTAGGAATCTTTTGTATAAAAATGAATATAAACTCATGAGGATTCTCTTGGATAAACTTTATTAGAAAAGTTTTTAATAAAAGTAAAAAGTTAAAAAACTGAGATAATAATATATTAATATTTAACTTTCGATTTTACAAAAATATTTACCTCTGATTTAAAAGCTTTTACTCTAAACAACGCATCCGTATAAATGTAATTTTTTCAACTTTCTTCATATTTCTACTGATCATTAGCAATTTCTCTACTGCGTATGATAAAATGCCTTGTTTTTTATTTAACTTTTAAAATTTTAAATAATAATTCTGCTCGCTTCCAATCATTTAAATTATCAATATCAATAACTCTCCATGACGGGATAATTAAGGGTGTGCCATTGTTATGAAGGTCTTTATTGCTGTTCCAAATATATTTAGAACCAAAATAAAACTGTCCAGCATCAAAATATGACTTTTGTAAATCTTGAGTTCTTTTATTTGCATTCTCAAAATTAATAGATTTTACTTGGAAACTTTTATTAATTCTTAAGGCTCTTTGTATAGGATGAGAGTATTCGACTATTGGAAATACAAATTTATTTTTATTTTTTTTATAAATATCTAATGCTTTCTTCAAATCCTCTGAGAGCATAAATGGATTGCATGGATATATGCAACATATTGTTTCAAATTTAATTTTCATTTTATTAAACTCGTTAATTGCATGACTAATTACTGGTTTCGTAGAAATTTTATCTCCAGAAAGGCTTTTTGGTCTTTTTATTAAAATTTCAACACCATATTTCTTTGCTATATTTAAAATTTTATCACTGTCTGAGCTAACACATATATAATTAAATAATTTGCTTTCTCTAATTTTTTTTATCACCCAATATATCATAGGCTTTGAATAAAAAATTTTAATATTTTTTTTTTTTATACGCTTGCTTCCATATCGTGCCGGTATAACTGCAATATTCATAGAAATTATTAATTAGAAAAAATTAATATTTCCGGATATTTTACTTTTTATTATCTCCGCTCTGATTTGATTCAAAGATAAAAAATTATTTTGTAATGAATTGTAAGAAAAATTTTCTGGAACAAATCTAGCAAAAAAATTTTTTTTATAGTATGAAAAAATTTTATCGTTTTTCTTATAATTATTAACAATTACATAAAAATTTTTTAACTCTAAAGTGTAAGGACTCTCAGCGGCCTGCAAAAGCTCCTCATGAATTTTCTCTCCAGGTCGAATCCCTATTATTTCATAATCTGATTTTAATGCTTTTACTAAATCTAATAATTTTATTGAAGAAATTTTATTTACAACGATTTCGCCTCCCAAGCAATTATTTATAGACCAAATAACAGTATTTACCGCTTGTTCAAGAGTAATGTGAAATCTAGTCATATTTATATCTGTAAGTTGCAATTTTTTTTTATTTTTTTTAAGCATCAAAAAATAGGGTATAACAGAGCCTCTACTGCTCATAACATTTCCATATCTGACTATGCTAAAAATTGTTGGATTATTGCCGATAATATTGTTTGCTGATATAAATAATTTATCAGAACATAATTTTGTTGCACCATACAAGTTTACTGGCGATACGGCTTTGTCTGTCGACAAGGCAATTACATTTCTTACATTGTTTGCAATGCTTGCATCAATTATATTCTGCGCTCCTAAAACATTAGTTTTAATAAATTCAAATGGATTATACTCTGCTGCTGGCACATGTTTTAAAGCAGCAGCATGAATAACTATATCAATTTCTTTTAAAGCATATTTCAAACGAGATAGATCTCTAACGTCACCTAAAAAATATCTTAGAAAAGGATATTTTTTTGAAGGAAAAATTTTAGACATCTCAAATTGCTTAAATTCATCTCTGCTAAAAATGACAAGACGCTTAATTTTTTTATACTTATTAATAACATGCTTAACAAATGCTCGTCCAAATGATCCTGTTCCTCCAGATATAAAGACGGTTTGATTATTTAACATATTAAATTGAATATAAAATTAGTATTAAAGTTTACAATTTTAAAATAGATAGCATTTTTTTTAGAACTTTTTTAGCTGATTTAATCTGTAAATTATAAAATATTGGCAAACTTAAACAATTTAGATAATAGGCCTCTGATCCTTTATAAAAATTTAAATTTACTTTTTTATCAAATAATTTAAATTTATAAATAGGAATGTAGTGATACTGACAAAATATATTATTTTTTTTAAAAAATTCTAACAACTTATTTTTTGTAAAACTGAGTTTTTTGAAATCTAAGGAGATTAAGAACAAATGGTATGCAGGCTTATTAAAACTATAAGATGGTAAATTTATTAATTTATCAACTTTTTCTAAACCTGTTCTATAAATGTCAAATATTTTTTTTCTATAATTAATAAATTTTTTAATTTTTTTTAGTTGGCTAAGACCAAGTGCACAATTAATATCACTTAGTCTGTAATTAAAACTAATATTTTTAACATCATATTTCCAATGAAAATTTTTATCTTTATAAATTCCATGAGATCTTAAATAAATTATTTTCTTGTAAATGTTTCGATTATTTGTTGCTACTAAGCCACCTTCTCCCGAGGTAATTGTTTTAACTGGATGAAGAGAAAACGTTGAAATATCAGAATGTTTGCAGGAACCAATTGATAGATATTTTTTTTTAAAAAAATATTTTGCTCCTAGCGCGTGACAAGCATCCTCTATTAAATAGCAATTAAATTTTTTTTTAATATTATAAAATTCAACAACATTCTCTGGATATCCACCTAAATACATTGTTAAAATCGCTTTAATTTTATTTAATTTATATTTTTTAATAGCCTCCAATAATGTTTTTGGTGTCATCTGACCAGTTAAAGGATCTACGTCTGCCAAAAAGATTTTAGCATTCATTAATCTAGCCATATTATAAGCAGCTATAAAATTAATTGCAGGCATAATTATTTCATCATTTTTTTTGAGATCAATGGCCATATATGCTAAATGAATTGCTGAGGTACCAGTGTTACAAGAGGCAACAAACTTTGCTCCCAAAAATTCTGAAATATTATTTTCAAATTTTTTTACATATTTTCCAGTTGTTATTAAATCTTGAACTAAAGCTTTAGAAACAAATTTAATATCCTGATTATCAATATATTGACGTCCATAGGGTATTATATTCATTTTTAAATTCCTTTCCAGGATATGATATGTTTATTTTTTTAAATAATTAATTTTATTTTTAACAGTAATAATTTTTTTAATTTTTTCAAAAGGTAAATTAAATTGATTATTTTTAATTGGTAAAAATGTATATACTTTTTTTTTTAACTTTAAAGCCAAAGCCATAGCATAAGTTGCACCTCCAATTACAATATCTGCCTGGTAAAGAGAATTTGTAATACTTAAATTTACATCAATAACAATAACAATTTTTTTTTTATTTATTAAAAAATTGTATAAACTCTTGAATAAATCACTTTTTTTTTCTGATGGATGTAAACGAAATACTATTTTTATATTTTCATCATATTGATTTAGAAAGATTAAAATATTTTGTATAATTTTATTTTTTAGTCTTTTTTTTACTAGGCCGGGCTCAGAAACAAATAATATATTTAGATTTTTTTTTATTTTTTTTTTTTTTAAATAAATTTTAAAATTTTTTTTTAGAAAA
>Ga0169931_10009683_pt1 | contig 13861 bp, 12 predicted proteins | sample Kivu_15m_20L_FD_129675 | JGI IMG/M metagenome (GOLD analysis project Ga0169931, IMG submission 129675) | Freshwater microbial communities from Lake Kivu, Western Province, Rwanda to study Microbial Dark Matter (Phase II) - Kivu_15m_20L... | ecosystem: Environmental > Aquatic > Freshwater > Lake...
ATTTATTATTAATTTCTATTATTCCATATACTGGTAATATACTACCTTTTACACTTTTAGTTATTTCCTCCTTTACTAATTCAAAATTCATTCCATCCTTTGAAATCATCAATAAATTAATTTTATTTTTTGTTCGATTATCATGTGAACAGGTATGAGCCAAAAAATAATTTGTTCCTGGATAAAGGAAAATTCCTGGAATGTATATATCTTTCTTTTCTCCTAATTCAGACATTTTAACTAACTTACACTTTGAAAATTTTATTAAATCTGTTGATTCTGCAACTTGCACTCTTCTTGAAGGAGAAGTATCTGAATTATGTCGTGTGTAACAATAATATTTTTTTAATATAGGATTATATAGTAATACGCTTAAAGTATCAAAATGATTTGGATGTCTCCATCCACCTAACAAATGATTATCATTCAAAATTTTATTTTTTTGATCCCAATTATACCCATCCTTTGATTCAAATACAAATATTCCATTATTATGTGATTTTAATCCTGAAATTCCTATAAATTTTTTTAAATTATAATCATAATTTGCAAAAAAATTATGACAAAAATAATCTTTTCTTATTATATTATTCTTTCCTTTTATCTTTTTATCATATTTAACCATTCCCATATTTGGTTTTGTAAAATTAATTCCATCTTTACTTATAGCAACACATAATACTTCATAATCTCTTAAAAAAACACCTAATTGTCGTTGTAGTTGTCTATTCGTCATCTTATCGCTACCTTTTATATTACCGGCCCTATAATATAATCTAACTTGATTATTTATTTTTATAACAGTTGCATATCCATTTATAAATGCTTCATATGGTTTATCGCATTTTATTATTTCTTTCTCAAAAACACAATCTATATATTGAAATTCAATATTTTCCAAATTTTTTGTATTAAACTTATAATAAAGAAGTGGTTCTAAAATAACCATTTATATTTTATATTATATTTTTTTTCATACTTTCAATAACTCCCATTGTAATTACAAAATGTGGAACAATTCTCAATAAATTAATACTTAATCCCCTATAATATATCAACGGATTCCATCCCTCGTACAATTTCAAACCCGCCATGTGTCGTGTCTTCAAATAATCTACTGGATGCATTATGACACAAGCTATAACTCCTGAACATCCAGCAGATATATATGGATTGTCTATTTTAGCTTTTATATTATCATAAACTGGAAAAAATAAACTACTACTAATAGCTATTTTTGTAAAAGTTTTAGAATATCCCCTATAAATCATATTTATTCCTTCTATTTTCTGATTCATCTGTAAATGCACTTTAAAAACATCCATAGGATGAGTAAATAAACTACTTATTATACCAGCAGTCATCCCATTTAAAAATTTATTTTTAACAGGATAATCTGGATTAGTATCTAAATAACGATATAAAGTATATTTGCTTGTTGTTGAAAAAATTTGTCCTCCTATTGCTGGAAAACTTGCTGCATAAAAAGGTTTAATTCCTCCTCTTTTATAAATATCTTTTGTTATTTTCAATATTGATGGACTGCTTTTCATATCTTGAACATTTTGAAAATTAGTTTTTATTGTGCAAATAGGTAAAGTTAATAATTCAGCTATGGCTGTTGCTGAACTTGAATATAAAATATTTTTATTAATATTTTCAATCATTTATTTTATATTATATAATAATAGATTTATGAATTTACATGAAACTTGTTATAATTTTCAAAAAAAAAATATTATTTGGCCCATTACTAATATTATTTTTGTATTTATTTACTACCCTTTAGAAATGTTAATATTTGGTTTTCTACTTGGAAAAATATTTTCAAAAATAGGTGATGCTAAGAAAAATATTATCAAAATATTTATTCTCCTTGGTATAATTGGTGCAGCATATATCTTTCTAGAAATTATAGGAAATATAAAAGAAAGAATGGATTCTTATTATTTTCCCAGAATGGAACATAATATTAGATTACAAATAATCGATTTGATTTTTAATAAATTATCCATTAACTATGAAAGTATAAATAATGGTGAATTTGTTGGAAGATTACTTAAAATTCCAAATGTTCTTTCCTTCTTTTATGAAAGATTAAATAGAACAGTTTTACCTGTAACAATATCAATAATAGGAATCTGCTCATATTTTTTAATTATGAAATGGAAATTAGGAATTTTATCTATTATTCTATTCTCCATAAGTATATTTGTTTTCTTCAAAATTTGTCAAAAAAATATACAAAAATCTAAAAATAGAGAAAAAAATGAAAATAAACTAGTTGATGAAATTGATGATTCTTTACATAATAGTTTTAGTATTATTACAAGTGATAGAATAAATCAAGAAAAAAATAGATTAGATAAAAATCATTCTAAATTTGATATTATCTATAATGATCAAATGAAAAGCACAGGTAATGTTAAATTTATTGCTGGTTTTTTGAATGTTATTACTTTTTTAATATTGAGTATATATATAATTTACTTGTATAAAAATAATCAAATATCTAATTCATTAACAATTACATTCATAATAATTCTTATTTTTCTTATAAAACAAATTCGTTTTAATATACCCAGAGCTTGTGAGATGTTTGTATTTTGGGGAACAATCAAAGAAAATAATAAATATTTATCATCATTAATTTCAGATTTTGCTTTTGATGGATATATCGATAATATTAATATTATAGGTAAAATTGAATTTAAAAATGTATCTTTTAATTATCCTAATAGTGGCCAAATTGCATTAAATAATGTTTCTTTTAAAGTAAATCAGGGAGAAAATGTAGCGATTATTGGTAAAAGTGCAAGTGGTAAAACATCTATTTTTAAATTATTACTTGGTTTTTATCAAACAACTCAAGGAACCATATTAATTGATGGAATTAACATTAATGAAATTAATAAAAAATATCTTAGAAAGAATATATCAATAGTTCATCAAAACGTTAAACTTTTTAATCGTTCAGTAATTGATAATATAGCTTTTGGAACAAAATATAAAGTAAGTGATATTAAAGAAAAACTTAAAAAATTAAAAGTAATGAAAGTTTTTGATACTTTACCAAATGGATTAAATACTATCGCCGGAAAATATGGTGATAATCTGAGTGGTGGTCAAAAACAAATTATTTACATGTTGAGATGTTATTTCAGAGAAAATCCAATTATACTTTTAGATGAACCTACTTCTGCAATTGATCAATATCACAAAAATTTTGTTATAGAAATGATTCAAGAATTAGCTAAAAAATCAACTTGTATAATTGTATCACATGATCCAGATATATATAATAGTGATATGTTTCCTATTAAATTTGGAATTGAACTTGGTGTATTGAAACCATTAAAATAAATTTATAATTTAATTTCTAACATGTATTTAAATTAAATGAATTTACATAATTATTGTTTTGATTTTCAAAAAAAAAATTTAAAATGGCCAATTGTTAATATTATATTTATTTTTGTTTATTTCCCACTTGAAATGATTATATTCTCAGTTCTTTTTGGTAAAATGTTCTCAATGATTAACAATATTGAAAAAAATTATAATTCTATTTGTTTAATTATCGGATTAATTATTGCTGGATACATCTTTCTTGAATTACTTAGTTTATATAAAGAACGACTTGAAAACACATATTATCAAAAACTAGATCATCATATCAGAATGCAGATTATTGATATAATTTTTAATAAAATGAAAATTAATTATGAAAGTATTAATAGTGGTGAATATATAGGAAGATTACTTAAAATACCAAAATATGTTAATTTCTTTTATGAAAGATTATATAGATGGGTTGCTCCATTATTAATCACAATAATCACAGTAATTTTATATCTTTTTTATCTTAATTTTAAAATTGGTTTAATTGCATTAATATCCTTTTCTATTTATTTTGGATCATATTATCTTCAAATTAAAAGTGAAATAAAATCAGCAAAAGAAAAAGAAATAGAAGAAAATAAAGTTATGTCTGAGACTAATGACTCTCTTGATAATTATTTTAGTGTTATTACTTGTGATAGAATTGAATATGAAAGAAGAAGAATAAACAAAACTCATGAACTTTATAATGAAAAATATGAAAATCAATATAACATTAATGATAGTTTTAAAACAGCAATAAATTTTATTAATATAATTATATTTGCTATTATAGTCTTTTTTACTCTAAAATTTTATAAGGAAAAAGAATTAAATTATTCCACAGCAATATCAATTATTATTCTCATCGTTTTTGTTGTAAAACAATTTAAAAATTTAGCTCCAAGATCTTGTGAAACTATTAGATATTATGCTCATGTGAAAGAAAATAGTAATTTTATTACATCAATTATCAATGATACAACATTAGATGGAAAAATAGATAATATTAATATTCTTGGTAATATTGAATTCAAAAATGTAACTTTTAGTTATCCAGAAAGCACTCAACTGGCATTAGATAATGTTTCATTCACAGTAAAACCCAAAGAACATGTTGCTATAATAGGTAAAAGTGCTAGTGGTAAAACATCTATAATTAAATTATTATTAGGATTTTATCAACCTCTTAAAGGAGAAATATTAATTGATGGAGTAAATATTAAAGATTTGAGTAAAAGTTTTTTAAGAAATAATATCTCAATAGTTCATCAAAATGTAAAATTATTTAATCGATCTGTTATTCATAATATTGCTTTTGGAACAAAATATAAAGTAGCTGAAATTAAAGAAAAACTTAAAACATTAAAAGTAATGGAAGTTTTTGATACTCTTCCTAATGGACTAGATACAATCGCTGGAAAATATGGTGATAATCTTAGTGGAGGTCAAAAACAAATTGTTTATATGTTGAGATGTTATTTTAGAGAAAATCCAATCATTTTATTAGATGAACCAACTTCTGCTGTCGACCAATATAATAAAAAATATGTTTTAGAAATGATTGAAGAATTATCTAAAAATGCTACTTGTTTAATTGTATCGCATGACCCAAGTATTTATAATAGTGATAAATTTCCTAAAAAATTTGGAATTGAAATGGGTATCTTAAAACCATTAAAATAAATTTTTAATTTAATTTCTAATATATATTTAAATTGTATGAATTTAAAAACATATTGTATTGATTTTCAAAAAAAACACATTCCATATCTTATTTCTTCCATCATATTTCTTTTTATCTATTATCCTCTTGAAACTATTCTATTCTCCGTACTTTTTGGAAAAATATTCTCTTTAACATCAAATATTGATAAAAATTATAATTTAATTCGTTATTATGTTGGATTAATTATAGGTGTTTATGTATTTCTTGAATTAATTGAATTTGGTAAGGATAGAGTTGAAGCACATTATTTCCCTGTATTGGAACAAGAATTGCGATTAGATATCATAGATATAATATTCAACAAAATGGAAATTAATTATGAATCCTCTAATAATGGCGAAATTATAGCTCGTCTATTTAAAATTCCTCAATATGTAATATATTTTAATGAAAGATTTGCAAGATGGTTGTTACCTTTTATAGTTATTGTAATTGGTATTACTATTTATTTATTTTTTATTAATTTTAAATTAGGTCTTTTATCTTTACTTTTATTCATAGTATATGGATTATCTTTTTATTTTAAAATAAATTCTCAAAAAAAAGTAGTTGTAGAAAGAGAAAAAAATGAAAATATTCTTATGGAAGAAATCGACGATTCATTGAATAATTGTTTTAGTGTTATAACGAATGAAAGAATCGATTTTGAGAAAAAAAGGCTAGATAAATTACAAAAAGAATCTGATAATAGCACTATAAATCAATTAAACAGTAATGTAAATTTTAAAGCTGTATTAGGATTCTTTAATATAATCTTATTTGCTTCTTTAACAATATATACTTTGTATCTATATAAAACAAAACAAATTAGTAATGCCATTGCTATTAGTTTAATAATTTTAACAGTATTTGTAATTAAACAACTTAGAAGTTTATCATTGAAAGCTGCTGAATCCGCGACTTTCTATGGACATTTGTCTGAAGGTGATGAATATATATCGAATTTAGTCAATAATACAGCATTAGATGGAACAATTGATAATATTAATATTATAGGTAATATTGAATTCAAAAATGTAACTTTTAGTTACCCAGGAAGTCCCCAATTAGCGCTAGATAATGTTTCATTTTTAGTAAAACCAGGAGAAAATTGTGCGATTATTGGTAAAAGTGCTAGTGGTAAAACTTCTATTATCAAATTATTACTTGGATTTTATAAAACGAATAAAGGAGAAATATTAATTGATGGAGTAAATGTTGAAAATATAAAAAGAAAATACCTTAGAAAAAATATATCAATTGTTCACCAAAATGTCAGATTATTTAATAGATCCCTAATTGATAATATCGCATATGGAACAAAATATTCTGTTCCTGAAATTAAAGAAAAACTTAAGACTTTAAAAATTATGGAAGTATTTAATGCCCTACCTGAAGGACTTGGAACATTGGCTGGAAAACACGGCGAAAATCTAAGTGGTGGTCAAAAACAAATTATCTTCATGCTTAGATGCTATTTCAGAGAAAATCCAATTATCTTATTAGATGAACCCACATCAGCAGTAGATAAATTTCATAAGCAATATGTATTAGAAATGATTGATGAATTAACTAAAAAATCAACTTGTATAATTGTATCACATGATCCAAGTATATATAAGAGTGATATGTTTCCTAAAAAATTTGGTATTGAGAAAGGTATTCTTAAACCATTACTCTAAAAAATCTATACAATTCCAATCACACAATAATATATTTTTTCTTGAAAAATAATCTCTAACTCTTAAAAATAAAGGCGAACGAGCAGGAATATAATCTGATGATTTAATTGTAATCGTTGCTTGAATTATTGTTCCTTGTTCATCAAAGCTTGCTATTTTTGCATTAGTTTTACCATCTACCACATATTTTATTTCTTTTAAGTCTTCTTTCAATCCTTCTAATAATTCTTTATAATTAATATTTTTTGATGTATTTGATACACAAATTTTTGCTTTTATTTTTATAAATTCATCTTTTGTATAGTTAGTAAATGTTCCATTTACTATTTTTGTATTTGGAACGGTAAGTATCACATTTGATATTTGTTTTAATGTTGTATTTAATAAATCAAAATCAGAAACTATTCCCCAATCTCCATCTACCTCTATAATGTCTCCAACCTTAAAATAATCCATAAAAATTATAATAATTCCTGATACAATTTCAGTTAAAAAATCCTTAAGAGATAATGCTATAGCAAATCCAAGTGAAGCTAAAATAACTAAAATAGTTTTTATTTGAACGCCAACTTTTGATAAAGCAAATGAAAAACCGATTAACAATATAAATAAGTATAACAAGTCTTTAACAAAATCAAATAATAATGTTTTAGATATTTTTAATTGTGTTTTATCATCTTTTTTTTTTAAAAAATCGAATATTTTACTAAATAATTTCGCTATAAAAACTGTTATTATAATAATTACTATAAAAATTAATGGTCGTTTAATAATATCAAAATCAAATTTAATTTTTTTTATTTTCATATTATTTATTAATATTATTTATTCTAGAAAATCTAAACAGTTAAAATCGCATAATAATATATTTTTTCTACTGAAATAATCTCTCATTTTTAAATATAATGCAGCTTTTGCTTTTCTATAATCTTTAACCTTAACATTTATTGCACCTAAAACTTTTGTCCCCTGTTCTTCAAATGATGAAACCCTTGCTCCTGTACCTTCATCCACCACGTATTCTATAGTCTTTAACTCCTCCTTCAATTCATCAATAACTTCTTTATAATCTACATTCTTTTTAGAATTAGATAAACATATTATTGCCCATATCCATACAGTATCAAATTTACTATAATTACTAAATATATCATTGATTATTTGATTATTTGGAACAATTGTGATAACTCCCGTGAATTCTTTTAGTGTAGTGTTCAATAAATCAAAATCCAAAACATAAGCCTCTTTTCCATCTATTTTTACTAAATCCCCAATTTTATAAAATCCCCTAAAAATAATTACAATTCCAGCAACAATCTGAGTCAAAAAATCTTTTAATGCCAAAGCTATCGCCAAACCAGCACTACCAATTACAACTAATATAGTATTCAGATTGAGTCCAAAATAAACTAATACAATTAATATTCCAATAATCAATAATCCTGCATATATGGAATCAGATAAAAAATCAAATATCAAATTTTTTGATACTTTTTTAATTTTTTCATTTTCATTATTTTTTATTTTTAAAAATATTTTCTTTGCTAAATAAGCTAAAATATAGAAAACAATAAAAATTATCAATCCTATCATAAATTTCTTTATAATTTCAGAATAATTAACATTTAATTTTAATTTATTTATTTTCATAATTTAATTAATATTTTTTATTCCATAGATTCAAATCATTAAAATTAAATCCATAAATCTTCCTATAGTCTCCAACAGGATATTCAGTTTTATCCTCTTCATCTATCATTAAAATCTTTAAATTCCTCGGCAATTTCTTAATATCTATTTCATAACAATCATCATCACATGGTGATGACATATGCAATATCTCAATGCTATCTGGTAATGAATCTATATCAGAAACAATTAATGCTTCTCTTATAGATAATGCTTTCAAAGAACTTGGTAAATTAGCTAAACTTTCATAAAATGCAATACCTAAAATTAACACTTCCAAAGTATCTGGTAAAAAATCCAAGCTCTGATTAAAAAAATTTCCCAATCTTAAATATTTTAATCCAATCGGTAAATTCTCCAAAGGAAAATTTAAGCTTTCCGGTAAAATCAATTTCTTCAAATTTGGTCCAAAATTATCCAATGGAAAACTATATCTATCACTCATATTAATAATCTCCAATTCCCTCGGGAATACTTCAATTTTAACATTATACCAGAAAGATAAATAAATCTCTTTCAATCCATCTGGTAAATTTACCAATGGATAATTAAATTTTGAATGTGTTTCGAATTCTAATCTCTTCAATGATGCTGGCCATTTATTCACAACCTGGTTAAATTTATATCCTAATCTTAATTCTTCAATTGAATCAGGTAATTTATCAATTGATTTGTTAAATTTATCTTCAAACTGCAACTTTTTTAATCCGTAAGGTAATTTACTAACAGTTAAATTAAAATCTTCTCCAAATTTAATTTCTCTTACTGTTGAAGGTAATTTCTGGACACTTCTTGAAAAATGTTTTCCAAAAATTATCTTCGCCAGTCCAAACGGCAAATTATTCACTTCCTCATTAAAATTATTATCAAATTCAATTTCTTTCAAATTATTTGGATAATGTTGTAATGGATAACTTATTCCTTTCAGTATCTCAATACTATCAGGAAGATTAGTTCCCAGATTAGACTTATACAATTCTAATTCAATAAGACCATTTGGTAATTCAGGAATGATTTCCTGATTTAATGAATGTGAACAATGCAATTTTTTTAAATTTCTTGGAAAATTCATTATTTTATACTTAGCAAAATTTAATGAAATACGTAGAATTTCTATAGAATCCGGAAAAATAATTTCTTTAGTCTTATTGTGTTCATCACCAAATGGATAAGATTTCGATCCTATTGGTAAAATAATTTCCCTAACAGTCGGTCTTCTATCACAAAAAAAATTAAATTTTTTTAATCTATCCGGTAAAATAATTTCACCTGTATAACTTCCAGATAATGTAAGTATTTCAAGATTCCTCGGTAAATTAATCACATGATTTGAATGAACTTTTAATTCCAATTCTTTGACATTTTCTGGATAATTTGATGGATTAACACTTCTTAAAATTGATAATTTCTCCATATTTCTCGGAAATACCATCTCCTCAATCACATAATCCTTAAACTCCAGGGTCTTAACCGATTCTGGAAAATCTATCAAATGATTAACACCTATCTGAAAATATAACTTTTCCAATTTATTGGGTAAATTAATCAATTTACAAGTAAAACAATTTCCAAAATATATCTCTTTAATGTTCTTAGGCCATTGCTTAACAAGTTTGTTAAAATGGCAACAATAATATTCCTTATAGCCAAAAATTAATACTTCAATCTCAGAATTTTCTACATCAAACATATCATCAATTGACTGATTAAAAAATAATCCAAATTGAATCCTCTTTATATGATTTGGGATCTTCTTCAATTCTGTGTTAAAATTTTTTCCAAAATAAATTGAATCAATACCTTCCAATATAGAATAATCAAAGGTATTGTTGAATTCTTTATCAAAAATAATTTCATTATTATGTTTTACATAATAAGACCCAAATTGTTCTTGCAAATTTGTAAAATTACTATTTTCGTCTTTTAATTCTTTCCAGTTAAATAACTTATCTAACATGATTATCTTAATAGCAATTTAATCTAATTTTTTTCATTTTTTTTATCTAAAAAATATTATTATGATTAATTTTTCTGGAACTTTTGATACAACAAATGCATTGTCAGGCATGTTTCTCTGGCTTATATTCGGTTTTCTATCCCACCTAATAAACTGCGATCTCCAAAGATTCCTCACATCAAACCCACTATGGATACACTTTTTTGGAATTATCGCTTTCTTCTTCCTATTTACTCTCGTCGATAATAATACTTCATCAATCGGAGTAATCTGGGTCAAGACTATTTTTGTATATTTCCTTTTCATTTTAATGACCAAATCCAGATGGTATTTCGCAGTTCCAATTATTATCCTTCTTGTCATCACCCAATCCCTCAAAAAAGAATTACAAATTAAAATTAACAATAATCAAAATGTTGAAAAATTTAAAAGAACACAAGAAATTATCACAAATATACTTCAAATTATAATTATTGTTCTTATTTTTATTGGTGCTTCACATTATTTAAATATACAATATAAAGAACACAAAAATGATTTCTCATTATGGAAATTCCTTTTTATCGCTAATAAATGCAGAAATGTTTAATCATTATATATATGCCATTCACTTGCCCAATCTGCGAAAAAGATCCTTCATCTCACTCTCTCCAAAAATTAGCAACCAAAGATAATGTGAACTATTTTTATACTTGCCCTGCAAAAGCTAAAAAATATAATGATACTAATGGAATATTATATCATTATAGAGGTGTTTTAGAAGAACATAAAAATGATCCCTGGGTATGGATATTTGACTCAAAAGATTTTTCAGCAAAACATGCATTAAATATTGATTTAGCTATAAAGTTAGCGAAATTAATTGATGAATATAGTGAAAATCTAAGAAAAATTGAAATAGTTAACCCGACTTGGCACATAAAAGGAACTTTAAAATTAGTTTTACCATTTCTTGAGAGAAAAACCCAGAATCTTATAAGAATAAATGAATAGAATAAATTCTAATTCTTATTATGGATTTACATTATGGAATTTGTTATTATATAGGTAAAGATAAAAAATCTAACATCATAAATCATTATAAAGCTTTTAATCAAGTTCCACAGAAAAACAAAACCTTCTGGATTTCTTTCACTATTGATGAAAAAGACCCTCATAAAAGAAGTTTAATTTGTAAAAATAAAATTAAATCTCTTAACATTAAAGTCAGCTATGTTCATGACTATAATTGGGGTGGAACTATAGCTGCCTTATTTAAATTATTCCAACATCTTCAAACCAAAAAAGGATATCTAGCTTTTTTTGAAGAAGATTTTATACCCATCAACACGATATGGTTACCTGATTCCATAAAATATTTACAAAATTATTATTATATTGGAGAAGGAACTATTCCATCTATTGATTATCCTGATTTGTGTCAAGTAAAAGTATGTGATTCCCGATACATGAAATCATATAAATTCAAAAAATTATATCAAAATGAAGCATGGACAGATGGAGGGTTCTACTTCTCAACCATCCAGAAATTCTCTCAAATATATTCCATAATTGGAATATTCCATAAAGGAGACCAAAATACAAAATATGATCACGGTAATGACGGTATTGATTACGGAGAAGTCGGTTTCCCAACCCTACTATTCAACAACAAACTTAAATTTGCAGGACTACTTAGAGAAAAATATTTCATTCATAATGAAAATGAACTTGAAAATCCCACTACTTAAAGAACCTATTTTCATTTTAAAAAGTGAAAATTTCACATATTAAGAGAAAATTCAGATTTTATTATATTTTGTAATTCTTGTTCTCTTCTGAGTTTGAGTTCTTCAAATTCTTTCATAACATCTTTTTCTTCTATTTTCTCACTAATTTCTTCTATCGTATGCGCTAATACATAATCAAAACCTTTTCCTCCCTGATAATCAGAAAAATCTTTAACAGGGTTCACTGTAAAGTCTAGAACTGAACTAAAACCAATTTCAGCGATTGTTTTTGGTTCTTTATACTCGATAATTTGGGAAGAGAATTTCTCGGGTTCTTGTTTCATTTTTTCTTCATAATTTGATGGATAACACATATCAAATTTTTCTTTTACTTTTTCATCCCATAATTCATTAAATTTCTTATTAGCATTGTCTGTCATTATCTCAAATATACTTGGAATATTCCCATCCTCCTGACTCTCCAAAAATTTCTTAAACTTCTCCTCCTCATCCTCCATCGTTCTTCCATGTTCCTGATATTCAATTTGTTCCAAAATATATTTATAAGCTAAATGAAGCGTTTTCATCTGATCATGATCTCCACCTTTATCTGGATGACAAATCAAAGCCAAATCCTTAAAAATTTTCCTAACTTCCTCTCTCTTAGATTTACAATCTACTCCTAATAATTCATATGGATTAATTAATGACATACTAAATCATAATAATTAAAAATAAAAAATAATACATTATTTATAAATGAAATATTTTATGGGAATTGGTTCATGCAGAATACTTACACCATTATATCATAATAATTCAGATGATGTCTATGTTTTTAATAGTTTAAAAAATTGGTATGTCGAACGATTATTTCAAGGAAATCATTTTTTAGGAAAATTGCATAATACAAAGGAAATTATACAATTCATTAAATTGATTAAAAATCAAATAACACTATCAGATGAAATATTATCTCTTTTTTTAACATCATTTTCAAAATTCAGATTTCCAAAAGTTCCTCGTGAAGAAAATCCAGGAAAAATTCTAAGAATTATTCAAAAAAATTTACATAAAATAAGTAAATTTATTATTGAAATATCATCCATAAAAGTTTATCTCTATAAAAAAAATCCTGTGTTTATTGAACATATTTCATCTAAAAATCCCTACATTTCAAATTTTGAATCACTTAAATATGAACAACAAGAAAATGAAATTTTGAATGATCTGGAAGAAATTGTCAAGTTATTAGGTTCTGAAAAAATTGTTTTTGTTTCCCATTTTAATATTCCTGGAATAAAAAACAGAGAAATTATCAAAAAATCTCTAAAAATAATTTGTGATAAATATCAGATACCATTAATACTTCCATATGAAAATTTAAATATAAAAAATAACCATAATATTCTTCAAAAAGACCAATTACATTATTCATTAGAAGGAGTCCAAAAAATGAGTAAACACCTAAAATCAATATTACTACTTCAGGGTTGCTAAGCAAGCCTTCAGCGACTTCAGGCTTGCAAGCAAGCCTTCAGCTCGGGTCCTCTGGACCCTCGGCTCGCTATCGCTCGCATACTTCAGGCTTGCAAGCAAGCCTTCAGCTCGGGTCCTCTGGACCCTCGGCTCGGCCTATGGCCTCGCATAAAAAGAAAACTCTAAGTTATATAAAAAAAGAAACTATCATAAATTGCGGGGCTTGCCCCGCCGAGGGGCTATAGAGGCCAACGGC
>Ga0169931_10009684_pt1 | contig 13861 bp, 12 predicted proteins | sample Kivu_15m_20L_FD_129675 | JGI IMG/M metagenome (GOLD analysis project Ga0169931, IMG submission 129675) | Freshwater microbial communities from Lake Kivu, Western Province, Rwanda to study Microbial Dark Matter (Phase II) - Kivu_15m_20L... | ecosystem: Environmental > Aquatic > Freshwater > Lake...
AGACAATAATTTAATCTTAAACAGTCTTAATAATTCAGATATCAAAAATCAGGCAGATTATTTAATAACAAAGGATGAAATGAATATTTCAAAAGAAGATTTTAGTAAACTGAATGAGGATGGGAAGTTAAATGAATCAACGAACCTTTTGAAAAATGATTTTACTAAAAATCACAAAGACAATCTATCCAATAGTATATTAGGGTCAAACATCTCTCTTTCTAATCCCCTAAACATAAATACCTTAAGGAACAATGAAAAAAAAGACAGTCTTCTAGAATTTGATGAGAAGAGCATGGATTCAATCAACATGATTAACATCAGTAATAGCAATATATTTATGCCAAATTCTAAAAGCAAAACGGATATCTTAGATTCAAGCTTTAAGTTCACTTCGTCAATTTTTAAGAAAAGTTGTAATTCAAACAACAACAATCAGAATGTCCCCCAAAGTTTAAATTCATTATCAGATTTAGAATATGACAGGGAAAGCATTCAGTCTGCTAACGTTAATAATGTCAAAAAACAATTTAAATGTGAAGCTTTGCCTACTTTCGAAGAGTACCTTAGGGATTTCGAGAAATATCATCAAATCAACAGCTTTGAAGGAAAGGACACTCAAATTTCAGAAAATAATAATTTCAACTCCTATGGCCTCCTGAAGAGTTCAAATTTCAGTAGTTTAGGTGATATTCACAAATTTATTAGTCCTGCTAGTATTAATCTAAAAGATCAAAATCATCAGAATAAAACACTGCTACAACGAGTAAATATTAGTCCTTTTGACCAATTTAATTCGTGTTTTTTGAATTAAAATGAAAAATTTGATTAAATTGATCCTTGAAAATTTATTGTATAAATAGAACTAGAAGATTGAAAAAAATATATCATATCCAGTTAATTTTAAAACCAATAATTATATTTAAATCCTTTATTTTACGATTGTTCTTACTTAATTTATGACTAATAAAATTTTATATTTTTAAAAATTAAGATCATATAAAAAAAGTTATATTTTATAAAATAAAATACATTTTAATTTAGTTATTTTATTTAAGGAAATTTCCTTTTAATTATTTAATTTGTTTTATCCTTGGATGCAACTTTCTTGGTATTATCTCCGTAAATCAAAATCTGTATAAGAATGACAAAGTTGAGAAAAGCGCCATAAGCAAAAGAAGCAATTAGTATAACGTCCTTAGTTTCTGTGTAGGTAGTGAATATCCTAGTGAGTGATCCCATCATTCCTTAAAAATATGTGATGGATGAAAGAGAGCCAGTGTCTTTTTGTCTAAAAGAGAAATATATTTGAGACATTCTGCCAAATGAAGATAAGGGTATTGATGAAGATGCCATGAATGTCCAGATATATTCTGGTATTCCACTACCTTCGATGCTTTTTATTGTGACTAAAATCGAAAAAATAGAAAAAAACCCTCCAAGAATTCTAGAACTTTTAGTTGGATTTTCAGCGTATTTAAAGCAGAGAAGAAGTATCACCAAGCTTTGAATGAGAATAAAGACATTTTCTCCATAAGTTGAGAATGGATTTCCTTTGTGAAATCCGTATAAAGCACTGAATAAATACATAAGAATTTCTGTATACATTGTAAGATAGCTTAGTCCTCTGTCTGATTTTATTTTCATCATGTTTAAAATCTGAGGAAGTTTAAGAGTTATGGAAAATGTTATAATGCAATACCCTAAAAATTTAGAGATGAGAAATGCAAGGTCTATTTTATTCTCGTTTAAAAAATTTGATAAATATTCAAACATTATTTAAATTATTAATTTTAGTATTTAAATTTTATAATGTTTTATGGTATGTAAATTAGGAAAAACAATTGTTCAAATTATGTTTATCTACATAGGTTAAGTAAATTTTTTATATAGACGAAATATAATAAACTTTCTTAATCATTTAGATAAAATTATTCATTTATTTTTTAAACTTTATTACTTAATCCAAAATTAATTTATATCTCTTCATACTATAATATCATTCTCCTTTCTTTCCTTCATTTTATTTCTGTTATGCCTAACCAAAAATTCTTGAAGTTCAGTAATCAAGCTCGGGTTGCTTTTGATGTAACTTATCGCAATTTTATCCACCACACAGGCTATAATTTTCTTAATCTCAATTTGGAGATCTTCCATGAATGAGGCAATTTTAATCAGCAAAGTGAAGTAGAAATCATCAATAGAGGAGAATTTGTTTTCTTTTTCAGCCAAATCCAACTCGAACCATCTTAACCAAAAATCATCATTCAACCATATATTAAATTGACAGCCTTGCTTTTTGATGAATTCAGAAAATAAGAAGATATATTCCTTACTCTTACTAATTCTAATTGAAATTATATTAAAGAATCTTACTTATAGTAGAAAAAACAAGATTTTGTTATTCTTATCATATCATCAAATTGCGACATCTCGTTTTCTCCTAAAAGCAGACTAGAGAAGATAATTTGTGATAAATCATCGAATCCTTTGTCGTTTAAAATCTGACTGACATTTTCTTTAAATTTCTTTTGATACAAAATCTCGCTAAACCAATGTCTGCCATATTTTGTATTTAGGATAGCCTGGAAATTAGTTTTATCATTCAGAGATAGAGCAGTCGAACTAAAAATTGACCTTAAATAATCATCAATTGTGTTGATGATGTTTTCGATATTTGATTTGTCTGTGTCCCCTGATTGATTTGAAACATATGAAGACATATAAGCTGCTATTCCACTGCTTTTTCTTTCATTAGAAGAAAAATTTTTAAAATCCCTTTCGGTCCCAGGAATCAAGTATCTATTGAAAGTTTCAAAACTTTCCCCTAATTTATCTAAACAAAATTCCTTCCCATTTGAAACAATACCATTCTCTCTTATAAAATCAAATCTGCACTTAGTGCATTTCTTGCAATTATTAAAAGTTGTTGTTTGATTCTTGCAAGTCTCCGTGTCTAATCTTTCATTGTCACAAAATGCTTGATTTGCATATTTAAATTTTTCCTGCAAATAGTCTTCTATTTTTGAAATATCCGATTTGATTATCGGGTTGTTTATAAAAAATGGTGGGATAAAGAATGATTCAAGATTTTCTTGAGATTTGTTAAAATTGTCCATATTTGGGATGGATTCTGAACTACCGTCATAGACAGATTTAAATCTCAGCGCACTTGTCACTTTCCTAACTGGAGATCTTACATATTCTTGGTTTTTAGAAAATTCGTCGTTTTTCGTGTTTGATTCCTGGGATGTGATATTGCTCTCTTCACGTAATTCAGAATCGTTAAATTTTAAAACAGAAAATTTATTGTTCAAATTACTTAAAGGAGTCATTTCTTTAATTGTTTTTAAATTAGAATTATTCCTGATGAGTTTAACTGTTGATCTTTTTTTAGAATCACTAATCATCAAAGTCTTTAGTTTTTTATTATTTCTGCCCATAATTGTATTGTTGTATCTTTTGCACATTTTTTCGAAATAAGGAAAATTTTCTCTTGGGAGTCTTAGGAAATTTTTGAAGTTTCCAGTTTGAATAAATTCATTGAAAAATTTTGAGTATTTTTCAGGTCTATTAAGTAGGAAAATATCAGAAGTAAAACAAGGGACATTTTCTCTAACAAGAGAAGTATAATTCCTGTAATCTCCATAAAGAGTAACCATCGCTTTTATAAACAAATTTCTAAATTTCTTTTCAAGTTTTCTAGTGGCGCCATTTGCTGAGCTTTTATTTGAATAATAGGCACTGTTATTAAATGAATTATTAGCAGAATTATGATCAGTTACTTTCTTATCAATATTACTCATGTAATTTCTATCTTTACCTTTTGTATTCTGAATAAGTTTAATTTCTTTTATGAGTTCATCTTGAACTTCGTCAGGTAACGGCGGGATGTTTTTGACTATAGATTTTATATTTGAACTGCTTTTATTCCTGGAATAGTCATTAGAAGTTGTGATAATCCCTTTCTTTATGAAAATTAAGTAAATACAATTTTCATCATCAAAATAGTTTTTGGCATGTAATTTAAGCAGTGTTTCGTCTATTCCCATTATATACGGCATAAATGAAAGCTGAACGTATTTAGTCATTTCTTCGGATAAAATAGGAATATAAGTGCTAATCCATTGAATAGGGTATATAATGTTGATAAAGGCTTGTGATACCTTTGTTAACAAATCGTAATCATCATGGACGAATAGTATCTTTTGTTCAAGTAGTATCATATTATATATCGTGACTATAGTCTCAGATGAAAAAAAATCCAACAAAATTGTACTGTTTGTTACCAAAATCGGTAAATCTCTAAATAAGCTACCTGTAATCTCAGTAGGGCTAGTCTGATATGGAAGATAGAATAATAATCGCTTATTTGGTGGAGGAATAGGTATCTCGTATATTAAATGTAGTAAAAACTTGTTTATATCGCTTGATTTGAAGGAAGTGTCAACCGACATTTTTAAAATTGTTTCTGCACACTTTTCTAATTGCTTAGTAAAAGGAATTTTGGAAACGAGACAAATGCACTGTGGGATGTAAATATAATCACAATTTATAAACTCTGTAAATAGTTCTAAATTTTTCTCTATTTTCTCTGATTGTTTTTTGTTTAAATTTAAATTATCTGGGTTTGAGAAAATCATCTGATGAAAATATTCCTTTACTGGATCGAACTCATAAAATTTCTTGAAAGTTATACAGTCTATTTTTAGATAATAGTGATGAACATATAAGTAGTGTCTTGTCCCGTATTCATTAGTGGTTACTGTCATAAAATTTTTCATCGGCTTAATCTCATTTTCTATTTGATTATAACATAACTTAATGCCCTGAGGAAAGCAAAGACTGGATGACGCTGAAGTTAAAATTAAATTGGCAGATTGAAATTTATTTGCTGAACTCTGAAATTTTTCTTGTTTTTCGATTGATTCTCCCATCACCATCCTCTGTAAAATTTCTGGTCTATATGCAGGTAAAATAGAGCATTTTTTATGTCCACATGGGGAAACGTATGACTCAGATTGATTGATAATTACTACATTTTTAGTAGAAACACCGGCAACGAAAAAGCCCTCACAAAAAGATTCAACAAAATGTTTAGAAAATTCTAACACTTGACTTTCTAAAAAAATGAGATTATTATTCACCAAATGTGAAGATCCACTGAAGGAATCAGAGCGGTTTTCTTTTATCAACATATTTTTATTTGTTAGGCCATTCGATAGATCGTAATCAGGTTTAAAATCCAATACGTTAGTTATACTTTTACTTGTGCGAGGATGATTTGGGACCTCTGCATCTGAAGTTAAAATTAAAGGGAGTTTTGTAATATCTCTGGTATTGAGTCCGATGTTTTTAACTGCTTTATCTTTAGAGTTCACGTCATTATTGTAAAAGAACTTTCTATTGATTTCTGAGCTTGAATTCGTATTTACAGTGACATTACCTAATATACTTTTCTGAAATTGATTAACTATCTTTTCTGTCAATGCGTTGTCATCCTGACCATCATCCTTACCTTTATAATCATAAAACATGAAATGAGGATTTTCCTCGTAGATGTTAGAAGAATCAAATTCTGTTTGTTTGTCCTTTACAATATTTACCTTGTCCTCTTTTAACTCTTTTAATCTATATTTGACTTTGATTGTTCCTAAAGATCCTAAACTCCAATATTCTTCTTGTTCTCGATCACGGTTTAAGTTCTTCATATTTATTCTTGATTTCACTAATTCGTAAGATTCTGTTTGCTCTTTCACCAACTCAACATTAATCTCTAGTATATCATTTACGTAGTCGATGTCTGAACTATAAATTAAATTAAATTTACTAGACAAATTCTATATTTTCTAATTCTATTTGACCTTCCTTTAGTTTAATCCAATTAGTCGATTTTTTCTCGAGTATTTTAGAATCGAGGAGATTCTTTCTGATAATTTTGATTTTAAAGAAATACCAAGGATTTTCAAGCAGCTTTTCTTTAGCAAACAGAAATTTTGAATTCATAACTAAATTAATACTGTAAACATCAACTAATTACTTTGAATTTCAATATTTTCTGTAGTTTTTTCTAAAGGCACTTTTTCCATTTTAAATGATAATAATTTAATATACAGAATAAATTATTTTAAAATTATTGATATTTTATTCATTTAGTATCATGTCTTGTCGTTCACGATTTTCATTAATAAATTTAAAATAAGTTTATTCAATAATTTACTGTTGAGAGATTTTATCTTCTCTCTAATTAATCAATTATAATGTTAGTGGCTTCATATGTTTCTCTTTAACTGAAATACAATTAGAATCATTATAATTAATTAATTTTTTTAAATTAAAATTAAATAAATGCTTGTAGACAATGAAATCACTGACTTAGCATCCTTTCTGAACTTGAATGACAGAGGATCAGATTGTATAGTATTCCAACTTGGATCGCATAGTATAAAATTTGGACTTGCTTCACAATTAATCCCTTTCGTTATCCCAAATTGTATAGCCTATAAGAAATACATAGACAACTCTAGAATGGAGTGTGAAGATGAAATAAATAAAATTCGTAAATAATTTTATTAACTGAATAAAACAATTTAGGTGATGAAGAAACTATCAATACCTCATACCAAATAACAGACTTATTTTCATCGAAGCTTTTGAATATCGAACAAGACACAATAAAGAAAATGCTGAAATTAGAACAAAAATTAAAGATAAAGAAGGCATGGACCGCTCCAAAGGGGCTTACGAACAAGGTAAAATAAAATTCAAAATTTTAGAACGAATCTTTAGAAACAGATATTCCAGAACGGAAAAATCTAGAAATTACACCGAATTCAACAGCCATCTTTAAAAAAATGCAATTCATATCCTTAGACATTAACGAAGATATTGTAGATAATAATTTCAAATGGATTTCTATACAATCAGATCCTAGTTTCATAATTGGAAGAGAAGCTTTATCACTCCACGAAAAAGAAAGATATTTGATAAGATACCCTATTAAATATGGCTTCTTTAATAATGAATACAGCTATCAAGCAGTCCTAGACGATTTAAATAAGATTATTTCATATTGTGTCAATAATGTTTTACAAATAAGCAGAAAAGAAATCCCAAATTATAATGTCATTTTAATTATTCCAGATTTGTTAATTAGGCATCAGATTAAAGGTTTAGTCAATTTGTTTTTGAGAGATTTGAATTTTAAGAATATTATTTTGCATACCGAGTCTGTTATGTCTACCTTTGGAGCAGCCATGCAAAGTTCTTGTGTTGTCGATATAGGAAGCAGTAAGACTAGTGTCTGTTGTGTTGATGAAGGAATAATTTTAGAAGACTCACTATTAAGAAAGAATTATGGTGGCGATGACATCACTAGGCTACTCTACATGATGATGTTACGTACAAGCGAGAATAAAAATTCAATAAATATGGGTTATTTCGATATGGACAATCCTTATCACTATAGAATTATTGAGAAATTAAAAGAAAATGAATGTGAATTCCCTTCTATTCAAAATCCCTCGAGTCAGTTTGTTAGCAAGAGCTCAAAAATTTGGCTTCACAGGAAAAATAAGAATACAAAAGTTTTCAATCTAACCCTTAGCGAGCATCTTTACATACCCCCACTTTCTTTACTTTTCCCTGATATTTATGAATCTTTCAGAAACGTAACTCTTCCCTGCCTAGATATTTTTAATGATATCTACAATGAAATATATTCAGATCCTGAAGATATTATGGGTGAATTGATGAAAACAATTTTAGCCAACGAAAATCCTAAAAAAGACGAAGTAGCAAATGCAACTCCTAATATAAACAATTTAAATCTAATTACATCGTCAGTTAAAAAAAGCCGTGATGAAAATCAAGAAAATGAGGACTCCATTTCAGTTTCTCAAAGTAGAAGTGACGAATATAGTTCCCAGATTTATGATGATAAGCATAATGCAGGAAAAAAGAACACATATGAATCTATGTATGAGTGTATTTCTTTAGATGATATGATATGCCAATCTATAATGGCAGTCCCCTCATCCGAAATGCGTAGGAAACTTGCTAATTCGATTTTATTAGTGGGAGGTAGTGTTAAATTCAAAGGAATGATTGACTACCTAGAAGATAGACTAATTGACAAGCTGACTCAATTAGATAATCAAATAGACAGGATAGAAATTATTAACTTCCCTACTGTTGATGCAAAAACTCTTACATGGATTGGTGGAAGTATTGTTCCAAAATTAGAATCTAACAAAGACATGTGGATTAATCGTGAAAAATGGCTGGTTGAATCGGAAAGAGGGGATGTACTGGTTGACAATAAAATTGTTAAGGATTTAGGAAGTAAGGAATTAAAGGAAAAAGAAAATGTCTCTAATTTCAACGATAACGAGTCAAGGAAAGAAACTGAAACTGTAATTGGAGTTGGAAAAGCTGAAAAAGAAAAACCAAAAAAGAAGGAAAAGAATTTAGACGGAGGAGTTAAATTGATAAGAGAAAAAAGTGCTTTCCAATGGTGAATAATTATGCTATAATAGAATAGATAATATATTCTTACTAAATTAATTTTAAATAGAGACATTACGATGATTATTTTGAATGAATTAATAATTATCAATATAATATCAAGTAATTTAAATATTTCATTATTAAGTACTTATTATTAATCACCAAATCGATATTTTCATTAAATATGTTTTATATGGATATCAAACATAAATTTCTTATAAATTATAGATTAACTGAAGCTACAAACTGTTTACCTCTGCTAGCCGCTGCTTGAGCTCCTCTACCTCGAACTTTTCCTCTAGCAATCATAGCTTGTTTAGCAGCCTTTGTCTGATTTTTAATCTTTTTAAACATTGGGGCATTTTTGAGCATGTCAGGTATTATAAAAAATCTAATTTGTCCTCCTCTTAAATAGACCTAAATAAATTTACTAAAAAATCTTAGTTACCTGATCTAAATGATACATTCTACCATCTTTGGATGTAATATTAACATCATCTAGTCTAACATTCATGGTATCCTAATTTATGATATTATCATCAATATTTACCTCTGCTTCCATCAAATAACCACGGAATAGCTCTCCTGTTTTCAACTCAACAGTTATAACATGATTTTCTGCTTCATGCAGTAATTTAATAGGGACTCCAATGCTCATTTTTTATATTTTAAATTATTAAAAATTAATTTAAACTAAATGAATGAATTAGATCATTATATTAATAATCAAGATTTTAATTCTTCTCTAGAAGTTTATGACAATATTCCTTCATTCAATAAAAATTATTCAGACTATTTTGGAGATTTTAGGGATTTAGAGGGTTTTAATCAAATCGTAAAAGAAAAGAATTGTTTAATAGAAGAACTAAAAAATTATTGTAACAACTTGAAATTAAAATTTGAAGAAGAAGTCATAAAATATTCATCCGAAGTAAATATTTTAGTAATTATAGTCTTAGCTGAACGAAATGAAAATTAAGATAAAAAATTTAGAAGAAAAGATTAAAATCCTCAATTCCAAAAATAATTCTGAGATAGTAAATTACTATGAAAAAGTTATTGAAGATTTTCACGAAGAAGAAAAAACTTCTATAAATTTTAAGGAATATTTTGAAAAGCAAAATATAAAAAGTGTGATCTCTGCTCTGGTTGAAAAAAACGAAATCATGAATGAAGAACTTTTAAGATATAAAAAATGTGAAAGATTTGCATTTGTTTATAAAAATTTAGTAGATAAGGCAGGAAATCAAATACAAATAAACAAAAAGTAACGATTAAATATTTATCACAAATAATTAGAAATTACAAAATATTCAGCGATAATTACATGAATTATATTAAACAATTAGAAGAAGAAAACAAAACAGTAAAATTAAGATTACTTGAAGAGATTAACAAGCGTAAAGAAGAAGAAAGTTTCACACACAACGAATCCAAAATTTCTATTAAGAAAGAAATTCCTAAAAAAGAAATAGAATCTGAAAAACAATCAGAATTAATTAGCCAGATCAAAGAAAAAATTTCAGATGAAGATTTTTTTAAAACAATCTCAGCATCTAAAATAATTGTGTTCAAAAGAATTTATGAAATCAGTGACAACTTAGACAAACTTTTATCGAAATTGAAAACTAGCATGCAAGAGGATTTGAAAGGATTTAAAATTTCAGCTAAGAAAATAATTGGAGAAAGTCTTAGTCTTTTGGGTATTGTACAAAAAGAAATAATCTATCTGCATCTGTACTATGAAGGTTATTATACATCGCATCTAAAATTACAGAAAATAACAAACAAAATTTTTTCAGAATTCGAAGTATATATCATTAAATATATTATAATATAAAATAGCGATTTAAAAATAATGGAAGGCTAGAGGATATTAAAGAACTTCTTGAAAAAATGTTTAAGATATATAAAAATAAATTGAAAGCTAAGCAGATTATTCTTTAAAGAGAAATGGGAATATTATAAAAATTATAATTTTGAAATAACATATGTAAAATTATTTGTTACTAGAGTTTGTATCTATTTTCTAAGTATTTGAAATAATTTTTGAATACTAATAAATTAAATATTTGTATACTTAATTAAATATTTAATTAATTAATATAAATTAATATGTCAGCAATACCAGAACAAGCTTACAGAGTAAAAATAAATGAATTAAATTAAATAATAATGTTTTTAATTTAGCCTTCTAAAGTTAGTAATTATCTATCTGTCCTTAATGAAAGAACTGATGATGCTCTCCTCACTGACGATGAGGTTTACAGTCTTAAAGGAGGAAATTCAACATTCTTTACAAAAATTTTGTTTGGATTTGGAACAGTCGGGGCTTATTTGTTACTTAGAAAGAAACATAATGAAGTACTCAGATTCGAAATTAGCAGATCAACCTTCTTAATGTCAAATTTTTTGTTTTTCATGTCTACTCTTGGTTTCCAATTATTCTATAACATCTCTAGCGGAAACGCAACTAGATTGAGATTACACCAAGCTGCCTTATATCAGAGATTTTTACTGAATTATAAATTTATGCTAGAAAACAAGAAAAAACCAAAAGTCCATTAAATATTTTAGTGATAATTGACTTTAATTGAAAGTGATCATACATTTAAAATTAATTTAATATATTGAATTCAATATTGGATTTAAAGCCATTTAGTATTTAAATATTTTTCATTTATTTCAACATTAAAATAACATGATTAATTATTTAATAGTTTAAATTTTGTATAATTTTCCTGCTTAATTATTTGTTAAAATCATAAGTGGGATTAATTTGATCATTCTCAGTCCTTGTTAGTTAAAACTTTCTCTATACTTTTTAAACTTTCGACGTTGTGAAATTCTAATGAAATTGTAGAAAATTTAGAAAGGGCTATATTAGTATTTTCATTTATGAACATCAAAATAGTTTTTTTGTTTTGTTTAGATTCGAGGGTTAATGTTAAATCATTGTAATCATAATTATAACGATAAAATTGGTCATACTTTAAAAAAAGAACTTTCTCAATTTTACTATTTTTCATTTGTTTAACTGAGTTCAATAATTTATTCTGTCTATTCTGTCTAGTCATTTTTTCTTTATTTTTGTTGTTTAAAATTGTTAAGGCGTTAGATTCATCAACTTTATCATTGGTGTAGTTTTTAAATAATAGCAAAAATCCTTGATTCAGAAAGATATAGCTGAATGTAAAAATTTATTATATGTGTCTTACTTATATTCTTCGCTTTTTAAATTTGTCCAAATTTTTACGAAATTTGATTTTGATTTTTTTACCTCAGCTGACATAGAATTTATTTGTGGAGATGTTTCAACTAAACCCATGATCTTAACGAAATTGAAGTATTCTTTTATATCCGCACTGTTGAAATTGTCTCCTTCCTTCAAGTTTTTAAGAATGATCATCAAATCATAAAATAATTTATTTATAGTATCTTTTGAAGGTTGAACTGAAATTTTCTTTAAATTTATATCTGTTGCGATTAGGGCAAATATCAACATGTAAATAGAATGCTCTGACTTAAAAAGAGTCTCTAAATTTTCTTGAGAATCATTTTTCCCTATAGAAGATAGCTGTTTTAATTTTCTGTAGAGAATATTCGCCAAAATTTTTGAAATTTCATCGATTTTAGTGAAATCATTCAGATTTAAAAAACTAAAGTCTAATATTTACATATTACATATTTAATAATAATACTTTTGAAACATTTTTTAAGAGACTTGACGAAATTTGAAAACTCGAATTCAAATGATTCAAAATAATAATTCAAAAAATTTGTGCTGAATTCTTCACTTTCATAATTAGACAGCAAAATCAAACCTCGTAATAGTTTATCAGAAATTTTGTTTCTAATATTTTCAGTTAGCCTCTCGTAATTATTTTCTATCTGAAATATATTCATTGAAAATAAAAGCGCGAATTTAGGATCAATTATGTATAGATAAGACAAGACTGTTTCCATTTCCGTCTTTTCTATTGCGAAAATATCAAAGAATATTTCATACAACTTTATTTTTTTAAAAATTTTTTCAATATCCAAATTGTTGAATATTTTATTTGTCGTATCTGAGGTTTTGATATAATTATTTATAAAAGGATTGTCTACTTTAGAAAAATCACGTTTCTTGAAGTTCGGAAGGGACTCAGCCAATGCAAGGGGATTTCTATAGTTTTTAACTGTGTTAATAACAGCAATTGCTATTTCTTCCGAAAGAATCATTGAGTTTTCTACTTCATCATAGTTCTGTGTATTTTTATTAACAAAATTCGGGTTGATTTGATTTTTAACAGGTGTGTCATCGTTATTTTTAATCTTCATTATGTTAATTTTGTTTATAGTTTCATTGTCTTCTATGCTGCTATTCAATATAAACTCCTGTGATCGCTCCTTGTATTGGTTGATATTCTTATCCAAATACTTTTGATCATTTAAAGAATCTTTTCCATTCTTTTTGTAGTTTATAGTACGATTTTCTTTACTATAAATAGATTCGTCAATTTGAAAACTGTCATCAGTTAATCGCATAAGACTATCATAGATCTGATATTTCTCGCTATCTGAATCGATTTTACAATTTGCAAGATTTTTTCGATACTTAGAACTATCTTTATTATTATTTAAATAGTTCACAAACTTTGATTGAGATTCAGTAAAATTATATTGTTTGTTTTTATAATTATTGTTCGAATTTAATACGAAATCTTTGGATTTTTCATTTTGGTGTTTGGGTTTAGATTGAATCGTAATACTTTCCTCTTTTCCATCTATTTTATTTTTTAAATCATCTCCTCTTTGGTTAGGAGAAAATACGCTTATGCTTCTGTTCTTGAAAATTGATTTTGATTTTACAAAGGGTAAACTTTTATCTTCCTTTTCTAGAGAGCAAGTGGCTTCAGAACCATCTTGGGAATCATTTGTGAATAATAGCTGACTACTTTTTAAATTGATTCTATCTACATTATTTGTGTCTGGAAAGGCCTTAGGAATTTTTATCAAGCAATTTTCTATACTAATATTTTTATTATTCAATATGCCAGAACTAGCTATTCTATCTATAGCATTTCCATTTTGCAAAAAGTTAATTTTAGAATTCCTCATAAAATTAAAATTTTTATTAGTTAAGCTTGTATCATTTTCATGATTATTCAAGGGATTTATTGATTTAGGGTCGTTTTTAATATGAGAATTGATTTTTAAATTATCTGAAAGCTCAGTATAATTTTTTGGATTATCATAATTTTTCGGATAATTTTTCTTTTTTTCTTTTTTTCCACTATTAATAACTGATCTGGATCTTCCTTTATTTGGAATATATTCAATACTTTTATAATTATGATGAGAATTTCCA
>Ga0169931_10009685_pt1 | contig 13860 bp, 18 predicted proteins | sample Kivu_15m_20L_FD_129675 | JGI IMG/M metagenome (GOLD analysis project Ga0169931, IMG submission 129675) | Freshwater microbial communities from Lake Kivu, Western Province, Rwanda to study Microbial Dark Matter (Phase II) - Kivu_15m_20L... | ecosystem: Environmental > Aquatic > Freshwater > Lake...
ATATATTTAAAAATTCTTAAAATTAAGAGTAATGGGGATTGGGGATTGGGGATTGGGGATTGGGGATTGGGCCAATCCCCAATCCCCAATCCCCAAACCCCAATCCCCAATCCCCATCTCTAATATTAATTTAAGTAAATTTGTTAACATATAATTTTCACAGTATTTAGTTGAAAATTAAATTCTAATTATTTTAAATTTTAATTTAATTAATTTTGTAATAATTTATAAAATAAATGAATAGTAAATTTAATAAATTTTTACTTAATTAGAGTATAGGTTAATTAAAAAACAAGGTGACGGTACTTTTTCAGAAGTATTCAAAGCACAAAATTTAAAAACTGGGGCATATGTAGCAATTAAGTGTATGAAGAGCCATTTTACAAACAATGATCAGGTATAAAAATAAACATGTAAATAAGAATTAGGTAAATAATTTGAGAGAAATCCAAGCTTTGAATCGCTTAGCAAATCATAACAACATTATTCAGTTACTGGATGTTTTATAGTAATTGAATTTGTAAATTACATAGTGATGAACCTACCGGAAGATTGGCTCTTGTTTTTGAATTGATGGATCAAAATTTATATGAAGCAATAAAAGGAAAGAAAACTTATCTGCCAGAAAAAAAAGTTAAATTTTATATGTACCAGCTATTGAAAGCACTTGATTACATGCATAGAAAAGGAATTTTTCACCGAGATATAAAACCAGAAAATATTTTGCTGAGAGAAGATCACCTAAAATTGGCTGATTTTGGTTCATGTAAGGGAATTTATTCGAAACCGCCATTCACTGAATATATTAGCACAAGATGGTATAGAGCACCTGAATGTCTATTAACAGATGGATATTATAATTACAAAATGGATCTTTGGGGAGTAGGGTGTGTTTTTTTCGAGATGCTTTCTTTGTTTCCTCTGTTTCCAGGTGAAAATGAACTGGATCAAATATATAAAATACATAATATAATGGGAACTCCTTCAGAAGAATTACTAAGTCAATTTAAAAAGTAAAAATTAAATTCATTTTTAGAAATTCTTCTCATTTAGACTTTAATTTTCCTGCAAAAATAGGGTTAGGAATTTCAAAATTTTTGAATCATATCTCATATGAATGTCAAGATCTGATATTGAAACTTCTGGCATATAACCCAGAGGAAAGATTTTCTGCTAAACAGGCGCTTAATCATCCATACTTTAGAGATCTAGTAGAACAAGAGTTAAAATTATCTAAAATGTCATCAAATAATTTCAAGTAAATTTGTGTTTATATTATTAGCAAACCTAATCTTATGATGTCATTTAATAACAACAACGATTCTATGTCTTTTATTAAAGGGTATATTTTTTTTAAAATTTACAGTCCAGATGAAACGCATAATATAATCAATATCAAAAATAACAAAAAATTAGAAAAAATGACGATTCTACCTGAAATAAAAATGAATATTGTTATGAGCAATGAAAATCAAAAATTCAAAAATAATGATTCAGATGATTCAGATAACGAAATTCATGTAAAATTTTAAAAATTTACTTCATAGAAAAGAAATCTTGTAACATTTTTAAAATTACCTCCTGTAAAACAAACTGTTGAAAATAATTTGATAAAAAATGTAAGTAAAATAATGAAATTCTTTCAAATTAGAATAAGGCTGGAAGTAATTACTTTAATTCAAACGAATTTAAAAACTCTTTAAAACATAATCTATCAAATCAGAGTATTGAAATGAACATAAACACACAATATTCAAAAAAAAATTTTGGAAACATGACCAAAAAGGTAAAATAAAGTGTTAAACTTCGATTTTAGATGAACGAGTTGAAAAAGAATTATGTAAGTCCATATTCACAGAAAACTATAAACAACAACCTAAAAATATAAAGAGATTTCCAATTTTCAAGCCGCTATTTATAAATAATTATTAAATAAAATATGATTATTTATTAGTATATTAATAAAATAATTTTTTTAATTTATATTAAATTAAGCAATGCCTCATGCTTATGGATATAGAGCAAAAACTAGAGATTTATTCAGAAGACCATTCAGAAAACACGGAGCTCCAAGCCTCTCCACTTATATGGTAAATTACAAAAAAGGAGACTTTGTTGATGTTGTTGGAAACGGAGCAGTTCATAAAGGCATGCCCCACAAATTCTACCATGGAAGAACTGGAAGAGTTTTCAATGTTAATCCTAACTCAATCGGAGTTATCATCAATAAACAAGTCAGAAACAGAATTATCCCCAAGAGAATTCATGTCAGAGTTGAACACGTTAGAAGATCAAAATGCCAAGCTAATTTCAAAGAAAGAATCAGAAAAGTTGAGGAAGAAAAGAGAAATGATAAGAGTAAGAAATCTAGAAAGAGATTACCCACTCCCCCCAAGGGAGAATTAAGAGTAGATGGAAGTAAAGCTGAACAAGTCTTCCAAAATCCTCTTTTCCATAAAGAAATCTTCTAAATAAAAATTTTAAATAAAATTTAAGAAATTGTTAGACTTGAAACAATAAAGATTTAATAATTAAAATAATTATTTAATTTAATTAAATTAATAATTTTGATGTCTTGAAATTTAAAATGAATGTTTTACACAAAAAAAAGAAAAGTAAATATATTTTTTGAAAAATGAACCGCATTTGAAAAAGTATATATTTTTATCATAGTTAATTTTGGAATATAAAATAAAAATGGACTATGGTATATTTTTCATTTATATTAAAGTGTATTTAAAATTTCATTAATTACATATTTTTAGAATATATTAACATGGTGAGTTGAAATTCCAGATACTCTTACCTTCTTGAATCTGTAACACAATATTCCACAAAGTGTGTGCAGGAATTAATATCGTTGACAGTCCTAGAACTACGCCAAGTGCTAATATGATATATGAATTTCGTTTTGTCTTATGAATAAGTTTTTGAATCAAAATAGTCCCTATATATGAACCTATTGTTGAAGCTATGGTACAAGCAATTCCATAATCGAGATTCATCATTCCCTAAATTATTTGAATTTTAATATTTTATTTACAAGAAGAATAAATTGTATTGATGTAGAACTTGATGTAAAAAGAACTAAAAAATTACTTGTAGCAGTACTAACGATAGGATGCAAACCTAATTCAAGAAGAAGAGGTCCTAAAATTAACCCCCCTCCTATCCCTAGAAGTCCTGCCATTAAACCTGAAATAAAAGAGTAAAACGGAAATTTCATAAAAATTAAATTGTTCCATTTAATGTCGGTTTTATTATACGGATAATTAATCGAAAGTCTATATAAATACTCCTTCTTTATTTTTCGAGCAGCAATTAAGGTTATAAAAAATGCAACAGGGAAAAACATAAAATATATCAACCAATATTTGAAAGAACATCTAGAAACTAATTATTTAGTGTAATTACAATTCGACATCTGCAATAGATTTCATGTAGTCACTTCCTTTCAAAAAACTTACAAATAGCATAAGTAAATAGGATATTATCATAAAAATAATTTTATCCAACGGAAATTTTTTTAAATCTTTTTTTTCTTCTAATTTTATTAGTTCTTCATTGCTCAAATCAACTCTAGTGTTGTCTATACTGTTTTCTATATAAAAAATTAATAATTTATAAACAATTATTTACCTGAGTGTAATTCAAAATCATATTCCTTTTTGTAATTTTCGTTTTTATTGTCTTTATTAAAGCTTAAGTTGATCTTATTGTAATTTATAGTATCGCTATTTGTTTCTGCTGGAGGAATTTTAATTGTGTTATTTGCTGTATTGGATAGCACTTTAGTACATCCTAAATTATTATTTTCTTCTTTGTATAAATTAACTCCCTTTTTTAGAGTTTTATACGTATTGATAATTAAAACCGCAGTTAAAGAAATCAAAATTAGCCAAGGGGGAGTGACTTTGTTTAGAGTTACTCCAACCATCGTTCCAAACAAGAGCATAGGTACAAGTAGCAAAGGAATATTGTAATCTATAGTGATTGAATTCCTAAAAGGATGCTTCTGCCTAAATCCCAAAATAAAACTAGTAAAAGCTCCGGTAAATATCATTAATTTTGAAATGGGAATAGCTTCGTGTGTATAAAATTTCAAAACTAAGAGAAGAATTGGAATCAAGAGTCCTCCGCCACCGATTCCTCCTGCATTAGACAATGCAGAACCAATTACAATCATTATCAAACCTGAAAATTCTAATAATAAATTATTAAATATCTTTTTATGGACACATTTGTTTTCATCTATTTTACAATAATTGAGTTCATCACACTCTTCGTTAGTTTTACAAAAATTAGTGGCGGATGTATAAACAATCGGAAGTAATGTAATAAAAATAAAAATGAAATATGATATTTTAGCTTTCTTAAAATTAAAAGAATGGGGCATTTATTTTAAATTTATATTTACTATAATCAAACAATTTTAAATATTTTAATAATTAAAAGATAATAATAATTAAATGAATATTAGAAAAAATAACATATCAAAGAGAAAACGCTCAAGACCATACATAATATTTTTTATTAGTTATTCGATTTTGTTATATTTGACCCAGTTTTTTTATAAGGACTCTTTATTCGAAGCTAGTTTGAAAATAACAAGTTTTATTAATGATAACCATGAAATTCGAAATTTAATACCTTATGTCGAAAGAGCAGGTAATTTTTTTGGAAGTTTTCAATTTTACGGTATACTGATAATATTCATTTTCAATTCTGCGAACATATACAAAACTTTTATATTTATCGTTTCTATTCTTCTTTCAATATTAATATCTGCATGGTTAAAATTAATTTACACACAACCACTAATGTTTTACTCAGATCATCCACAATTTTCTATAAATCCCTTAGTCTGTGATGGTACATGGGGAAATCCTTCCACAAACTCAACAACTTCAACTTGTGTATATTTAACATTCTGGAAGATTGTTTTTGACTGTGGTAGACTTAGATTTAAAAGAAATACAAAAATTATTTCAGTCATATGTCTAATTATAATTATACTTCTCTTAAATACGCTTAAATTTCTTGCTGCGTTACATTCGATAGATCAAATATTTTTTGGAGTTCTTATTGGTTTCCAAATATTCTTTTTCCTATTCTATGTAATAAGGGTCGATTTGAATAATGGAAAAGATCTATCTAAACTAGTTACATTCAAATTAGGTTATTACATTTTGATAAACGCAATTTTGTTAATTTCCTTTTTACTTACTTTTTATCTTAATGATGACCCAAAAAAAAGAGAAAATTTTGAGAAAAATATAAACAATTCGGAGTGCGGACCGAAATTGACTGCTAATGTCAGATTTTCTAAGGATGCTTTACTTCTTGCAATGATTTTCTTTAGTAATATTGGAATATTTATTGGAATGAAGTATGAATTAAAATATGTTTTTAATTCTAATGAGTTTAATTGGAGGCAGTATAATTTTAATAAAGATGATAGTGAAGAAGAATCACTATTTTCTAAATTGTCTATTTCCAAAGACACTCAATGGAACCATACCACCTGTTTCTTTTCTATTTTGAGATTATTTGCTATATTCATTTTTCACACTATTATTTCGGTTCCAATGTTCCTTATAGAGTCGGAAAATAATTTAGCTATTGTGGTTTTATTTAAAATTATTGTTCCTTTATCTACATCTCTATTTTTCATGTTTTCAATTGAAAAAGTAATCCTGTATAAACTTTCGTTAACTAACGACTCAATTTTTTCCCTGCTTAGTGATAGCTTATAAATTGGTAAAAAATATTCAAATAAAATGTCTGTTAATAAAAAATAATACAAAATTTTTTAAAAGTTTCTTTTATATATTGATAACTTATTTTTAGGATAATTTATTTTACTTTTAAATTTACTTAATCGAATATATAATAAAATTAGCTTTTATAAAATTTTCTAATAATCTTTACATATTAGCCCCCTAATCAATTCCAAATCCGATAATATCTCCATTAACAACATATTTAACAGCCTCTTTTAACTGTTCTTCATTTGCAAACAGAGGTAATTCCATCCTATTAAAGCAGGTATGGGATTTTATGTAGTTTTTAGATTCAGATTTGTATTCAAGAGGAACAATACAAAATTTTGCTATTTCTCCTCTATTTGATTCCAACATTCCAAATCCTCCAATGGGGACACGAGAACTTCCAGTGCAGAATTGTAAAAGTTTAGAAAGCTCTTCTTGTGAAAGAGTAAATAATACGTCCCAAAACCATTTGATGACTTTGTGTTTAGGATTATATTTTCCTTGATAAATTGTGTTTTGCTTCCAATCATCGATATCGATAAATGGTTGGCCGTTCAATAGCAATTCAAATTCATCAGAATTGAAGATTTCTAACTCTTCAGATGGAATAATCTAAAATTATGCAAAATTTCTGACTTACCTCATACAATCCGTTTTTAATTTCATTAATGAATAATTGTGACTTTTCAATCATGTATACAATTCTTTTTTCTATGTAATCTTCAAGGTTCTCCTTTTTCACTAATACATTAGCACCATCTGGAATGAGTTCATCAGAAACTAATTCCCCATCGGAGTCCTTATATTGTACTACGTAAAATAATGACAAGCTTTCAACATCAGGATTCCTCTTCATCTCTTTAAGTGAATAAAATAACTAAGCAAAATTTTCAATTTAGTAAAATATAATAAGTACTGGTCGATCTATAAAAACTAAATCTTCGAAAGCGATATCTTCTTCTAAAAGTAACTTATATATGAATTTGTTAAAGCATAAATTAATAGTAATATTGTCAAGCAAAGCCTTGGCGATGAGTCGCCCTATGAAATTAAAATACTCCAAATTTTTTAGAGTAGGTAGCACGTTATTGTGAATTATGTATGAAAATTCGTCTGTAGTAGCTCTTTCGAATAATTCTAATTAATAATAAAATATAAATAATTTACTCAATTTTGGAGATTGGAGTTCTTTTATCATAACTGTAAACCATTCTCTTATTATCCCTCCTGCGTCATGGGATATTTCACCTAAGAAATTGATTTTTAACTCCTAATCAATTAGAGATAATTGTTTAATAGAAAAATCTACCTTCATGGGATCAATGAGTTTGAATTTTTTAATTGATTCTTCTAATATATTTTCTCTATTGATTTCGATTTTGCAAAATGCATCTCTCCAATCGATTTTCCTCATTTGCAAGGCATTTCTAAATTTAATAATTTTCGTTTCGAAACTCATTTTCTTTGGAGGCTTTTTATTTTTTACAGATTTAACAGAGGAATATTTCTGATATAAGTCATTTATAGGGTTCTTTATTGTTTGCATATCCTCAAGTTTGATAGAATTTACATTATATGTGTTATTTTCATTGTACTTTTCATTAAGAGTTTCAAGTTTGTTTAATTCTTTTTCTGCATTGGCATTCATCGCATTAATAGTATCATTTATGATAACTCGATTTGTGTTTTGAGCGCAGCTAATTATGTGCATATTTAACTTACAATATTCATAAATTTCTTACTTGATAAAATGTTGTCTCCTCATTAAACAAAATATTGCATAAGGGACAATTAAACTCTCTTCCTATTTTCGTAGTGACCTGAGTTTTTCTTCTCTTTGTAAGTACTTTACCCATAATTTATTATTTGAATATTATAAATAATTTATAAGTATCATGATTTTTAAGGTGATACTCATAAAATATATTTAATTAAGAAATTCTTAAAAGTTAACTTTTACAATATGATAAAAATAATTCTTATTGTCTAAATTAAATTTCCTTTAAGAGAATTAATTACTTTTTCTTAATTTTTTATAGAGCCATTGCAGAATCATCATAAATTTGGTATATTCTCTTTATGGCTAACTTATATGCTGCTATTCGAAGAGAAGAATCGATTCTTTCTGAAGTATTTATAACATCCCTCATTGTATTGTACATAATTTCTTCTAAGCTATAATATACAATTTCCCTTTCAGAAGGACCTTTCAATTTTTCTAATTCTTCTTTTTTATGGAGCTGCAGAGAAAGCATATCGTATAATTGCTTTTTTGATTGATTTTCATATCTCCTTACAAGTAAACCAAGTTGCTTGTGCTCAATATTTTTCAACCACTCGAAGTATGAGACTATAACTCCTCCTGCGTTTAGGACAATATCAGGAATTACTAGAATATTTTTTTCATTTAAATATTGATCTGCCATGTATGTCAGTGGACCATTTGCTCCTTCTGCTAAAATTTTACAATTCAATTTAGATACGTTATTTGTATTGATGACACATTCAATAGCTGCTGGAATGAGAATGTCACATTTTTCAAACATAATTTTTTCATGAGATTTAGTTCCGTCGTCGATATAAGATACAATCGCACCAGGGAAACCCTCCAATGTTTTGTGTTCATTTTTGTAATTAATAATATCAAGCGGATTCATTCCATTTGGATTGAATATTGAACTGTTCCATTCAATTACTCCAATCAATTTAGCACCAGCTTTTGATAAAATATTACTTGCATAATAACCAACATTTCCAAATCCCTGAACTATAAATGTCTTATCAACTAATCCTTGTGAGTATTCATATTTTTCGGCTAACTTTTGATTATTTAAAACTTGATTTATTCCATAAAATACACCAAGGCCTGTTCCTTCTATTCTGCCTTCTATTCCTCCTTGCGAAACAGATTTTCCGGTCACACACCCTAAATTATTAACATCAGAATCTTTAATCAGTGTGCAATAGGCATCTTTTATATAATTCATAATTGTTTCTCCTGTACCTAAATTAAGTCCAGGTACATCCATTCCAGCACCAATGAAATTTTTTTTCGCTAGTTCCACAGTGTATCTTCTAGCAGTTCTGGCAAGCTCGGAGGATGAATACTTAGTTGGGTTGATTTTAACTCCTCCTTTTGCTCCTCCATAAGGTATGTTGTGAACAGACATTTTCAATGTCATCAAGGCAGCTAAAGCCTCTGTTTCTTCAAGATCTATTATATATTTTAAAATAAATTATTACCCATATGTTCTGAGAATCTTATACCTCCTTTAGTTGGTAAATGATGTAAGGAATGTTGTGCCCGAAACGCTGAAATCATTCGAATCGTTCCATCATCCCTAATAAGAGGAAAACTGAATCTAATGGCAGTTTTAGAAGCTTTGATAAGATTAAGATAAAATTTTGGAATGTCTAGATGCGAAGATGCCTCGTCAAAATAGATTCTCACCATTTGTAAAAATGAAGGTTCTTCTTCCTTTTTATCATTAATATCTAATAAAACTTTATGTCCGATGAATCTATCGAATTTTTTTGTGCTCTCATCTTTATTATTATCAATCACATTATTCATAAAATTTTTAGACATGAAATAAGATGAATTCTTTTGAAATAAATGTGTTGTTAAAGAATTAGAAAAATTGTTTATTCTGGCTTTGGAATTTTTGAAAGAAAAAATTTTCATAATCTAATTTTTAATATTACAGTTTGATTATAATTTTTAATTAAAATGAAAGTAAAAATTTAAATTTTTCGTTAAGAATTAAATACAATTGAATAAAATATAAATATTTGGAATATTACATAATTATAAGTCATTTCAAATAATGAATGATTCATTCTTAGAAAAATTTGAAGTCTCAAGTGAAAAATTCCAACGCAAGGGAGAGTCCAAATGCGAATTAGATAATAAATATATAATTTTAGAAAATATTTTCAAAAATGGTAAAAACAAAATAGAATTAGTACTTTGTAAAGAAACACAACAAAAATATGCAGTCAAACTTCTCAATTCAAAGGCATCCATTATTGATCTAGCACTTCTAGAAAAAGAAGGATCGTTTCTCAGCAGATTTAATCATAATCATGTTATAAGGCTAATCGAAAAAAAATTAGATGGAAAAAAGTTTGAAAATCATGATTCTTTCCCTAAATCCGTTCACTATCTTGTTTTAGAATATGCGAAGAAAGGGGAGTTGTTTGACTATATAAAACTTAATTCTGGATTTTTTAATAAAATTGCAAGATATTTTTTCAGACAAATCATATTTGGCTTGGAATATCTTCATTCTAATAATATTTGCCATCGGGATATTAAAATTGATAATATATTATTGAATGAAAATTTTATTTTAAAAATTTCAGATTTCGAATTTTGTGAGGAAATTAAAAATTCTGAGGGTGAGTACATATATCATACAGATAAGCTTGGTACCCTTTCTTATATGGCACCAGAATTTTTTTCAGTGCGAATGCATCCAATTTTGAAATACTATAAAATATATCATACCGGAGATAAGGTTGATATTTTTGCATGCGGAATCTTTCTATTTGTTATGTTAACTGGATTCTATCCTTTTCAAAGTGCTGAGAAAATAGATAGCAATTATAGACATTTTTATGAAGGAAAAAGTGAAGTTTTTTGGAAAGATAAAAAGATAAAAAATGTTAGTGAAAATATTTCAGATAGTGCCAAGGATCTTTTGAATAAAATGTTTGAATATTACCCAGAAAAACGTATCAGCATAAAAGAAATCAAGGACCATGAGTTTTTCAACGAAGATATCCCAAACGAAAGCGAAGTATATTTATATATGAATAATATCTGGATGATGATAAATAAGAAGAAAAATTTTTAAAAGAGTATTGAATAATACAATCTATTTGTATGTAAGTTGTATGTATATCTTCTGTAATTTATGATTTTATATATAAAAATTATCATGACAAAAATTTTAGAAAATTGATTCTATTATGATGAATAATTATTAATTTAAAATATATATATTGAACAATTCAATAGGGAGATTAGATGTATAATCAATTTTATGTTTTATTGGCAATAAACTTTTTCAGTTCTTTAGGATATTCTCTATTAGCCCCTTTATACCCATTTCTTGCAAAATCAAGGGGAGTAGACGATTTTAAAATAGGAATAATTTTTGCTTCTTACGCAATTTCATTTGTTATTGCAAGTTTTTATGTTCCTTATTTGGTAAACAAAATAGGAAAATCTAGACTATTTAAGTTGGCAATTTTTTTAGAAGTAATTTCTTAATTATAAATCGTATTATTATTTAAAAAGTCAGTTTGTACAATTATATTTGGAATTTTAGATTATGTCGAAAGTTATCATTTATTTACATTACTGTCAATGACAATCAGGCTGGTACAAGGATTGGGATCAGCAATTTCTGGAACTTTAGTTTATTCTATAACAGCATCAATTTCAGATGACGAAAATTTGAATAAGCTGATTGGGAATTTGGAATTTTCTTTTTCTATGGGTTTGACGTTAGGGCCTCTTATTGGATCTATTTTATATAATTTAGGAGGATATGCTTTCACATTTATAATATGTGGAAGTTTAAATTTTATTTGTTTACCATATATTGCATCTTTAAAAATTTCGGATAATAAATATGAAAGCCCTAGCTTTATGAAAATAATATTAAATATGGTAACTCATGAAATTTTTAATTTAATAGGGAGTACTTTTTACAACATTTGCATTAATAATAGATATTTCAAGTTCATCTTATATATATCCTGTATTTTCAAATCACTTACTGGTAAAATATGGAATCGGAATCGAAACTTCTTCGATATTTTTCGTTATCACAATGTTTTCCTATTTTATTTTAATACAATTTCTGAACAAATTTTATAAATATGGTATGAAGCCATTGATATCAATTGGCTTATTTTTAAATGGTTTATCAGTGTTATTTTTAGCACCAGTTTCATTTTTACCACAAGGCGTTACAATAATTTTAATTGGGTTGATTGTAGTAGGAGCAGCTGGAGCATTTGTAACAATACCTGGACTTATAGATTTGATTAACACATTAAAAAATGATCTAAATATAGAGGAAGAAGCTTCCAATGACATTTCAAGTGGTATTATTTTATTAAATAATACATATTAACAGCTATTTATAATTTAGCACTTAACATAGGAGAGGCTTTGGGACCAATTTACGGAGGTGCATTTACTCATTATTATTCATTTGAAAAAGCTTGTTATGGAATGTCTGCGATTAATTTAGGATATTGTATAATTTTCATGTTCTATACTTCATCTAAAATCAAATTGAAAAGTAAGGGATGCTTCCTCGAAAAAAAAGACGTGGAATTAGATTATGATTATAAGGAGCTAAAGAGTATAAGAAAAAGAAGTGAAAATATGGAGCATCATGCTGTTGGAAGATATAGAGCTTTTTCTATGGCAAGTATGTCAAATAATCTTGCTCATGAATAATAAAATAACTATTTTAAATTAATAATAGCAAATAAATTTTAAAATATTTTTTATAATTAAAATTATTTAAAAATATATCAATGGCCTCACTCAAGAGTAAAATGTTTGTGCTTTCAGGTATAATTAATCTGAATAATAAAAATAGCAGCAGTATTAGTTATTTTAGTGAATTGCGTCACAAGTGTAAATTATTATTAAGCAAATTTAAATTAGAATATTCAAAACTCTTTGGATAACAGTGGTGAATTAAAAGACTTTTCATCCAGTGATGATGGACAATTATCAGATCAATTTAGTTTTATTCAAGAGGAAGCTCAATATAAAGTCTCATATGCCGCTTTACTCGAACAAATAAATGGCAGAATTCTTAATGAAAATACTATTTCTAGTTCATCCATTAAAAAACCATATAATGTTATGAATGATGACGACATGAATGCTGCATTTATAAGACAAATTTGCATATGGTTGCCTATTTCTTTAGTTGCAGTTCTTTTCTTTACTGTATTTGCACTTATTGATATGCCAGTACAAAAAAATTCTATTTTATATGCGAAATACGGAACTACTAAGCAAATGCAGTCATAATAAATTTATCTATTCTTACTATTGATTTAATATGACAATCGAATTTAATATTTATATAGAAATATAATTTCATACAAATATATTTAATAATTTCTTAATTTTTTTTCAAATATTTATTTCTAATTATTCAAATTCATAATTCAAGAGCATTTCATAAATTTAATCAATAAGCCATAAATGAACTAAATTAAACTAAAATGACTAAAAATTTTTGAAAATATCTGAAAAACAATGATTATTTATATAGAGATTAGCTAAGGCAAATATATATTTCTTTTTTTCGATGGTGTTGGTAAGCATAAAATAATTTATTCAGATTTACTAATTGAAAATTTCGCAAATTAATTAAAGTATAAGTCACTCTTCCTCCACTTTATTTTTTTACAATTGTTTACACTTGATTTTATTATTTACAATTTTTTTTCATATTCCGACAGGTTTAAATTAAAATAAAATTTAATATTAAAAATTTACAATTTTAATTTTAACAGGAAAATAAATTAATTGTAAATATTTGTCTATTTGGTTGGATGAAAAAATGTAGGGTGAGTGATATTATGTAATACGGGGTATTATAATGATAATTTTTTTATAATATTCAAATTTAAGATATAAAATGACACAAATATTATCTAATTCTGGAAGTGCTCTTACAATATTACAAAATACTTGAATTATAATTAAAAGAATTTTATTGTTATTTTAATTTAGATAGTGATTTTTAAAAAGTTTTATGTTAAATTTTTGTGAATAAAATTATTTTTTAATTGATTATAATTGATTTAAATTTCCTCATAATTTATTATGCTTTGAATTTTTGAAAAATTTTCTTTACTACTTTTTAAGATATGTTCTAAAACAGATTTCGCAATTGGATTTCCTCTCTTTGACATTTGTTGAATTTTATCCATATGAATATCTTCTTTTTTTGAAACGAAAGAATTATCTAATTGACGAGAATCAGAATTCATCAATAGAGCAAGATTTAAGGATGCATTATCATGCCCTAATAATATCGAT
>Ga0169931_10009686_pt1 | contig 13859 bp, 11 predicted proteins | sample Kivu_15m_20L_FD_129675 | JGI IMG/M metagenome (GOLD analysis project Ga0169931, IMG submission 129675) | Freshwater microbial communities from Lake Kivu, Western Province, Rwanda to study Microbial Dark Matter (Phase II) - Kivu_15m_20L... | ecosystem: Environmental > Aquatic > Freshwater > Lake...
ATTTACTGGACTGGTAACACTTTCTTCATCTGCTGCTTGGTAAAAAGACCCACCGTCAGATGAATCATCAAGAAGATAAATAGTATGATCATCGGTTTCCGAAGTCAGCGGATCTAAGTTACCAGTTTCGGCCATGATAGAAGCTTGAATAGGAATCGTTCTTCGTTTCCATATCACAGCTCGTCTCGTGAACCCAGTGCTTTCTAAACGATTCCTGAAAGGATAGTAAGTATTTAATGCACAGAGTTTTATCTTCTCTGCTCAAATGGTAAAAGTATGACAACGCTCATTCGATCGTTCATTGCTGAACTGATCGTATTTTTCAAATCATGCGTCCGCCAAAACCGGATAGGACCTACTGCTATTTTAGCTTTATTCAATTAGTTTTAACTACTCCATCAGTCGTGCGTCTGACTGCGCAGCCATCTGGCATCAGTTTCCTCATCACATGATGCCGAATGAAGTAGATAACTAACTGTCTTGAGAGGCAGATAGATCTATTACAAAATGTCGAGTGAAGTAGATACAGCGGAACTTCATGGAAAGGCTGAAAGTCTTCGGTCTCAGTTGGAAGATATAACGAGAGAGCTGCAAAGAAGACAAGTACCTATTTCAAATCCCTCGAAAACTCCTCCGCCAAAGAGTGGCTATCTTTTTAAATGGCAAGATCGAGATTTGACTTGGGGAGGTTCTAAATGGGATCTCCGCAACGTATCACTCATAGGAGGTCAGCTTTCGTACAAAAAGTCACATCTAGATGCGGTGCCAAGATACGTACTTTCACTCCAAAGTTGTGCTGTTCGAGATGACGGCTATAAGTTGAATAAGCGTCACGGTACTAAGGAACCATATTCGAAAAAAACACCACCTTTGGATGAATCGGGAGCCTATTTTCACGTTTTTTCCATCTACAATCGGACGCAGAGTAAATCGGATAATCAAGCTGATGTGATAATTCCGCTGCTTCGTTTCTCTACACCAAGTCTAGCGGAAAAGAATGATTGGATCCAACTTCTTTCACAACATATTGAATTTGCCGACTTGAATCCAAGGTCATCCATGCAATACTTATCTTCTGATCCACTTTATCAAGAACTGAACAGTTTGAACACTCCGATCATACCTTCGAATTATTTGCTCAATCATCGCCCGGGAACTCTTCCTCCTTTATACTTTGTTCCACCCTCTTCTCTACCCAATTACAAGAAAAATAAGCGCAGGACTAGATACCCTTCTGGCATTAACTTGAGAAATACTGTGACTGTCAATAAAGATGCAGATGCTTCAAGTTCACACAGAGGAGGCGAGTATCCGCCCTCCAAGCCTATGCATCGTAGGAGTGAACACTCGTATTTAAGTTATGAAAATCCATCCTTACCAAACTATCGAGGACTTCTCAACCTGGCAGTGATAATACTTATTGTATCTAATTTTCGAATATTGCTGGGGACAATTAAAGAATATGGCTCTGTATTCTCTTCCAACTTTTACTATTCAGAAAATGCTCAAGAACGTGTCAAGTCTCTACAGAAAGACGGAATCCCGTTGATACTTGGATTCTTCCTTTCACATGCTTCAATATTGGCAGCGTATGCTATTGAATGGCTTCTCAGTCAGCCTATGAATCCAAAGTCGCAACGGCGATATGGAATGAAATCTTTGCTGACTCTGCTCCATTGTATAAATATTTCTTTCTTTTGCTGTACCTCTCTGGCTATAGTATGGTTCTGGATGAAATCTCCAATAGTTGGAGCTGCCCTTTGCATGTACTCCATTATAACTACTTTGAAGCTTATCTCCTATGTTCATGCGAATGCAGACTATAGGGCTATACCGGAACGATGCGCGTCGATTTCAACATGGATTCAGGATCTGGAAGAGGAGAATATGGAATTAATATATCCCAAGTATGTATTTATTCGCACTATATATCTGAATATCAATTATACTGAAAAATAACGTCTCTGAAACATAACTTTTGACTCCTTTTAGAAATGTTACATTGAGAAACATTTATTATTTCTGGTTAGCACCGACTTTGACTTATCAAGTTGCTTTTCCTCGTCTACCAAGAATAAATGGATTTCGTGTTTTGTCTCTTGTCATGCGACTTATTGTTTCTAGTGGTCTTATCCTGTTCTTGACTGCACAGGTCATACAACCAAATTTAGACAACATGATCAAGGATTTGGAGCAAAGTAAAGTGAGAAACTCAGAAGAATCATTTTTGTCCATATCATCCTATTTCGGTATACTTCATGGTTCGATACTTGCAAACTATGTCTTAAAATTAGCCATCGCTTCGACATATATTTGGCTACTCGTTTTCTACGCTTTCTTTCATGTATTTCTTAATCTCATGGCCGAAATTCTACGCTTTGGAGATCGTCTATTCTATAAAGATTGGTGGAACAGTTCCACTGTCGAGGCCTACTGGCGATTTTGGAATCAACCAGTCCATTATTGGCTTGTACGCCATTTATACTTCCCCTGCATTAGATTAGGTTGCTCTAAAGTCGGTGCGATGCTTGTAGTATTTTTGATATCTGCAGTCGTACATGAAGTATTAATATCTGTTCCATTTCATTTGATTCGGCCGTGGTCTTTTCTTGGTATGATGGCACAGATTCCACTGGTTTTCATCACCAAGTATTGTGATGACCGTTGGCCGGGATCAAGCGTGGGCAATATCATTTTTTGGATTTCATTCTGCATTGTCGGACAACCGGTACGTCTCGATATGCTCGTAAAATTCGATATTTCTTTGAAAGTGATTTTCACAGTTCTATACCAATCTACATCGCATTGAAGATGGCAGTGTTGATGTACGCTATTGATTACTGGCAAGTGTGTGATCAGAGCAAACTGTTTCACAATAGCTCTGGTGAATTCGCGAACGCAGGAAGCAACAATACTTATCATGGTACTCTTGATGAACTGTAATAATGTGAACAATATCAGGACCTTAGTTCTTCATCAAAACGACTTTTAGCCCTTCTGATCATTTTATTTCATTGTATAGCTTGCTCATCATCATACAGCACAATCATAGGCTATCCTATTATCATCGTAACGTTTGATGGCCCTGTAAACTTCATCCCGGATGTAGCCCCAATCATAATCATGTTCTGCAGTCTCCTCGACCAATTGTGTATGACCCACATAAATGGTATGAAAGTAAGGAATGTTATCATATATGTGCGCATCATTCATTTGTAATTCACCATCGGCCTCGACACGAGCTAACAACATCAACGTGGCTCCTGGTGGTAAAAACCAAGAGATATACGAAGCCCCACCAACCATGGATATGATAACCTTAGCTTGAGCCACAAGTTGTACTTGCTCCTTCATGGACAATTTGAAATCCATTTCTCGAACGGAATTTTCTATTAATTTTATCTCAGATATAAGTTTCTCATGATTCCACCAAAAGCCTCGACTACCTGCAGACCTCGGAATAATTAGGACGGAGTTCGGTGCTAGATGTGATGGACTATGTAGTAAATGATGACAGGTATGATAATATAAATCCATGTTATCATCCAAACCTAATCGATGCATATAGGCTTGCCGGAATTCCATTATATCATCTCCTCGTCCTACATGAAAGTTATTTGGACCGAACCTGTCCTTGGCATGGTGAAAATTAGGATCTTCTCCGTGATCTGACAAAAAGTAAAGACCACTAAGCACATTCTCAAAGCATAGTATAGAATTCTGTCCATCGCCTTGGGTAAAACGATCATAAAAGTTTAAGAAATTTCCATAACTTAAAACATCTTCCTTGTCACTAAGATAAGAATGACCTTGATTGTATACAAAGGGTTGTAATGTGGTAAATAAACCCGTATAATAATTTCCATAATATCCAAAATATCCTCTGATTTGATTGGTCAATAAAAGTAGGGGAACAAAATCAAGATCATCTGTATAGAGATTAAACAGTTTCATTATGCGATAAAAACTAAACACATTGTCCCCTAATCCATGTCCAAAATTTTTCCCATTCATCTCATGATAGGGAATAGCTAATGGGACAGGTGACCATACTTTTTTTATTCCCATGGATTCCAATGTCGAATCACTAACAATCATGGGTGTTAAGAATGATTCCTCCAGGGGATAATATATGTTCGGTCCTGTGACGAATTTTTGTCGTTGGATACATGTTTTTAAATCGTCTGGATGTACCGACTCTTTCTCCTCTTCTTGATCTTTGGTAAGGTAAAGAAGGGTACCAGGAAATGTATCCTCCACAGGAAATTTCCCACCATGACGAGCAAAACAAACATCCGTAAAATGACACGATCGATACATGGGATGCATATCTTTGGGTTCAATACAATGGTGTGACGAATATGGTTTCCTTCGACCAAGTGGAATCGTTGATCGAGGATGTGTTCCTTTTCTTTTCATTATTGTTGTTGTCGTCGATTCATCTTGAGACGAATGTGACGGTAGGGTAGGATGTAAAATATTTTGCACTAAAGTCAAATGGGAAATAAAAAGAAGTAGAAGCCATATCGTAGCCATGAATATAAAGACTCTTGTTATATCCCATTTTCGCTGTGATACATTATTGGTTGGACGTAACTTGAATAAAGATGACGTATGAGCATCATCCTCAAGCATGTATTTTCCTTCCACACCACCATTACCGTTGAATGGTAAGCTTGTTAATAAAGGAGAATGTTCCCGATTCGGAGTGAGTAGTCGTCGATTCATCTGTTCGAGACAAACTTTTACATGGATGAAAAAATCCTGATGTATATATAATGGTAATGCTTGTATTTTAAATTACTGTAAGTCATAAGGGTATGCGTGGAACTGTATCACTGTAACGGTTACTATGTACATACTCGTAAATCCCCTGATAGTCCAGATACTTACCCGTACAGTACACATACAGTACATACGGTTTTAGTGGTAAAATGTAGATTTAGAGGTTTTTGGAGTGATTGGTTTCCACTGTATGTACATCATCGTCATTAATAATCGCGAACGGTTTCTTGTTCTCGTTGCCTCCTGTTATCCTTCTTTCATGACCAAGATGGAGATTGCATCCTCCTCCGAAGATATTAGTGAAAGCAGTATAGCTAACACTGTATATTCATCTTCTGTAGATTCACATGAAGCCCCTGAATATTTTGAAGATTTACCCTCCGAAGATAGTTGCCTTGAAAATGGAACAGATGATGATGATGACGATGACGACGATAATGATCCTTCTCTGTCTTTTGAAAAAGTTCATGGAAAAACTTCTCGTTTAGAATTGAATAAAGAGGAAGGACTGAATCTTGGGGAAAGAATTCATGTTATGAGGCATGAGAGAGGTAGAGTAATACCTAGTTCAATTAAGGAACAGAAAAGGACGAAAGCTTTAGAACTTGCAAGAAGTAGATTGGAAGCAGATCGGAAAAATAGAAAAATTTCTTCATCTAATACTCATTCGAATTATGTACAGAATATGGATGAATCCTCCCAGTCATCCCATTCCGCTGAGGATGAAGAAGAAGAAGAAGACGAATCCAATACTTCTGTTAAGAGAAAGAAAAGATCTAAGCATGCCCCAGCATGCGCATCGTCACGACGATCATCCTATTTTAAGCAAATGGATATTAATAAATCCGGTTTGGGTGTACAAATTGGTGCAAACAAGTATAAACCACAAGATCCTAGGTTCCAATCTCTCTCAGGTTATTTAAATCAAGATATCTTTGATAGAAGATATGCCTTCCTTGAAGAAAAAGTTGATGCAGATATTGAAAGACTTCAAAAGAATATAGCAACTTTACGTCAAGAAGGTAAACAGGGGAAAAGAAAAAGGAAGAAATTGGGTCTAGAGTCATCACAGTTGGAACAAGAGGAAGCTGAATTGAAACGTTTGTTACAAGAGAAAGCATGTCGACGTCAAGCAAATATTACAAGAGCTGCTAAACAATCTGTCAAACGTAAAATCCAAGAGGATGTAGCCTCTGGAAAACGTGGTGCTTACTATTTGAAACGTAAAGAACGAAAGAAGTTGGAAATGGAGGCCCGTCTCGATGAACTTCGCAAGGTGGGTGGTGAGGAAGCTGTTGCGAAAGCATTAGCGAAACGTCGAAAGAAAAAGATGAGTAAACACTCGTCCTTAATGCCGAAAATAAGATAAATTAACGTTTAGTATTTATGGTCTCTATACTACATAGAGAGAGATCGGTGAACATATAGAACATTGACAATGTGGTAGTCTCTGACCGTCACAAGACTTTTTTCATTGGTACAAAAAATTGTCATGATTTCTACGCCTATAGGAAAGACAAAACGTGTTATTTTTTATCCACTTAATAAAAATAAGCTACATGGTACGATAAGAAATACTCTAATTCCCTCATCATACACATACTATAATTTATTAATTGAACCTGCGAAATTATAAGTGTTTTCACGGATTTCCACGATGACTTGCCCGAGGGCCGAGGGATATCCGAGTCATCCGAGTATCGTAGTACCTACGAAAATACGAAATCGCGACTGCTGTACGATAGAACCTCGGGCTGGAAACTGGAAATTGTATTGTCTTTGCTTCGATTATTGTAATCGGGTTTTCCGTCACTATACTAGAGGCAAACGGCAAACCCTCGTGGGAATCCCCGTACTGAGTACTGTTCACAGCTTCGCTACTACAGTATGAACTATGTACATACGCGAATGAAAAGTCAATCATCGGCGGTACGCGGTATGGCGGTATGTACCAGTGTACATCTCCATCGATTTCGATTTCACAGATTATTTTCATACAGCACACACACACATGCTCATAATTTTGTCATGTCCACTGAGGACAACTCTGAATCGATTAATATAGACGATTACGTCGTAATTAATACCCCTTTAGATATAGAAATGAGTGAGGCTGTAGATGTATCAGTGGCAAAGGATGGTGGCGTCTTGAAGGAAATTCTTCGTGCAGCACCGGATGAAGCTCGTGGTCCTCCTCCTGATGGATATGTCGTGTCTGTACATTATGTGGTATGTTCTTGAATTCTATACACTCATAGTGAATCGTCAGAAAAAAAACAGTTCAATAATTACTTTTACCTTAAATTTTCTTATGTGTAGGGAACTTTGGCTAGTGATGGATCGAAGTTCGATAGCAGTCGCGATAGAAATACTCCGTTTGAATTTACCATTGGTCAAGGTCAAGTCATTCGAGGTTGGGATGAAGGTGTTGCTACCATGAAAGTAGGTGAAAAAGCAATGTTTACAATACGATCAGATTACGGTTACGGGAAAAGTGGATCGCCTCCAAAGATCCCTGGTGATGCTACGTTGAAATTTGAAGTGGAACTTATCGATTTCAAAGAAAAGGTCAAGTCGAAATGGGAAATGTCTCATGACGAAAGGATTCATCAAGCTAAAGTGATCAAGGAAGAGGGTACAGAATTTTTTAATCAAAAGCAATACGACCATGCAGCATATAAATATGAGGCGGCAGCGGAATATGTTTTCGATGACGAAGAAGGTGAATTCATTCCTGATGACGATAAGGAATTGTATGTAAGTTGTAGAGGCAATGCAGCCATGTGTTACATTAAGGCTGGTCTATGGTCGGAAGCTATCACATCCTGCAACAGGGTACTCAAAGTAGAGGGGTATGAAAATAACTGTAAGGCTTTATTTCGTCGAGGTGTAGCCAACATGCATCGAGGTGACCTTTCAGTAGCCAAAAAAGATCTGATGGCTGCATATGATGCCGATAAATCGAACAAAGACGTCCGACTCGCGCTTAATCAGCTCAAGGAGAAAATAGAAGAATCGAAAAAGAAGGAAAAGAATGCATTCACCGGCTTTCTTGGAAAGGTTGATATGTATGGTGATAAAAATGCGACGGCTTCTCACAAGTAAGAGTATCGTTTAATTGAATTTACTTATAGACTCATTCATAATATAGAGGTATGGATGTTAAACTGTATAAATTCAACTGCGTTAATTTATGACACAGGAATTAGTACAGTAATAAGAATAAATCATAGCACCATGTACTAATGCATGGCCTGATCTAGTGTACAATAAAGGATATTCCAGGTCGGTCTCTTGGAGCCCACCAAACATCATGAATGACACAATCGAAGGCGTCTGACCAAGATTGACCCGAAGCAAATAAATCTTCACATGTATCATACGATATTTTCATGGCCCATGAAAGAATTATCACAAAAACGAACAAATGAATAATAAGTGACCATACCCCGGATCTTGAGCCTTGATCCTGTTTCTCTCGTAACTTTGGTGTCACAAGAACAGCCTTGCGCAATAATGTCAGCGATGTTAGTTTATTATCCGCACTGACACTCATGGCATCAACATGTATCCCCTGTATCCTTTCTCCCGGTAACCATGTCAAGGGTTCACGCAAAGGACGCGCTGCTACACAAGTTACAGGTAAATCATGTACACTGACCCAAGACTTAATTGGTTTCAAATTGGAAGTGGAGAATAAAGTTACTGATCCGTTGGTGTCTCCCAAAACGAGCATGGAGAAATCACCTGATATGTCTACTGCTGATACAGGATATTGTGACACAGGAATACGAGAGATTTCTTGAAAAGTAATTCGAGGCGAAGGAGATGATGATGACTTTACCCCAGAGTCTTGTTTGATTTCTCCTATATCTTCTTCTTGAGGAGGAAGAATCTGTAATATCCATACACTTAGAAACGCTTGACCTTTTCGACCGCTTTGGATAGTATAGATCTTGCGACCATCCTCATCTCCAAAGGCGCATCCTCGTACTAATAATTGACCTGGATTAGGATTTAAAATGGAAGGATTGGTAGGAGGAGGCAACTTGGGATCATAGATTTTACATGACATGACATATAAACATGTTTCTGCGCGCACATCCCATAATCGACATGTTCCATCTTTTCCTGACGAGAGGACAATAGTATCACTACGAGGATGAAATCGTACACTACAAACAGCTTTCACATGTCCTGTCAGATCTATCGTCCGCAATAGGTGATATGTGGCTGATGTGGGTATTTCTATAGTTGACGATGGCGATGAAGGTTTCCTTTCCAAGACGCAAATACTAACGATTCCACTTTCACACCCAATCGCCAATAAGTTGCGAGATGCATTGACTGCAACGGTATTCACCCCAGCGTGACTTGATTTTGGAAAATTAAAAGAAGTTAACATCATAAAGTCGTCTGTAGTATTTGTATCCTCCAGGAGTGGTATGGAATATAATCGAACTTCATCTCCCACTCCTGCCGCAATCCATATTTCATAAGGATCATCCTGTGCCACCCAACTCCATACAGGTCGCCTAAAAATAGTAACAGAAACTCCAATAGAATCTCCAGTATCTATGCATACTGTGCGTTTATGGGTATCTATTCCATCCTGGGTCAGGATGATGATTGTAACATGAATAGCATTTTGAACTCCAGTTTTGGCACTACCGCCTCCACCAGCGTAAGCCAACACTGAACAGAACGAATTTTCTACTGGAGATGAATGCCATGCAAGAGCAAATACTGGAAACTGAACAAAGTTAATCGATGAAGGGTATTTTACACTTGATTTAGGATTGGAAGTCATTTTTTAAAATAAGAGGGGGGAAATGTATTTTACGAAACTGGTATGAGCCAAAGAAAAAGCACCTCGAGCTCGCAGCTCGCAGCTCGCAAACAGCACAGAGCACAGAGATGTCCTAGCTAGTGTTTTAATCATGCGTATGCTCTTTGCGTATTACCACGCGTGGCCTAGCCTACTGTCATCAATACGTATTAGTCGGTGTCGGTGATGGTGGTCATCCGCTGTCAAAAATTTCTAATCATTTTATTCAACAAATCAACCTACTCCCAAATGGAAACACTTGTGATAAAGGATCTTCGTAGATATCTTACTGGTGGTGATGTGGAAGATTTAGTCATCACTGAATCTTCTTCCTCCTCTGATCATCCATCACCAGGAGTGTCTCATCATCAACAACAACAACAACCGAGCAGTACAGAAAGCTCTCATGTAGCCTTACCTGTTGCAGCCATCAAAACACTACTTGGAGTTATCCAAAGAACTCAATCTGAAACTATGATGGGATTACAAATGGAATTAAAGCAAGCCTCCGAAGAGATGATTCGATTTATCAATGATGAACGAAATTATGTCTTACTAGGAGGACGGAGTCATATTGCCATGGCATCGGGATGTGAACTTTTCATGAAGTACATTACACGGTGCTTTTTAGATTTACCTGACTTTAAAAACTGCATTGCACAAATATTAGAACGGGGGCGTCGATTTTCAAACATATCCTTAGCAGCTAGAGATAATATTGCAAGAGCGGGTTACGCTTTTATCCGTCCTGGACAAACGGTCTTAACTCACGGATGGAGTCGAGCCGTTTCTTCTCTTTTACTCAAGGCTGCGGAACAAACGGATTTTGAAATTATTATTTTGGAAGGTAGGCCCGATGCTTCAGGAGCCAAGGCTGCCAAAGTGTATCAAGCTGCCGGTATCCCTACCACAGTAGTGTTGGACTCTGCTATGGCTTATGTTATGGAACGAGTGGACCTTGTGATTGTAGGCGCAGAGGGAGTTGTGGAAAATGGTGGTATTGTGAATAAGATTGGAACATATGCCTTAGCTTTAGCAGCAAAAGAATTAGTGAAACCGTTTTATGTTGCTGCGGAGGTAGGTACAAGATCGCCATTTAGAGTTGATCTATTACTATGACTACTGTTAATTGGGACATTGTCACTCAATCTTCTATATGGCTTCCTCATGTATTTCATTTACTGAAAATACAGTCTTTTAAATTTGCTCGATTATTTCCCTTGAATCAAAGTGATTTACCAGAGCTGGGGACTTGTATGAGGGATAAACTGACATTCGTGGATACAGCTATCTTGAGAGCAACATTAAGCGAGACTCATTCAGTAGGTGGTATGAAAGCTAAACCTCCTTATATACCAGGTCTCATTGAAATGCCCGATCAAGTTCGAGTGGAAAATCCACCTTGTGATTATACACCAGCCAAATACATAACACTCCTTTTTACCGATCTAGGTGTTCTCACGCCTAGTGCTGTATCGGACGAACTAATACGGTTATATCAATAGAGTGATATGGAATTATTATAAATCGTAAGTTATTATATATCTTTTCTCATTATACATGCATATCGTAGAAGCCGAAGAACTAATTTCTTCAATGCGTATAGTCTCATCTCACATTCCGGCCATTTGAACAAGGAAATCTGTCGAATGACGTAACAAGGCGATTTGAACAGGTTATACCTATGCTACTCAATCATTATCCGTTATGAATGTGATGACATGTAAAGATCGCGGTGCATCACAATTAACTTTGTATCATGTGTGCAGCCTAATGTCAGTAAAATTAAGCCCTCTCCCTTTCAATGGACTTGAACTATCCATCAATTGAGGCTAATCATTATCGTTAAATTTACTCCCATTTATTTGTCCAAATGCGAAGTTATTCTTCTCTCTTCTTTTAAAGCCCTTATAGGTGAGAAAGTAATAACACTGCATTTGTGAGGGAAAACGGTAGTAAGTTTCCCGATGATGATCTGTGTCAAGTAATTGACTGTCCATGAATTTTTGTCAATAAGTGACATGGCCGTATTCTTCAGAAATGATTTTCAAAATATAGAAGAACAAAGGATCATGCCGAAAACTCTCGGGACTAAGAAATACCTAAAGTTCAAGCGCAATATTAGTAAAACTCTAGAACGCTCCAGGAATTCTAAGTGATGACAGGAAATCAAGTTCCAGTATACTAGCTTATGGCAATCTAAGTAAGATGAACTGGCATCTCCTCTTGGATCGAACAAATCGTCGTGACTAGTTGTGGCAATCATGTAACAAGTGCATGGAGTAGTATACCACACTGAATTTCCTCGTTCGCTATGCACGGTGCTTAGTATTATACAGTCGTCAAAGTCGTAATGAATTTCGAATGAAGATGAAACTGCCCTTCTGTATCGATGACTGTTTCATGGATAGAAACGATGTCACAGAAGAACATCTCCATTTACAAGTAATGAGGCGATTATCCCAATCGACTGCATCAATACTGAATATAGAGATATTGATGATTATGGGGTCAGATTTGATATTTATGATAAACTTGTATTCATCAAAAGAGACTGAATTCTGTTACAGAAAATGGTGCGGAGTAATAGTTTGACCTGTGAGCATTATTTACTCCATGCAATCATTTCTTGATTCTACAGTCTCATTGTCGTAACTAGATAACCATGAAATTGCTGAGAGCGATTACTTTGATATGCCATGGCCATGGGGATGTATTGCAGTATTAGGTGGCAGAGTTTTATTTTGCATCAATGTTCGAAAGTGCAATTTTTTAGTTATGTCGGTGCGAAGTTGTGTCTGATGTTGTTTTAGATCATGACGAGCTTCTATTTCGCGTGCATATTTTGATCCGCTCCATTTCTGTGTCTTGAGACGTTGCCAAAGAGCCAGTTGGAGTAATTCCGGCACTCTACTCTCATTTAACAATGAGGAAAGGGAGTTTTCAGTCGATGGCTTGAGGTTGCGTCGACTGATTCATTCGATTACAATTATAGCGTGCAGAAATGCAGAGGACACCAGTATCAAGATGGTCCCATTTACAACTATTTCATTCATCCTGGTGTTCTAATGGTCGCGGAAACGTTCATTTAAAGACTCTAATGGTTTAATCGATGATGCTACTACTACTTCCAGTTCCTAATATGATGTCATGGATGATGCTACTATTACTAGTCCCTCATGTTGCAGCTGTGCGTTTTGAGCACTACAATAGTGCGGACGTTGCTACACAACTTCCTGATTTTTGAGTGCAGGGCTTAAAACTGATAGGAGTATAAAAAAAGAAGAGGAATCGCTTTCATTAAGACTTGTACCTTATCCTGATTCGCCTCCTGCATTCATGTTAATATCGTGTAGTGGAAATTCAATTATGGATATCTGCATGATTTTTTATGAGGTAAGTTGGAATTGCGTTAAATAGCACGGTAATGAAATGGGCCATTGATGACTGCATCGTCTCCGAGTAGACTTACCCTTGAGGCACCTTGTGACTGTGCTATACTTCAGCCATACGATACCATACGTGGCAATGGGAAAAAATTGCTTGATCCTCCACTGACTTCACAATAAGGATTATCTCTGTGGCTCTTGAATTCCCTATTGTAATCAATATGGTCTTTGTGGCACCTTGCGAGTGACTGTGCTATACTTCAGCCATACGATACCATACGTGGCAAATGGAAAAAATTGCCTGATCCTCCACTGGGTTCAGAATAAAGATTATCTCTGTGGCTCTTGAATCCCATATGATGTAATCAATATGGTCTTTTGCATTAGGATAACTAGCTCCGTCATGATCTACAGCAACTAGCATAAGATACTGACAGATGGAGTTCTCTTCTAGGTTTACAATGATGATACCACATTTTCATGATCTACAGCAACTAGCATAAGATACTGACAGATGGAGTTCTCTTCTAGGTTTACAACGATGATGCCACCTTTCATTAGTATGCCACCGAGGTAACCATTCTTCAATGTCAGCAATATCCCCTGTACAGGAAGCTGGGGGTTAATGTCCGTAAAATAGGCAGGACTCTATGCGGTATCTGAATACCCCGAACGGAGAAATTATAATAGTACGTAGCCAAGATGCTGTGAGGTAAAACTGAAAGCCTCATCGAGGCGATGTTCTGTCGTCTACCGTTGACGAAATGTGCAAAGACATTAAACGCTTCCACATGGCATTAAGCACGTTTGTAAAGCATACTCTGATGATATCAATTTTCTTGGTGAGTCAAGGGACC
>Ga0169931_10009687_pt1 | contig 13859 bp, 7 predicted proteins | sample Kivu_15m_20L_FD_129675 | JGI IMG/M metagenome (GOLD analysis project Ga0169931, IMG submission 129675) | Freshwater microbial communities from Lake Kivu, Western Province, Rwanda to study Microbial Dark Matter (Phase II) - Kivu_15m_20L... | ecosystem: Environmental > Aquatic > Freshwater > Lake ...
CAGCGAGCGCTTTGATCGCGGCCGGGCGGTCGATGTCGGTGTTTTGCATCAACCAATCGAGCAAGTCGAGCCCTTTGTCCTGGGCTTGGTTGATTTGCGATTGGGTAACCAGTTCGCGGCGGATGAGAATTTGTCCAATGTCCATGGAGATCTAACCCGTTAGGGCGATTCGAGAAACAGGGATTTGAAATGGTCTACAGCTTGAGAGGGTTTCTGGCGACCGCGAAGATTACCGTACCAGTTTGATTGCCATCTAGCTCCAGTGAGCTTCAGAACTGGTCAAGTGAACCAAAAACACGGTCTAATCTATGATAAACCGCGAAGATCGTGGCCGGTCTTGCAGAAATCGCTGAGGACCACCAACTTCCGCACCAAAGGTCGATCGTGACGATTTTCACGACTGGTAGGGGGAAAGCTGGCATTCGGGAGGTTTTCCAAAGCCATCCGCAGCGGAGTGGCAAAAACCCCAGAGGAACTGCCGCAACAGAAAAAACGATTGGAGTAGCTTTTAATCGCCGGGAGACGACCCACGAAACAATGGCCGAAAGTCTCTTTCGCGACAAAACTTGGCTCGCATTGACATCCGGACTTTGAATTCCAGAGCCATTGAGCCGGCACCCAAGATTGCATCCCAAACAGGCAGCCGCGTCCGCGCCAGCGGAGCCCCTGATAATCACCTTGCCAGCCTCGAAAGCGCTCGAAAGGCTGAACAACGTGTCCATAAGACCAGGCGTACGAAAAAGCCCACTTGCCCGCAAGAAACGCACCGCAGTTTGGGGTGAGGAGTGGGATGCGTCACTTCTGGCAGGTGCGTTTCTTGCTGAGCAACTGGGCCCTTGTATTACTTAACCAAAAACTGCCGTCCAGGTTTCGTCATTCGCCACAAAAATCAGAATTTCCTCGCTTCTGCGACCGCTCGAAGTGGGCAATTTTTCGTGTTCCGCGCGATTAACTCTAAAAAAGATTCCTAAACCGCCGGGCGCGAGCTGCCGGTGCCCCCTCGCGTCACCCGCCCCCGCCAACACGCCTTCCTTGAGCGGCTGGGCGCTAGCCGCCGGTGGTCGCTCGCGTCACCCGCCCCCGCCAACACGCCTTCCTTGAGCGGCTGGGCGCTAGCCGCCGGTGGTCGCGAATACAGCCTTGCAACCAAAGGATTACTCTCGCCGAGCGTAGCTTCGGACCCCAAGGCCCACAACGCACCGCCCTTCGCTCTCACCTGCCTGCGGAACGGCGAGTTGGTCGCTTGATTCCACCGGCGGCTAGCGCCTTGCCGCTCAGAAAATCAATCGTGGACGATTGAAGACTATTCGTTTCGCAACCTCGCGTCGCCCGGGCACCCCAGCGCATAAAAAAACCGGGCGGAGGCAGCCGCCCGGTTGGAAATGTTTTTTTTGGATTGCGCGAGCAACTTAGAAGTCGCTGCGACCGCCGCGTCCGCCTTGGTTTCCGCCTTGGCCACCGCGACCGCCACCTTGCCCCCCACCCGGGCCGCCGAAACCGCCTCGGCCGAACATCTGGCCGAAGTCAAATGCATCGCCCATCAGTTCCTTGTACTGCTTGCGCTGGTCGTCAGTCAGTTCCTTGAGAATCTTATCTTCCATTTTGGTTTGCAATTTGCGAACTTCGGCTTGGTATTCTTCCTGAGCCTTCTCCGCAGCGGCTTGCATCTTCTCCTCTTGTTCGGAGGTGATGTCCAGTTCCTTCTTCAAGGCGTCCGACATGCCGCCACGACCGCCACCAAATCCGCCACCCATTCGGTTTTGCGATTGAAAGGAGAGTTGCTTCAGCCGCTTGCTTTGATGAGGCAGCAGAACTTCGTCAACTTCGGCTTGGAATTCTTCTACCTTCTTCTCCAACTTGGTCCGCATCTCTTCCATCGCGGTGCGGCGTTCCTCGGCGTCCATACCCTGCATTCCCGAGAACATGTTCCGCATCTCGTTTTGCATTTCTTCTTGCAGCCCCTTCAGGTCCTCGATTTGGTCGTCAACCAAGTCGAGTTCTTCTTGAACCTTTGGGTTCATCAGCAGCATCAAGCCGCTCACTGCTGGGTTTCCGAACATTCCACCGAAACCACCGCGACCTCCGCCTGGAGGACCTTGAGCAATAGCCGACTGGCTGGCAACAACCAGCATTCCAAGCACCAAACATCCGACACAAAACTTCATCGAGCGACTCATGATTTGCTCCCAATTTGCCCCAATACCAAGGCCCTGATTTCCAGTTTCAGAGGCGACTTGCCTCGGCGGAACGGACTACATCCACACATTCCAACCAATGTAATAACGAAAAGTTTCGTCTGCCGGAAGAGAAACCGCTAAAAAGCTATTAAATGGACGATTCCCGAACGATGCCCCAAACATGGGGTAAACCCTATCTGGGCGATTGGGCTCGCGCTTCCCGAACCGGCTGGTCAGGCATCGGCGGCTGGGGCATTTCCTCACGCATTTGGGCCATTTGCAGGGCTGCCTCAGCCGAACTCGGGGCGGGCTTGGTCTCGGGACGCGGGCTCCAGCTACCCCGGACGTAATTCAAAAATTCATCGCTCGGCTGGGAAATCACCATCGTCTCCGCCGCGGCAGTGCTGCCCCGTTGCCGCAAAATCACGATCGCCTCCCAGTCACTGCTGCTTGAGCCAATCGGCACGACGTTTTGAACCGTCCGTAAACCGCCTGTGACGGCCGGAATCGGTTGCGGCACAGCCCCTCGATTGGGTGCTGATAAAGGAACCATTGAAGAACCTGAAGGGCTGAGTTCGACGTCAGTCGCCGGACCGCGAGGCGTCGCGCTAGCCAAGGTGGTAGCTCCGCCTGGTGCGAACAGATGAGCCAAGTTGGCCTTCTGAATCGGGACGTGCAGATTGTCAATCGCTGAGTAGATGCCTTCATCAAACTCGACAGCCGCCGCATTGCAAACGCCGATCAGTGTGCCGTCGACCGTGAACAGTCCACCGCCACTACGTCCCAAAACAGGACGCCCATAAATGTCGTACTTCCTCGCCCCGTCATAAACACCGATATCTTTGATCCGCGACCGACGAATCGTCGGCGGGGCATTGCGATCGCATCCGATTGAGAAAATCTCCTGCTCACGGTCGACAACTTGGCGAGATGGAGCAAGCGGTACGGCGGCAAGCTGGAACCCCGGCCGAATCAAAACCAAGGCGACGTCCAAAGCACCCGCGTCGTAATTGATCAGCTCACCCGAGACTCGCGTCGGCTGGTCCGTTAGCCAATTCACATCGGCCGTGATGACGCCTCGGCCTTGAGCTTGGCGGAAGACGTGACCACATGTCATCACGAGACTCTCGCCACCGTGCGAATGAATCACAGTTCCCGTCGCGGTCGAAATTCCTTCAGCATCTTCCACTTGGATCCTGACCGTCGCAGCCATGGCAAGTTTTTCTGCCTCGTTAGCCGGCTGTCGGGTACCGACATGCATCGTGTCACCCACCGGCGAACTCGCCGTTGTCGAAACGGGCAGTGACTCGCCCCGATCGGGCTGGGTCGTCAACGTCGCAACTGCGGAACCAGTTGGTGATTCCGAAGCCAATGCGGATGGCGCCGCTTTTTCTGCAGCCTGAACTCCGCGCTGAAACCAGTTCTGCAGCTGTTCCGTCGAGAGCACTCCCGAGTAACGCCCGACCTCTTTGCCGGCGATCGTCATCACGTAAGTTGGCGTGCTGGAAACTTGAAATTGCTGAGCCCACTGCGGCTGCAGTCGGGCATCGATTTTTTGAATTGGGTAGCCAGCAGCCAGGAACTTATCGACCACCGGGCCCGCTTGCGCGCAGGGCGGACAGGCACTCATCGTAAAGAAGTAAACTCGCAGGTCAGGCTTTTCCTGAGCCGCCAACGGTTGGGCCAAACCTGCCCAGAGCAAGATTGCGAATAAGAAAATCCGCCGAGCGCTCAGACCGCGAAACGTCGCGACTTGCGTGAAAAAAGCAGCAGCCATCTCCCTCACCCTCCTTGGTTTGGGTCGCCTTGAATCTCGTTTCCAAACGCTTCCGCCAATTGTCTGGCTTTAGCGGCCGACAAACTTGCCAATCTGGGGCAAAATCGGTCGAATATCCCTGAACGCCGCCCAGTCGCCGTCCTAGCTTTGGGCTTTTGATTACCGTCCGAGATACGGCTCGAATCGCTTCCTGTCTCTGAACGAAACTAAAACCGAATCCGAGTTAACGCAGATGAATGTAGCCGCTTTAAGTTTTTCTGTCCAAAGCAGTTTCCTGAAGCTGCTAGCTTGGGGCTGCCTCATCTGCGGTTTGACTCAAACCGTGCGGATTTCGGCTGCCGACTTAACTTGGACGCAGGAAGAGACCAAGCAACCGACGGCAGAACAAGCGGGACTCGACGATCGCCCGAAATCGGCTCTCGACAAACGAAAACCGCGCCCGCAATCCTTCGCGCGTCCGTTCCTGATCGAATTGACTGGGGATATCGACCCGAGCGATACCGCATTTCTCCGCAACCGGTTGCAGCGAGCCAAAGCAGCGAAAGCGGATTTGTTGATTATCGAAATCGACAGCCCGGGCGGATACAAAACTGAAAGCCTCGCGATTGGTGAAATGCTGCGCGACCTCGATTGGGCATATGTAGTCGCCTACGTCCCGCGCGAAGCGATCAGCGGCGGTGCCCTCCTCTCTTTCGGCGCGGACGAGATTTACTGCTCGCCCGACATGCGATTCGGAGACATCGGCCCCATCCACTTTGACCCAACCGAATTCGCTTTTCGCTTGGTCCCAGCCAAACTGCAATCGGTCCTTGTCCGCGAGGCTCGCGACTTAGCCGAAGCGAAAGGCTATCCGCCTGACCTAGCCGAAGCGATGGTCGACAAGGACGTGCTGGTTTATCAGCGCCGCACGCCGGATGGAAAGCTTGAATTCCGTCGCAGTCATCTGAACGACAACGAAAAGCCCGGAGATGAATGGACGCTGATCGAAGAAAGTGGCCCCGAGCGTTTTCTCACGCTCAATGGCGCTCGGGCGAAGGAACTTGGGATCGCTACGGAACTAGTTGCCGACCGCTCCGAACTGGTCAAAAAACTGGAACTGCAACCCGACAAGCTGACGGTCTTCAAGGTGAATGCGGCTGACCGTGTGGCTCGAGTTCTGAACTCCTGGTGGGCGACCGCGCTGCTGATCGTGATCGGCCTGCTCGCTTTGTATTTGGAAATGAGCTCGCCCGGGATCGGAATTGGCGCCCTGGTTTCCGGCCTATGTGCCATGCTGTTTTTCTGGAGTCACTTTCTCGGCGGGACAGCCGATTGGCTGGAGGTGCTGCTCTTCCTCGCGGGGCTCGTCTTTCTGGCGATGGAGCTGTTTGTGATTCCGGGCTGGGGGATTTCGGGGCTGTTAGGGTTGCTTCTGATTTTGACCAGCACCGTCATGGCAACTCAGGACTTCGTCGTCCCTTCCAATAGCGAACAGTGGAATCAATTTCTGACGAGTTTGTTGACGCTGCTTTGCGCCTTGGCGTTAGTCTTCCTCGGCGCGGTGCTGATCACAAAAAAGATTGGCAAGATTCCGGTCTTCAACCAAATGGTCTTGGCGCCTCAGCCTGACCCGGAGGTGATCTTAGAAACGAGTTCGGCAAAAACAAAACCTGCCAAGCCCGGCGCGGCGAGCCATCCCGCCGTTTCCGTTGGCGATTGGGGCAAGACCGATTCGCCATTGCGGCCTGCTGGCCGAGCCAACTTCAACGGGTTGAGCTTGGACGTGATCAGCGATGGTCAGTTCGTGGAACAGGGACAGCAGATCAAGGTTGTGCGGATTCAGGGGAGCGTGGTGGTGGTTTCGCCGATCGAGTGAGGGGAGGCGCAAGAGTAATCTTCCTTGCTCTCTTCTTTTTTCTCACTTCACTTTTCATCTCGCACGATTTCGGTTTTGAGAGTACCTCGCGCACAAACGACCTGCGACCTCTCCGCCTAACGAGAAATGTTTTAATCGGGGCAATGAGACTTATGAGACGTATGGGACCTTTGGGACTGATGGGAGCGTAAAGCCCAGTAGCCAATTCTGAAATTAGAATCAATTCCGCGTTCCCTATACCCGCTTCTACATTTGTCGCCTCCTTACCAAGGAGAGTTTCCGCCGTTGACGCAAATGGTTTGGCCGGTCACGAAACTTGCTTCGTTGCTGGAGAGGTAGAGAACCGCGTTCGCGACGTCATCTGGGATTCCCCAGCGCTTCATTGGGATCGTGGCGAGGTAGGCGTCTTTGGCTTCTTGTGGGTCGTTGTCGTGACGCTCGACGGGGATCCACCCGGGCGCGACCATGTTGACCGTGATACCGTGCGGAGCCAATTCGCGTGAGACGCTGCGCGACCAGCCGACCTGCGCTCCTTTCGCCGCGACGTATGCACTAAATGGTGCAACGGAATTTTGAAAGACTTCGCTCGTGATATTGATAATCCGGCCCCAGCGTTGTTGTTTCCAGTGCGGGAGTAACTGCTGAGTCAGCAAGAAGGGGCTCTTCACAAAGAAGTCGAGCATCCGCTGATAGAAAGCCCAATCGTAATCTTCAATCGATTTCAGTGGCTGCTCGCAAGTTGCATTGACCACCAGGATATCGATGGGGCCAAGAGCCGATGTCGTTTCGCGGACGAGTTTCGCTACGCCCTCTGGGCTCGTCACATCGGATTGGACCATTACGGTTTCAATTCCAGCCGCACGATACTCGGCGAGGGCTTGTTCGGCCCGACTTCGATTATTGGCAAAGTTAATTGGGACTTTGGCTCCTGCGGCTCCGAGCACCAGCCCAATCGCCTTCCCGAGGCCAGTGCTATTGCCAGTGACTAATGCGGTACGGCCAGCGAGCGAAAATGTCATAGTGAGTTCTTGGGTAAGGGGGAATGTAGCGGGAAACGTTTGCCTCGAGGCCGGTGGGTGCGCACCGCGGTTGGGCGTTGCTAAATATAAAGCGTCACGCGCGGGTGCGACCCACCCTACTTTTCGAAGGAGGTACGCGTAAGGTTTGCTCCGGAACCGCTTGATTCTAGGTTGGCATCGATTTTGGCGAAACGGACTGGCTTGAAAGGCGTACAGGTATCTTGGCTATTGGTTTCGGGATTTCGAATCTGAGTCAACAGCTGACAAGCCATGAAAATTTTCGGCAATTGCGACTTGCGCGGCAGCACATCGGACCAGACGTGTCCGGCGTCCGCTTATGTTTCTGCAAACTCCGGAAACGGGTAGATTAGAGGCAGGTCCAGCAGTCAGGAGACGGCGGAAATGAGTTTACGGAAAACAGCTCGAAGTTTACGTACGACACCTCAAGGAAGAACGATGACAAAATCGGCTGCACCGCCTGCCACAAACGCTCCGCACCGTGTCTTCCTTGACTGGCAGGAGACACCGCTGGCCCAAGCCGCCGAATGGCTGTTTGAAAGCGGCCGGCAATCGGTTCAAACCAGTCCGCGAGCTACTGGCGTTCCCATTCCGCCCCCGAAATCGCTGAAGCGAGAACAAACGAGTTCCCACCTCAAGACCTCGGCCAACCGGATCGACCTCTCGCAAACTTTGGTCGTCATTCCTTCAGCGCGAGCCCGCCGACGCTTACTGCAGCGACTCTATCTCTTGGCACGCGCACAAAGCGCACCGCTCCTGCCGCCAAAAATTGTTACGATCGGCAGCTTTCCGGAAGAGCTGTACGAAAACGCTCAACCGCTGGCTGACTCGACCACTCGCCTGCTGACTTGGCTGGCCGCCTTTCAAGGTCTCCCCCTCGCCGAGCGGCAACTCTTTCTTCCCAGGCTTACAGCCTCAGACCTGCGGCGCGAATTGAGTTTTGTCGAACAGCTGGCTGAACTTCACGTTCGGCTCGGCACAGAAATCCGCAGCTTTCGCAGCGTCCACGAGCATCTCGAACGCAACCCGGACGTTGGCGACGTGGCTCGCTGGGCCGTCCTCTCGAAGGTGCAGTCGAGCTACTACGAACGCCTTTCGCGACTCGGCTTATGGGATGTTCAAGCCGCGCGAAACGTAGCCATTCGCAAGCAGCTTTGTCAGTGCGAGCATAAGATTGTTCTGGTCGGCGCGGTCGATTTGAGTGAGTCCAATCGCCAGATGCTGTTGCAACTCGGATCTCAAGTCACAGCGCTAATTTTTGCTCCCGCGACTTATTCCGAATCGTTTGACGAGGTCGGCGCTTTCCGGCCGGCAGCTTGGATTAATCATCGGCTTGCACTCCCCGACGAATGGTTGACCTTTGCCGATCGACCTGCGGACCAAGCGGAAGCCGTTCTCGCAACACTTCGCGAACTCAAGGGTGCTTACGCATCCGACCAAATTACGATCGGTGTCCCTGACGACACGATCCTGCCGGCTTTGGAATTGGCACTTGAGAACGAGGGGCTCGCCGCCCGCCGCTTGGAAGGCTCTAGCTTTCGCGAGAGCCCCGCGATTCGTTTTGCAGAAGCACTCTCGCAATATCTCGAGCGCGAGGATTTCAGTTTGTTCGCCCAGTTAGTTCGCCATCCCGACCTCTATCGGTGGCTCAGTAGCCAATTGGGCGAATCGAGTTGGCTACCCGCTGTCGACAAGTTTCAGGAAACGTACCTTGCCAGCAAACTCTCTTGGCTGGATCCGATCGCTGTTCCCGACGACGAGGACGACGCTCGCACCGTCAGCAAGATTCATACGGCTCTACGCACACTGCTTGCTCCTTTTATTGCATCAAAGGGCAAATCCTTAGCGGAAGTATCCCGAGCATGGCGGCGTGTCCTCAGCCAAGTTTATTCCGGAAAAGAAATGGAATCCGATGAGCCCGCTTCGCCAGAGAGTCGCCGGCTTGTCTCAATCATGACAGCCCAGCAGCTTGACCAGTGCCTCGCGGCAATTGAGCAGTTTGCTGTTCAGTCGCAAGCGAGCAAAAGTGGCTTTGCAATTACGGATACCGAGAGCGTCACCCCGGCGGAGGCTTTGGCGTTAGCAATTTCCGCCGCACCGCGGAACGGCCCCGGTGATCCGCCCAATGAGCAGGCGATCGAATTAGTCGGTTGGCTCGACCTTCCACTTGATGATGCCCCAGTCCTGATCGCCACCGCGATGAATGAAGACTCGATCAGTTCACAAGACCCGGTCATCCCCTTGCTGCCACCGCAACTTCAAGAGTCGCTGGGAATCGGTCACGCACAACATCGACAAGCAAGAAATAATTATGCGCTCGCGCTTGCCGTGCAGAGCAGGAAGCGAGTCAAGCTGATTTGTGGACGGCATGACGGGGACGGCAATCCACTCTTGATCAGCCGCCTGCTTTTGGCGGAGAACGACGAGACTCTGGTCCATCGCGTGAACACTTTTTTCAGCTTCGCCGGCGAACAAGTCCGTCGAAAATGGCTTAAGCCGGCAGACGGTTGGGCACCCGCACAGACACTAGTCGTGCCCAAGCCAGAGAAAATTCCCGAGCAGACCAAACTCAGCGTCACTCGCTTCCGGGATTACATCAAGTGCCCATACCGTTTCTATTTAAACGCCGTATTGCATCTCGAGCCGGTGCGTGACTCGCTGCGGGAAATGGACGGCGGGGCTTTTGGAAGCGTCGCACACAACGTGCTCGAGGCCTTCGGTCGGCACAAAGTCCGCAACAGCGAAGAACCTGCAGATATCAAAAAGTTCCTCGACCGAGAGCTACAAAGAGAAGCCGACAGTTTTCGTCAGCAGAGTTGGTTTGCGGCCGTCGAAGTACAGCTGGAGAGCTTGCGAGAGCGATTGCATGCCTTCGCCGAGATTCAGGCCCAGCACCGCGCCGAGGGCTGGGAGATCATCGCCGTTGAGAAAATGGCCGAGTACACTTGGCCGAGCACCATTAAGCCCTTCCTCATCACGGGGCGAATCGATCGAGTCGACCGACACAAGGACGGCCGGCTTGCGGTTTGGGATTACAAAACCAGCGACAAAGGTACGAAGGTAAACCCCGCCCATCGCGATGGGTCCGGAAGCTGGGTCGACCTCCAACTGCCACTTTACCGCTATCTGATCGAGAACGTCCCCGAAGTGGGGGCCGAAGCTGCCCAAGCCCAACGCGACAGCTTGCAGTTGGGCTATGTCCTCCTGCCGCGCACGATCAAGGATGTGGCTTTCGATAAAGCCGCATGGGACGCCGAGGAGTTGGCCTCGGCCGATAAATTGACCAGCGAGATCGTCAATAAGATTCAGAAGCAAGTCTTCTGGCCACCCAGCCCCGAACCACCTCCATTCAGCGAACAATACGCCGCGATTTGCCAAGACAGTGTTTTCGACCGGAGCGAGATCGATGGCTAAGCGACCCCAAAAGAAGTCTCAACAAGACCCACGGCAGGCGAATCTGTTTGAAGTCCAATCCGACTCAGAGCAGTCAAACCCGCCTGCTGGCGATGGGAAATCTTTGAAATCCTCAGAGAGACGGACTCGGCCGAACAATCTAAAAAACGTAATTCAGCAAGCTTCGGCGGGAACAGGGAAGACGTTCGCTCTGTCGAATCGCTTTTTGCAATTGATTGTCGATGGAGCCGAACCGGACGCGATCCTTGCCAGCACGTTTACGCGCAAAGGTGCCGGTGAGATCCTCGACCGGATTTTGACTCGGCTCGGAATGGCCGCAGTCGACGAAGCCGCCGCGCGAGTGCTCGCAGGTCAGCTCGAACGCGAGCTGGACTGCAACCGCGCCCGACAGCTATTGCGAAGGATTGTCGATTGCTTGCCGAATTTGCAGATCGGAACGCTGGATAGCTTTTTTAATCGGATCGCAAAAGCATTCTGCTTTGAGATCGGTTTGCCTCCGGATTGGGAGGTTGTCGATCCGCTCCGAACTCGAGCTCTTCGGGACCAAGCGATCGAATCTATTCTGGGTGAGCAAAACACGGCGCAGCTATTGCGACTGATGAGCAAGGCCGAGGCTGATCGGCGAGTGGCTGACCTTTTGGCTAAGACTGTTGATGAATTGTTCGAGGTCTATCGCGATTCAACCCCTGCAGCTTGGGACCAGTTCGGCGACCCTCGTCCCGTTTCGGCCAAAGAGCGAGAAGAGTTGATTGGGCAGATTGCTCAATTGGCAAACCTTCCTTCGCAGGTCGGTCGCCAGCGAGACAAGCTGATTGAGTGCCTGCAAAATGGTGAATGGGAGGACGCGGCAGGTTTGGGCGTGGTCAAAAAGGTCCGCGAAGGAGAGACCCACTACAGCCGCCAGGAGATCCCCAAAGCGTTCCGTTCACTAATTGAAGAGACCCTGCAACTTATCAAACGACAGGTCTGCCTGCTCGTCGCATCGCGCACAAAAGCCACGCGGGACTTACTCGCAAGTTTCGATTCCGTGCTGCAGCCGCTGCAGCTCGACACGGGCGAACTTGAGTTCTCAGACGTCACGTACCATCTCGCTCGCACGATTCAGCTGCAACCTCGAGAAGTCGCCGACCGGTTGGGCCGCAAGATTGAACACTTGCTACTCGATGAGTTTCAGGACACCTCTCCCCTCCAATGGGCCGTCGTCAAGCCGCTGGCCGACCATGTGACTCAACTTGATTCCGGTCGCACGTTCTTTTGCGTGGGCGACCGGAAGCAGGCGATTTACGGCTGGCGCGGTGGCGTCGACCGCATTTTCGACGCGGTTGAGAAAGACTTCGGCTCGCGAATTGAAATGGCACCGCCTCTGCTGGAAAGTTTCCGATCCTGCCAAGCGGTTCTCGACCTCGTGAATTCGGTATTCGGAAGCTTTAGCCAACTTGCCGGGAACGATCCTGACGCCGTCTCCCGAAGCGTGCTCAAGGCTTGGGCTGGCAAGTTCGAGCCACATCGTCCGGCGAAACAGGATCTCAAAGGTTACGCTGAAGTAAAAATCGCACCGGCAAGCGAGGAAGACGATGTAACGGAAGACGTCTTGCTTGAGACGATCGCCGAGGTCAAGCGACTTTATGAGCGATATCCCGGGAAGGAAATCGCTGTGCTGTTTCGGGGCAATTCCCCAATCGCGCCGGTAGCGGTGCATTTGCAGCGAGCCGGAATCGCGACGAGCGAAGAAGCGGGCAATCCGCTGACGGATTCGGCAGCCGTGGAGGTCATCCTCTCGGCGCTGACGCTGGCCGATCACCCCGGCGACAGCGTGGCCCGGTTTCATCTTTCGCATTCCCCGCTCGTTGAACGGTTTGGCCTCGTTCCCGAAACCAAGGAGTCTCAGCAGGCAAACGAGCAACGTGCGCAGGAAATCGCAGCGGAGATTCGAGACGAGTTGCTCGCCGACGGATATGGCTCGACCATTCGCCGCTGGTCCCGAGTGCTAGGAGTTAAATGCACGGAACGGGAAGCCCAGCGGCTAGAGCAATTGGTCGAGGTCGCATACGACTACGATGCAACTTGGACACTGCGGCCTTACCAATTTGTCGAACATGTTCGGGAGCAGCGAGTCGCCGACCGAACGGGAGCTCGCGTCCGGCTGATGACCATGCACGCTTCCAAGGGTCTTGGTTTTGACATCGTAGTGGCGCCTCTGAACAAAACCCGCAGCGGCTGGACTACCAGTCCTCCCGAAGTGGTTACGGGCCGCAGCGATCCGGCTGGTCCGATCGATGCCGTCAGCCGCTACGTGCGAAGCGACGACCGGCCGCTGCTACCGGAGAGAATCCAAAGCGTGTTTGACGAGTATCAAGCCCAGCAGATCAACGAAGAGCTTTGCTTGCTTTATGTGACGCTGACTCGAGCCAAACAACATTTGAGCGTAATCTTGCCGCCGAAGGCGGAACCGGATTGGGCCAATGTCGTCGGAGTTTTATTGCGATCCCTTAGCTCCGGGTCGAAGTCCGAAGATAGCGTGATTGCTTCTTTCGGCGACCGAAATTGGATGACCGCTGGCCAACCGGCAAACGAATCCGCGGAGACCATACAGTCGCCGCAGGAGTATGCTGCGACCGACCAGCGAATCATTCTTGCCCAAAGCGGTGCGACTGGACGTGGTGCTGAATGGTTGACTCCTTCGTCATCGCGTCGGCAGGACCGGGCAAAGCCACAAGCGAGACGCATTCAATCGAGGAGTAAGTCAAACACGGCAACCAAGAGTTCGGGCGAGACGACACAAAAAGGCCGCGAGGAAGCTCAAGCCCGCGGTGTCGCTTGCCATCGTCTCCTGCAACAGGTCGAGTGGATCGAGTCGTTGCCATCTCGCGAGTCGCTGCTGAAATCTCTCAGCGCCATCGTAGCCGAGGCCAATGATCGCGAACGAATCGCTGATGAATTGCTTGAACTGCTAGGGACGGGAGACTTGGCGAATTGGCTAAGCGAACCGGCTTATCGGGATGCAGTGATGGCGCGGCACTATTCCGCTGGCGAGACGTTGATTGAGCCTTTGAGGCTGGATGTCTATCGCGAATTTCCGTTTGTGGTGGAGATCGATGGGCGTTGGCTTGAGGGTCAAATTGATCGCTTGATTCTGATATCCGAGGGGGACCAACTCGTCGCGGCAGAAGTGCTTGATTTCAAGACGAGTGAACTGGGGGATAGTGAGATCGATTTAGAGCTCGAGCGCTATGCCGAACAATTGCAGTGGTACTGCGATGCGGTCGGCGAGTTATTCCAATTACCTTCCGGAAAGGTCCGCGGTTTTATCGGTTTCACAGCGGTCCGCGATTCAGAGGGGAAGCTTGGTTCGTACGTAGCCGAGTCATCGGCAGTCGAGTGAAAGGAGCGAGGACCCGGGTGACACGAGAAGAGGAAGGCGGGCTTGTGCCGCGAGATCAACGTGCGATTCGCCTCGCGCCAGCCCTGGTATCTGAGCGGCAAGGCGCTAGCCGCCGGTAGCATCTAGAAACCAACCCGAACCCGGCAAATCCGCGTAATGCTCTGGACTTCACCGCGGTTTTCACTGCGATTGCAAGACGAGTAAATTCTCGCGTTGG
>Ga0169931_10009688_pt1 | contig 13859 bp, 6 predicted proteins | sample Kivu_15m_20L_FD_129675 | JGI IMG/M metagenome (GOLD analysis project Ga0169931, IMG submission 129675) | Freshwater microbial communities from Lake Kivu, Western Province, Rwanda to study Microbial Dark Matter (Phase II) - Kivu_15m_20L... | ecosystem: Environmental > Aquatic > Freshwater > Lake ...
GTATCGAAAGGCGTATACCTCGGCGGGATAGTCCGCTGATGCCGATGCGGCAGTGTCACATGCAGCGAGAAGCCCACCCGTGAGCTTGATCTCCATGAACTTCGTCGATCCCGTCACCCCGGCGAGACGCACCTCTCCGATGGCTCGGTTGGTCGCCAGCCTCAGCATCAGAGGTGTCGAGTGCTTGCCCATGAGCGTCGTCACGCGCAGCGGTGAGTTGCCGAGCCCGCCATCGGCTCCAAAGGTTCGCGTCGTGTCCCACGCGTAGGACAGCACATCAACCCACCTGAGGTAGTCCCGATTGGTCACGTCGCCGTCAATGCCGTTGAGCTTCAGGTAGTACTTCACTGCCATGGCGATCTCCTATCGCTGCGGGGTGATCGTGAAGAGGGCGGTGCCCTCGTTGCCGGGGGTGGCCGGGGTCTGCTCGGCGACGTAGGCGCCCGAGATACCGGCGAAGCGGCCGGTGCCGCCAACGACCGCGTAGGCACCGGTGCTCAGGCCACGGCCGAGCCCGATGAGCATGCCGTCGTCGAAGGTGAACAGATGCAGGTGCGCGCCGGCACCGAGAGGCACGGAGCGGAAGCGGCCCGTGCGTGCACCGTCGCTCACTACTCCCTCCGTGCTGGCCGGTGCCCCGCGATCGGGCACGGCCCCTGCTGAGGCGGGCCGCACCATCCGCCAGTCCGACCCGCGCCACACCCAGGAGCCCGGCTCCTCCGCGCGCGCGACCCCGACGGTGGCGACGGCGGCGGCAGCTGTCGCCACCCCGGTGACGAAGGCGCGACGGCTCACACCCGCTGACACTGGCTCACTCATCTGCGTCTCCTGTCTTGCTGCTCATGGCCTGTAGGTGTACGCCTTGCGCAGGGTGGACGCGCCACCGGCGCTCATGACCTCGATGTCGACGGTGCCTGACCCGGCTGGCGCGATGGCGACGATCGTCGTGCCACTCACGTAGAACGCGGCGAGTCGCGGCCCGAACTTGACGTATCGAAGATTGTCGAAGTTGGAGCCGCTGATGGTGACGCGCGTCCCCGGCCGACCGGTCGCCGGGGAGATAGCGGTGAGGCGCGGCGGGGGGCCGGCCAGTTCACCGGGATCGGTGTCCGGCGGCACCTTGCCCGGCGTGAACATCCTCAACTCTGCCGGCTCGCTGACACCATCGTCATTCACCGCAGCCACGCGCACGGTGTACGCCGTCCCGCGGAGGAGCTTGCGCAGGATGATCACGGGACGGGTGATCTCGAGTTCGAGGATGAGCTCATCGCCCCGAACGATGTCGACGGAGTAGCCGGTCACGGACGTCCCCGCGGGTGGGGTCCAGGTGACCTGCGTGCGATACGTCTCGCCCGTGCGCTGCCAGGGAGTGCGGGTCATCTCGGTCGGCGGTGTCGGCGCCTCACGGGGGGTGGACAGCCACGCAGCCTGGGTCGCCCCTGTCGGCATGAGCAGCAGCGCGACCATCGAGGTCAGCACGAGGATCCGGCCCGCGATCATGGCAGGAGCGTCAGTGTCGGGTCCGGCGTGAAGTCCGCGCGCGGCTCACCGCGCGCATTGACCCCCGAGGTGGCGGTGCACCTACCCCCGGTGGTGATGGAGCCCTGATTCCACAGTTGCCGCAGGCAATTGCGCAGTGCGAGCTGGCCCCAGAATCCGGGGTGGAAGGACTCGTTCTTGGTCGCCGCGCTGATATTGGAGACGTCGATCTCCTTCATCCACTCCGAGCGGTCCGCCGCATCTGGGTGACGCCAGTGGTTGACCCCCTTGGCGTCCTCTCTGTTCCACGAGTTGAGCCGGTAGACGTACTTATTGCACAGTTCGTGCCCCTTGAAAGCATCGGAGGTCTCCATCTGCACGATGCGCGCCGCGGGCCGCAAAGCCAATGCCTCGCGCGCTGCCTCCTGGGCCGTCTCATTGACGGTGCGCAGCACGGTCCTCACCGCCCAGTTGGCATCGGCATCCCACATGCCGCAGCCGCCGCGGGTCTGCCGGTAGTTCAGGATCGGCAGCCTCGACTCGGGGTAGCGCATGAGGTCCGAGGTGGCGATGGGCCGTGGATACAGGTGCTGCACCAGGGTCCACTTGTCATCCTCATAGCCCGCGTCACGCATCGCCCAGATGACCTCCAGGATGGCGGTCTTGATCTCGGCACGCACCCTGTCCTGCCAGTCCTCGCTAATGTAGCCCGCGAGTCGCGGGCTGGCGCTGCACAGGTTGGGATTGCCCGCCCTGGAGAAGAGATAGGCCTTCGCGCACGTGGTGACGATGTCCGAGAAGTAGAAGTTGTTGCCTCCGATGGACAGCACAACCATCTTCACCTCGTGGTCCTCGGCGAAGCGCTTGAGCAACTCCGCCTGGCCGACGGCGGGACCGAACTCACCGAGGTCGACATCGGGCCGCTCGACACGGTCGATGCCCGGCTTCCAATAGGTGTCGTCATAGGCGGACGTCGTGATAGCACCCGAGCAGGCGAAATTCATCGAGCGGGCCGTGCCGATGTGGATGAGGGCGGAGTGGGAGCGATGGCACTCGGGGATCGTCTCGCCATCGACGTGGTCGTAGTACGCGCGCTCACCGGTGTCGGTCTCGGATCGGAAGTTGGGCAGGAAGTCGGTGTTGCCGGCCCAGCGGCCGCCCTCGCCGGAGATGAAGGAGTCACCTACCGAGACGACCCAGGGCACATCGGAGACACCGGGGGTGACGAAGGTCGCGGTCGCCGGGTGCCCCCAGCCGTCGCCTACGTCGGCCTGCACGGTGACCGTGTAGACACGCCCCGGCTTCAGGTTGCGCAGGCGCACATCCTCGCGCTCGGTGAGTTTTTGGACCGAGCGCTGCGGCCTCCAGTCGTGGGAGTAGAGCACGCGGTACTCCGCGTCGTCGTAGGCGACATCCGGGGGATCCCACGTGATGGTGACGAACTTCTGGCCCCCTTCCGTGCCGACCGCCGAGACGACGAGGTTCTCCACGGCCGGGGTGTCGCCGTCCTCCACCGCCGCGCTCGCGGGGGCGATCATCGCGGCACCCACCACGAGGGCGGCCACGATGGGCAGCCATCGCCGCGATCGATCCCGTCGCATAGTCATCCTCAGATCCCGATGATGTCCTGGTGCACGAGCCGCTCGCCGAACTTGCCGTCCTTGTCACGGACCTGGCGCCAGGGGGTGCTGGTGCCGTCGGTGCGGATGAGTTCGAACTGCTCGAAGACGATGCGGTAGCGCCCGGCGGGGCGCGTGCCCGGCACGGTCATGCGCCCGGTCCAGGTCGCCTGCGTGCCCGCGATCGACCCGGTCAGCGTCACCGTCTGCAATTGCGTCCACGCCGCCGACAGGGTCGGGTCGGACTTCGGTCCGGTGGGGCCGTCGTACCTCTCGAGGATCGCCACCGCCTTGCCCGGGCCGGGGCCCATCTCGTTGGCGGCGTAGGAGCGCCCCGTGAGGGTGAACGACGCGGACTGCTTGGCGCCTGACCCGGAGATCGCGACGCTGGCGGTGCGGTCGGGCTCGAGCTGGACCACGTCGACCAGGCTGATCGGTGACAGGTGCAGACCATCGACGCTGAAGGGCTGGTACCGCGCGAGCGCCAGGCGCACGAAGGGTCGGTACGCCGTGCCCGGGTTCATCTCAATGTCCACGAAGTACATATCGCGATCGGGGTCGTAGCCGGAGACCTCTCCCTCGGCATTGTGCCCGCCGATGCGGTAGCGCACGATGTCGACCTCGGCATCCATCTCCGCCATGCGCACCCCGCGCGCCGCAAGCGCGGCATTGGTGAAATGGGGTGCCAGGGGATAGTGACTGCGCGGCAGCGTGCCACCCGTCGTGATCGGGTCCAGCCCCCATTGCGTGACGAGCGCGTCGCGCGCAGCATTGACGCCCGCATTGGCCGGCTGCAGGACGATGGCCAGCTCCTCGCCGATGCCGGAGGTGAACCACGGCCGGGCGAGATAGATCCGCAGGGCGCGCCCGGTCCGGGTGCTGGTGCGATTGCGGGCGCTCCAGCCGAAGGCCGGCAGGATCCACTCCGCCTGCGGCGCAAGCGGCCGCGCACTGCTCGGCACGGTGAGGTTGGCACGCCGGCGGTCGCCCGCGACGCTCGCATCGGTGCTGGCCCGCGTGATCGGGCCGGGGATGAAGGAGATCGTGAGGAATGCCGACGTGGGGATCGCATCCTCCGCCGGGGCATCGGGGTCCAGGCGGAGGGTGCCGGCGTCAGCATCGACGATGTACGCCGTCTCCTGGGCCTTGCCGTCGATCGGCTGCAGGTCGGCACCGAAGTAGCGGTAGCCCACGCGCACGCTGCCCGCCACGATCGGCTGGCCGGCGTTGAGGGAGATGACCGCGGTCTGCGCGCTCGCGGTGACGGTGCGGCGGAAGTACTCCGCATAGCGCGACTTCGCGATCGCCGTGAGCGAGACCTGCTCGCGGCGGGTGTCGGGGAAGGGTGCGCGCACGGCCAGACGCACATCGGCCTCACCGCCGCCGGGCGCCGGATCGATGACGGGGGACGTGCCGAGCACGCCCATGTCGGACCGCACGACCACCCGCGGTGGCGCGGTGCCCGGGCCCTCATCGACGGCATAGGTGCGCACGCCCACGATGTCGACCGACTCGGTCGATGGCTGATCAAGGGTGAGGAATCCGCTGAGCGCCGCGTCGCTCTCACCGGCCTCGCGCTGTGCCCGCCACACCCTGTTGGCCGCACCGACCCGCACGGGGATGAAGGCCGGGGCCAGCACCGGCCGCTGCACCGCGTGCACGACGACGAGCACGCGATCGGGCGTGAGGAGCCAGTTCGCACCCTTGCGCGCCTCCACCTCATTGGCCGAGCCCGAGATGCGCCGCCACAGGTCCATGAGCGCCAGTCCGCTGGGAGTGAGACTGTGCGACAGCCGCAGGTGCGCGACGCGACCCGGCGCGAGCCCGACGATGACCTGCTCACCTTGTACGTCGACCCCGCTCGGCCGCGCGCCGTCGGCCTTGATGCTGGCGACCTCGACATTGGGCCAGCGGCCGCGGTAGCTCAGCGCCACCTCGCCGGTGAAGGCACCGCGCCGCTGCGGCGCTCCGCGCACGAGCAGCCCCTTGGCCAGCGGATCGGGCAGATAGGGCACGGCCCCCGGGTCGCGCACGACATACGGCGTGGGGCCTGCCGGATCGATCTCGACGTCGATGCTCGCGCTCTCGCGACCGGCAATCGTCGCGAAGGCGTCGGCGCGGGGACGGCCGTTGGCGTCGTCGAACATCCCGTGCATGAGGCAGAAGAACGCCGCGGACTTCGGTGGAGCGATCCAGCGCTCGGCGGTCATGAGGTCGTAGCGCCGATCATTGGCGGTGCGCAGCACCATCACGTCGACGGTCTCCGACCACACCGGAGGCGTGGTCATGTAGAGCGCGGGCGAGGGCACGGGATCGTGACGCAGGTAGGGGAACCTCAGGATCGAGCCACCCGCGGCGTCAGGCTCGAGGGAGTTGCCACCGAGATCGACCCAGCGCATGCGCGCCTCGTAGTCGCGCGTGGAGAAGCGCAGGGCGGGAAGTCGCGCGCCGTCACCGGGGGCGGCGTAGTCGATCGTGGCGTGCATGCTCGCGATGAGATCGGGGGCGTCCTCGGCGGTGATCGGCCCGGTGGGGCGGTCCTCACTGTCGAGGGAGTCGCCCGGCGCGGGCAGGGAGAGACTCCAGCCCTTCCACATCGCGAGTGTCTCGCGCATCTTGATCACGGGGCGTCCCTGCACGAGATCGCTGTCATCGCGCGTCGCAGCCTGCTCCGACCAACCCTCGTCAGCGCCCAGCGCGATCGGTGACTGCGCGCGCACGCCGGCGTAGGGCGTGAGCGTGCCCTGGCGGCGGTGCAGGCTGCGCCACGCGGTGTCGCCCGCGCGGCGAATGTCGATGCGATAGCCCATCACGACGTCTTCGGCGTCGAGGAGTACGTCGTCGCCCGCATCCAGGGCGCGCCGCAGCCTGCTGGCCACGCCCATCCGCTCTCGCCAACGAGCAGCCTCGTCGGGTCGCACGAACTCCACGCCCGCGGTGTGGCGAGCGGGGATACCGCGCTTCTGCGGCGTCGAGTAGGTCTCCAGGCGAGGCTCGTGGCGCATGAGGCGTGCCGTGCCGGTCGCCTCCGCCTCCGTGCCGAGGATCTCGCTCTCGATCGTGCTCGTGATGGCGACCGCGGAGGCGAGATTGGCGAAGCCGGCATCGGTGAGGCCGGCTGCTCGCGGCGCGGGCCGGAAGTAGTCAGCCGCGAGCCTCGTGCGCACGCGCGGGAAGGAGGTCGTGATGTCCAGCCCCGCGACGTCGGGGTCGTAGGGCGGGGGCCAGTCGATGAGGGCGTAGACCCGTGGAGTGCCCTGTTGGCGGCGGATGCGGGTGATGGGCACGCGCAGGTCGACGAGCAGTCCGAGGCGTCGCAGGAGCTGGGGATGCGACTGCAGCAGGGACAGGACCCTGTGGAAGTCCAGATCCGGCCACGTGCGCTTCGCCGGTGAGTCCGACAGCACGTTGGGCCGCAGCATGCGATGCAGCATGGCGATCGAGCGCGCAGTGCCCTCCGAGGTCGCACCCTCGGGGGTCGTGAGCACTCCGGTGGTCGCGAGCACCTGGTCGATGCCCAGATCGAGCTTCTCGCGGCGATCGCCGTAGAGAACGAAGGGATCCATTGGGGCCTTGGTGAAGTCACCGGCGCGCGTGACCATCGACTCGATAGGAGGGCGGTCGTACGGCGCCTGCTGCGCCACGGCCTCCTGCAGACGGTTGAGGTCTCGCGCAAGACGGGCCGCGGGGTAGGAGACGACCGGTGCGTCGGCGTAGTCGGTGTAGGTGAAGGGATCCACGGGCATGTCCGCGGGAAAGATCGTCGCGAAGAGATCCGGGTCAGGATCCACCGAGATGCGCTCAGCGGCGAGATAGTCCTCCTGGGAGTCATCGACGCTCCAGCGCAGGATCAGTTGCCACTCGATACCCGCGACGATCCGTGTCCACTGACCGCCCACAAAATCCCGATAGCGCGACAGCGGGAGTCGCTTGGGGTTGCTCTCGTCGCCACCGAGCTGGGGCGAGATCAGGACCGAGGCGAAGAGCTCATTGCCCTTGCGCGCAGTGGGCAGGGCCGTGAAGACGATCGTCTCGAGGATCATGCGAAGGCTCCGCAGAAGTCGGCCCAGGACCGCTCACTCCAGGCGTCGTCGAAGGTGGCGGGCGGGATCTCGGCTCCACTCCGGGAGGAGACGCTGCGCGCAGAGATGCTGCGCGCGCCGGGTGGATCGATATAGGCCATCTTGAAGGAGCGCTCGACCTGGAAGGTGACCGACTCGGAGAAGAAGGCGACACTGACGCGTAGCGTGCACGATGCCACTCCGCGCAGCCGCGCGTAATCGGGCAAGTCACTGGGGATCGTGGCCGTGAGGCCGACGTAGACGTGCATGCTGGCGCTGGCAATGCCCAGCACGTCAAGGTGTCCGTCGAGGCTGGCGAAGGCCGTGAGCGCCAGGCCCTCGTCGGCACCGATGGCGAATTGGAAGCCCGCGCGGGCGATGACTCCGCCGCTGGCGACACCAAAATCGACCTTGACGCTCGCCTCGAGGAAGCCCGAGATGCTCAGGCGCTCGATGCCGCGCAGCCCCAGCGCCTGATCGAGATACCCCCCGCCACCCAGACCCATCATCGTCAACGAGAAGGGATCGTCAGGCCGCGACATGAGGAAGCCGAAGCGCACCGGTCCGGAGCCGAAGGGGATGCCCAGCTTGGCGCCGACCCCGACCCCCGTGATGGCGGCCGCGCCCAGGGTGATGGGCGGCAACTCGAAGAAGAAGGAGGCCTGGATCCCCTCGCGATCGACGTCGATAACGAGCAGATCACCGAAGGGGAGGTAGGAGGCGAGGGACTTGACGAGAGTGAGCAGGCCGGTGAAGTCGACCTCGCGTACGTCGACGTCGACATTGGGGCTCTTGCCGCTGCCTGCGGTGAAGAGGATGCGGGCGACATCGACGCTCACGAACCTCATGCCGTCGACGGGCACGAGGTGGACGATGAAGTCACTGAGGTCACCGCGCACCGACCAGGTCGCCTCGCCCGACTGGGTGGGGATGGTGGTCTCGGCGAGGATCGTCAGCCGAGCCCTGTCGACATCGATCAGGGGGATGCTCGTCAGGACGTCGCGACCGCGCTCACCCTGGGTGTTGATGTCCATCGACATGGTGACGTGGTTGCGCTCGGTGGGCAGGCCGGTGTCGAGGAACTCCGACGTGATGGCCAGTGCCATGCCGGTGGGCTTGCCGTCCTCGTCGACGGCGGGGTAGGGGTTGGGGATGATGTCCGCAAGACTGATGCCGCCGAGGAGTTCGAGGGCCTTGAAGGCCTCGCCCGGAGTGACCTTGCCGTCGTTGATGAGCGCCTTGAGGGCCTGGGCATCGCCGTACACACTGCCGAGGGTGCGGCTCAGCCCGGCGACCGTGAGATTGGGCGAGACGATGCCGCCGGCTGCCGCGGCGTCCATGAGCAGCTGGTTGGCGGCGTTCTCCGCGGCCTGGAGATAGACCTGCCCCTTGTTGGCCGCCTCGTCGAGGGCATTCTCGAGGTATTCGCGCGGGTAGTTCAGGGCCGCCGTCACCGTCTCGCGGGCGAGCTTCTCGGCATCGCGGATATAGACCTGGGCTTCCTTGATGATGGGGAAGTTGTTGGGCACAAGTTGCGCGGCGAGTGCCTCGGCATCGGCGCGGATGAGGGCGAGAGCCTCCTGGCCCTCCTCCAAGGCCGGGAGCGAATTCGCCAGGCCGAAGACGATGTCCTTGACCGGCTGCGAGGTTCCCCCGCTCGAGGAACCCTCCGCGAGCACCTCGCCGTCGTCGGATATGACGGAGTTGGCAAGGTTCTCGGCGAAGGCGACGACCGCGCCGCCGATCTGCGCTGCCTTGTCGGCGTAGGGCACGGAGGCGTCGTAGTAGTCGCGCAGCTGCTGCGAGCCCGGGACGCTGAAGTTGGGATCGGGCAGATTGACGCGCGCGCTCGCACCCTCAGCCTCCGCCACCCGCTGCTGGGCGAAGAGGAGTGGCTGCGTGAAGGGGATCTCATTGCCGTCGGGATCGACGCCGACCAGGTCGAAGGCGAACGGCGACGTGCCGCTCTGGGTCGCCACGCGCGGGGTGTAGACCCGCATCGGCGAGCCGTCGCGGGCCACCCACTGGTTGCCGATCGCCTCGAACCTGCGCGGCTGCACCAGCGGCGGGGTCTGCACGGTCTTGCAGATCACCTGAGAGAAGAGCGCCGCTCGCTTGCCGGCCTCGGAGGCCGCGGAGTTGCCCGCGAGATCGGCTTCGGGCTGCGTGACGACGATGGTGGTGCGCAGTTCCCACATGGCGCGGATCGCGCCGTCAGAGTCGGCGCGGAAGACGCGTACGCCCTCCTCGACCTCCGCAGCCGTGAAGCCCCAGGGATAGAGGAATCCGCGGCGCACGACCTTGGCGTAGGTGTCGCGTCCCTGCCAGATGCGCTGCTGCCAGGACAGCAGCGACGAGACCCCCGGCTCGTCCCAGGACCCCTCGGCGACCATCTGCCCACCGAGGGGGCTGAGTGCGATGCGCGCCTTGATCGCGCTGGCTTTGCCACCGAGTTCATTGGCGCCCGTGCGCTGGCTGAGCCGCACGATGTCGGCGCGGTCGCGGGGGTCGGGCACCATGAGCCAGGGCTTGCCGGGCTGGCCGGTGGCGATCTCCAGATTGGGGTCGGCGAGCAACTCGCTCGCTCGCTCGTCGCGGATCCAGATACCGCGCACGGTGTTGTACGCCGGATCCTCGGTCGCGGCCTCCCCCGGCAGTCGGGAGCCCAGCCGGGCGTGGAAGACCTCGGTGCGCCCTCCACTGGTCTTGGCCCGCAGTTGCTCGGTCCACGAGCTCGCGCGGTGCGGCGACAGCACGAGCCGCCAGGGCATCTCGATCTGGGTGAAGGAGGGATTCGGCGGCTTGCCCAGGGGCAGGTTGGACGGCAGCACCTCACCATCGAGGTAGCGGCCGAGCTGATGGATGTAGGGCTCGCGCTCCGCCCAGGCGAGCAGCGACGCCAGGCTCAGCCCCACAGCACCCGATGCCACGAAACTGAGGTGACTGGGACCCGCCATCCGCGCCTCCAGCGGCGCCTCAGGGATGTCACGCTGCTCGATCGCGCGCTCGATGACCGATTGCGGGCCGAAGTCGACGATGAGCAGGCCGGTCTCCCCGGTCGGCGTCATCCGACCGGTGGCCTTGTCGATCGCCATGCCCACGGGCCTGATCGTCAGGCGCAGGAGGTCCTCACGACGGCGTACGACGATCACCGGCATGGGCTCGCCGTCGCGCGGCACGAGCGCTCGGGCCGGGGAGGAGATCGCGAGCACGGCGGCACCGGCCGCCACGCCCCCGAGGAAGCCTCGGCGGGTGATGTCGGAGCGGAGCACGATCTCGCCGCCCATGCCTCACCCCTCCCTCGTCGCCGCGCCCACCGCGGATCACCGCAGGCTAAGGACGCCGGGGGGCCGTGTCCTGCCTGGGGCGAAATTGGGGGCCTGGCACCCCCTACTCGACGCTCAGGACGGTGCGCAGGGCGACCTCACGGCCGCGGGCCTCGCAGACGACGGCCCGGGCGGCGACCTTGGCCCCGCGGGCGCCGTAGTGGGGGACATCGAGGACCCGCACGATGGCCGGGGCCCCGCCCAGCCGCTCGCAGGAGATGGTGAGGACCGCTCCGCCCGCGTGCCGGGCGGTCGCCACCGTCCCCGCCAGGCTCACCCGACCCCACTGCGGATCCAGGTGCCACGTCTGTGCCCACATCACGCGGGTGCGCGCCGAGCCCCGATCGGCCACCGCCAGCCGCGGCGCTCGCAGGTCGATCACCGCTGTGCGCTCGCGCGTGATGCCCTGGCCGCGCGCGTCCTCCGAGGTGGTGATCGTGACCTGGTCGCGTGCGAGACGACGCGTCGCTGTGCTGGATGCGCGGTAGTCGCGGCCACGCGCCGCGAATGTGTTGTGGGCGAACTTCGAGTCGGCCCACGCCTGCTTGGCGGGGTCGGTGTCCTTCGCCGGATTGCCGCGATCGACCAGCACCGGCACGCCCTCGGCCCACCAGGTCAGCGATCCGTGATCGTCGTGGCCGTGCGCGGTCATCGCGGGGCCGAACCGAGCCGTGTAGTGCACGCGCGTGCCACTCCAGGCATCGCGGCCCGCGGCCCACCCGCGCTCGGGACACCACCAGTGCAGGTCACCCTCACCCGCGGGTGCGAGGCCAGCGGTCGGCGAGCCATCGCCGATCGCAGGCAGCAGGCCATCGGGCTGGGTCAGCACACGCAGCCCGGCATCGAGGGCCGCAATCCGCCGCTCGATCCGCCCCGCGAGGGCCGGATCCCCGTGATCAGCCACCGCGTCGGCCGCCCGCATCCAGAGTCGACGATTGTGGACCAGGTACGCCGACGACTGCTCGCCATCGGCACCACAGGCGGCGTAGGCCTCGGGGAAGTCGACGGCGAATCGCGCCACAGCCGCGCGCGCCCACTCCGGGCGGTCGAAGGCGTCAGCCGCCGAGATCAGCGTGAAGTTGGCCATCGCACCGTGATTGTGCGGGCCGAAACGCGGCCGGCCGTAGTAGCGCGCAGGATCGAGGTTTGCCGCAGCGAGCGCCTCCATCACCGGTCGCAGTCTCTCGTCTGCGGTCATCGCCCACAGGCAACTGACAAGTGTCATGCGCGGCGTGACGATGGCCTCGGTCCATCCCCGTGCACGCAGCGTCTCAAGCGCAGCCGCCCCGCCCGGATCGGGCACCGCCTCGTGCCACTGCACCGCGATGTCGACGGCCAGGGTCGGATCGACCGAGCGGGCGACCTCGGCCAGCCAGGCCCACGAGCGCAGCCACTGGCTCCACGCAGCGCGCGCGGGATCGTAGATCTCAAAGTCGACGTCCGGACCAGTGACGGCGATGCGCTGGCCCCCGAAGGTCACGCGGCCGTCAGCGGTCAGCGTCGCCACGTCGGTCTGGTGGCGCTCGGCCACAGCGAGGGGCCGGGCGCACTCCGTGGGCACGACCGCGCTCGCCACCGCAGTCTCGGCGCTCGCGGGGGCGACCTGCGCGAGGGTCGCCGCCATCATGGCGGCCAGGGCTGCGGCCAGGGTCTTGATCATCACTCCCCCGCGCGCCCTTCCTCATGGCCCGCACTCATTGCTGTCCCCCGAGGTCATCGATCGGTACGGCAGTTGGTCAGTCTGACACGGGAGGGGGCCTGAAGCCGCACTACGCTTCAGTCATGGCCCTCAGGCGCCCCGACTGGATCTCACGCTGGTCCACCGACACCGCCGCCCAGGCGGGTGTCATTGGCGCGGCCTGGAGCGTGGCCGGATCCCTCGCCCGCGGGCTGCTCCCGCGCTCACCCATCGACCAAGCGGTCGCGACAGGTGTCACGGCCGCGATCCACTACGAGCTCACCGCGACCGCGTGGTCATCCCTGGAGGCCATCGCCTCGATCCCCGGCACGCGACCGGGCACGACCGCGCGCGTCATCGTCGCGTCGGGAGCGATCGTCGGCGGCTACGCGACCGCCTTCGCCACCGCCAAGGCCTCGCCCCACAACCCTGCCGCCGCGGTCGCCTACGCCGCCGGACGCCAGATCGCCTTCGCCGGCATCTCCGGCGGTGCCGCCTCGCTGTGGGACGACGTACTCCACACGCGCCTGCATCTCAAGCCAGGACTCGACACCACGCTCGTGCCCAATCTGCTCACCGGCACGGCGATCGCCGCGGGCAATGTCTACTTCGCTGTACGCCGCGCCCACAAATACGGCAATGCCAATCCGGACAACCACCGCATCGAAGGCGCCAACATCCGCTCGATCCTCACCGCCACCGGCATCGGCTTCGCGAGCTTCATCGGCCTAGGCACGCTCGTGGTCGGGGAGCAGCTCGCCGCCCACGGCCTGCAGCGCCTCATGCGCGCGGCGATCCGACGCGACCCGGGTGCCGCGGGCGGATTCGTTGCCCACGCAGTGCTCCTCGGCGCCATGGGCCTCGCCGGTGCCTACGCCCTGCGCACGATCACGCACAGACTCGAGCGCAAGGACGACATCATCGAGCCGGCATACCCCGCTCCCCCCAGCAATCCGCACGTCTCTGCCGGCCCCACGAGCGACATGCCCTTCGACTCGATCGGCAAGGAGGGTCGTCGCTTCGTCACCATGGTGCTCACGCACGACGAGATCACCAAGGTCATGGGCGAGCCCGCGGTCGACCCGGTGCGCGTCATCTGCGGATACGAGTCGGCCGACGACCTCCGCGAGCGCGCCGACCTGGGCGTCGCCGATCTCGAGGCATGCGGCGGCTTCGAGCGCTCGCTGCTTTGCGTCGCTAGTCCCACCGGCGTCGGCTACGTCAACTACACGATCATCGAGGCACTCGAATACCTCACCCGCGGCAATTGCGCGACCATCGTGCCGCAATACGCACTCGTCCCCAGCGCGCTCGCGATGCCCAAGACGATCGACGGCATCATGCTCACGCGCTACGTGCTCGAGGCGATCCAGGAGCGACTGCAGTCGATCCCCGCCGAGCGGCGCCCTCGCGTGGTGCTCATGGGCGAGAGTCTCGGAGCCAATGTCGCCCTCGACGTCTCGACCGTGCCCGGGCCCTTCGTCGGCATCCCGGCGCTTGAGCACCTGGGCGTCTCCGGCGGCGTCTACTTCGGCGTGCCCTTCCGCACCGAGTTCTGGCGCCGCTGGCGGGACAACCCCGAGGCCATGGATCCCGAGCACGAGCTGCTGCTCGTGGCTGAGCCGAGCGAGGCCCCCGCGCTTCCTCCGGGGCAGATGCGCCACCTCATGGTCGTGCACCACGACGACCCGGTGAA
>Ga0169931_10009689_pt1 | contig 13859 bp, 8 predicted proteins | sample Kivu_15m_20L_FD_129675 | JGI IMG/M metagenome (GOLD analysis project Ga0169931, IMG submission 129675) | Freshwater microbial communities from Lake Kivu, Western Province, Rwanda to study Microbial Dark Matter (Phase II) - Kivu_15m_20L... | ecosystem: Environmental > Aquatic > Freshwater > Lake ...
TCTGGGCATTCTTTTTTGCCTATGCGATAAAGATTCCACTTTTGCCTTTCCACTCCTGGCAGCCCGATACTTACAGCACAGCACCAAACGCAGGCGCTATGTTGCTTTCGGGCATCATGCTTAAAATGGGGATTTATTCCATCATGCGCTGGATTCTACCCATCACAACACTCGCCGTTGATGCCTATGCCGGCGTGGCGATTATTCTCTGCATTGCCGGAGTTATTTACGGATCCTGGATTGCGATTGGGCAAAAAGATTTCAAGCGCATGGTAGCCTGGTCGTCGATTGCGCACGTGGGCTTAATTACAGCCGGATTGTTTACCATGAGTCAGGTAGGATTTCAGGGAACATTGGTGCAGATGATTGCGCACGGTGTGAATGTGGTAGGCTTGTTTTTCGTGTGCGAGATCTTTATGAGCCGCATGAACACGACTCAGATGGATCAATTGGGTGGCATTCGTCAACTGGCTCCCGTGTTTGCGTCGGTGTTTATGGTAATAACCTTCGCATCGGCCGCACTGCCATTAACCAATAGTTTTATCGGCGAATTCCTGCTTCTTAACGCACTATACGAGACCGACTTTATGTATGCAACGCTTGCCGGCTTAACCATTATTCTGGGTGCCGTTTACATGCTGCGAGGCTACAAAGCAACGATGCTGGGCGATGCCGTGCATAGTGCAGGATTTGCGGATCTGAGCATGAGCGAGAAACTGGTGTTCTTCCCCATTGTAGCGCTTATCGTTGTTATGGGCGTTTATCCGCAATTCATTTTTAACCTTACCGATGAATCGGTGAAATTTCTGCTGTTTCAAATCGATCAGCAATTAGCCTCTGTGAATAGCATATGACAACACTGGTTCTTTTATCATTGCTTGGTTTTGCAGTTCTTTTTCTCGGTGCATTCGAGCAGAAAAAACTCTTATTACCGGTTTCTATTACAGGGATGATTGCCGCATTCGTGACCAATGCTCTCGACTGGGGGACAAACATTACCTGGTACGGCATGATGACCTACGACAATTACGCAGTTTCGTTTACCGGCTTGATTATTTTCATTACGCTACTTCTGTTTATGATTGCCACCTGGCATTTCAGAAATGAAGACAGCAATGTAGCCGATATTTATGCGTTGATGATTTTTGCCTGCACCGGCGCGCTGGTTATGACATCCTACAGCAGCATGGTGATGTTGTTCATCGGGATTGAAATCCTTTCGATAGCCTTGTACATTCTTGCAGGAAGTCGACGCTTGAACTTAAACTCGAACGAATCTTCACTGAAGTACTTCTTGATGGGTGCTTTTGCTTCGGGCGTGCTATTATTTGGAATTACCTTGATTTACGGCGTTTGCAACAGCTTCGATTTAGCTGTTATTGCCGATTATGTGAACTCGAGCGAACAAACGCCTACCTTATTTAACACGGGAATTCTGTTGGTATTGATTGGCTTCTGTTTCAAACTCGGAGCCGTTCCGTTCCATTTCTGGTCGCCCGATGTTTACCAAGGCGCACCCACTTTGATCACGGCATTCATGGCAACAGTTGTAAAAACCGCGGCGATTGCATCGTTTTACAAATTGTTTGATACCTGTTTCTCGGGGGTTGATGGATTGTGGTACCCCACCATCTGGATAGTTGCTGTGTTAAGTATCCTGCTCGGTAACATTTCGGCCGTGATGCAGAACGAAGCGAAGCGGATGCTCGCTTGGTCGGGCGTTGCGCACGCTGGCTATTTGCTCTTACCGATGGCCGCCTTGAATGAATTATCGGCATCGGCTATCTTCTATTACTCTGCCGCTTATGCCGTTGCCTCGGTAACCGGATTTGCAGTACTCATTGCATTGAGCGGAGCACAAAACGAATTACCGGTAGATCAGTTTAAAGGATTGGCGAAAAACAACCCGCTGCTTACCACCGCCTTGGTCGTTTCGATGTTCTCGTTGGCCGGTATTCCGCCGTTAGCGGGGTTTTTCGGAAAGTACATGGCCTTCCTTACGGCCTTCAACAGCAATCTGGTACTGGCAGTAATTCTGGCGATTGTAGGATCGCTCATTGGTGTGTATTACTATTTCCGTCCGGTAGTTTACGCCTTCAACAACGAAGGACAAATCCCCGAACGCATCGAAGCGAATGTGGCCTTCAATCTCGTGGTGTTTACCGGTATTTTCCTGAGTTTATTTATTGCCATTTTTCAGGATATATTGAGCGCCTTGCCCGGCTAAAATTCCTCCTCGCTTTGCATTTTAATGAACCGCGTAATCAATTCGGGTTCAAAACCGCGTTGCATCAGGCTGCGTTTGATTTTTAATTTGGCCTTATCGCTTGCTTCGGTTCCACCCAGCTTCTTGATAAGCTCGCGTAAACAGCCTTCATAGGCCGTGTCGGATATTTCCGATAAGCCCCTGCGAATATTTCCGGAACTTACGGCACGTCGGCGCAGTTCGATTTCGATTTTAACACGACCCCACTTGTTGATGCGAAATTTCCCGCGGGCGAATGAGCGGGCGAAGCGTTCTTCGTTCAAATACTTTTCAGAAATGAGTTCGGCAATCGCCCATTCGGCTTCCTCGCCCCGAAAGCCATCTTTATATAACTTCTGCCGCACATCGCTGATGCAACGCTCCTGGTAAGCGCAAAAGCGTTTCATTTGCTCGAGTGCCTGTAAAATGGTCAATGCCTTTGAAGAAGCCACAGCCGAAAATACACAAAATCAATTGTGAAAAATAGGTGTTGTTACAACAGGGTCAATCACAATGGGTGTAGAGAAACAAGCTTGTCCGAAGCGCGAATATGTTACCGAGTAGATGCCAGGAGCCGATAATCCTGGGATGATATTCCCGCTAAAGGCGTTTAAGGATAGGCCAAGCGGACTTGAGGAGAATAGTCCTAGGCCATCGCCACCAACTTGAGCAATTGCAAATGACGGAATCAATGGCGGAAAAGGACTTTCATACGCATTGCATGTTACTGGAGGATACGAAAATGCGCCACCGAATTTGCCGGTAATTTTAATGTCGTCGAGGTACAGCACTTCATCGGAGCGGTTAACTTGCAAGCGTACACGAAGCGAAACCGTGCTCCTTCCGGGAGGCACATTGTAAACAAATGGATTCGTTAACTGAGGAATTGAATTGCATACTACCGGACTGCTTAAATAACTCCATGAACAATTATTAAAACCCGCTACAGTAGCTGCGATTGAAAAGGGCGAACCATTCTCACTTATTTCAAAAAAAATACGATCGTCGGTGTCGAACCCGGTTCCGCCAGAAGCACAGAACGTATGTGTTCTGTAAGAAACCGAAATTTGTACATCATAATAACAGCCAATATTGATTGGCACCATAGTCAGTTGGTTGCCATTCAGATTATCGGAACAGCTTCCCCCAACAGCAGAACTAATTAGGCAATTAGGTGAGTTAATAGCTCCGCAGGTTGTTGAACCGCCTCCGATTCGCATGCTGTTCAGTCCGGTTTTAGCATATCCAATTCCATAATTCGCGGCACCAACCGGCACTTGTGGCAATGCGGCATTCTGAAAAGGCGCTGTAAAATTCCAAGTGTCGGCGGCATTACCTTCGAAGCTTTGGTAAGCAAGCGTTATCACTTGTGCCTTCAGTAATGAACATCCCAGACAACAAAACACAGCCCAGACACGAAACATAAAGCCTTGCAAAAATCGAATATTAATCCTAATACAAGATTATGTCTTACTTAAATTTTGGTTAAAGGTTAGCCTTTGTTGCGTTTTGGTTTAAAAAATCGTGTAAGTAAATCGGCGCATTCAGATTCGAGAACGCCACCGACAATTTCAGTCGAAGGATGCAGAATGCGGTTTGAAAATCCTGAGATTCCGCGTTTAATGTCCTTCGCGCCGAAAACAATTCTGCCAAGTTGTGTCCAGAAAGCCGCACCAGAACACATCACACATGGTTCGAGGGTAACGTACAAGGTGCATTCGTTGAGGTATTTATTACTCAGAAACTCCGACGCCGAGGTAACGGCCTGCATCTCGGCATGTGCCGTAAAATCGTTTAGTTGTTCTGTGCGGTTAAATGCCCGTGCAATAATGCGATCGTTCCATACGATGACGCATCCAATCGGAACTTCCTCAGCATCAAAGGCTTTCTTTGCCTCTGCCAATGCTTCTTTCATGTACCGCTCATCATTTTCCATAGTGGCTAAATTAGCCTTTATCCCTTGCTTTGTGCGAAATATTAAGGCTATTTTTTACGATCTTCGGTAGCTATTTTTACTTTTGTCGCATGAGATTATTAAGTAAGCTGGTTTGGATTTTTCTCTTTCTTCTGTGTAGCTTTTCGGTTATGTATGCGCAGGAAAAGCCCAAGAGCAGGAAGCAGCAGCAGAAAGAGCTTCGTAAGAAGAAGGAGATTGAAATCAAGAAGAAGAAGGAGGCCGAAAAAGAGCTCAAAAAGAGGCACTTAGGAATTCAGGATAAGGCTACTAAAAAGCGCATGAAACGCGCAAAGAAGAAATCAGACAAATTAAATCGTACTAAACGAAGGCGTCGTTTTAACTAATATTTTCCGATAGCCCATTCAAATTGTCTTTTTACTTTCAATCATTCCGCTGCAATTTTGATTTATGCTTCGAAAAGAAATTACGTATTACGGCAATGAACAGGGTGAAATTCAGCAAAAAAATATTTTATAAATCTTATTATGAGTTTATTATCATTTTTTTAAGAAAATTTAATACCCGAATGATTCAATTTCTATCTTAGCAACCTTGAAAAATAGTGTACTTTCTAACATCATATTCTATGGTAAGACGCATTTACCTAAGCATTCTCGGAGTTCTCACATTTTCTGCTGCAGCATTTTCGCAGGCGGGTGCAGGAACTTTGAAAGGAACCATTAAGGATTCAAAAACCGGTGAGCCTATTCCTTTCGCAAACATCGTTGTTGAAAGCGGAGGAATTCAGGCAGGCGCAGGGCAATCGAATTTCAATGGCGAATACCAAATCAAGCCGATTAATCCCGGTTCTTATGAGGTTAAAACCACGTATGTTGGTTATAAGCCAATTAAGACTACCGGCGTGGTTATTTCGGCGGGTAAGATAACCACGGTCGATGTGAAGCTTGAAAGTTCTGTTGTGGAGATTAAGACCTTCGAAGTTGTCGAGTATGATGTTCCGCTTATCGATGACTATCAGGGTAAAACTGTTACCAAAGAAGAAATATACGCGCTCCCAACCCGTAACGTACAATCTGTTGCGGCTACTACTGCCGGTGTTACACAAGCCGATGAGGGCGATGGAATCAACGTTCGCGGTTCTCGCGAGGATGCAACGTTTTACTTTGTAGATGGTATAAAAGTGCGCGGTTCTACAACTGTTCCGCAACAAGGTATTGAGCAAATCCAGATTATCACCGGTGGTGTACCGGCTATGTATGGAGATGCTACCGGTGGGGTAATCAGTATTACCACGCGCGGACCTTCGCCGCAATTTAATGGCGGTGTGGAGTTGGTTCGTTCGGTTGATGGATTCGGGTACAATCTCTTAGGTCTTAATGTTACCGGACCAATCGCGTCAAGAACCAAAGCCGACGGAACCAAACAACCGTATATTGGCTTCTTCCTTGCCGGTGAACTTTCGCGCGAGGCCGATCGCGATCCATCTGCGGTAGGTATCACACGCCTTAAGAAAGACAAACTTGCCGAAATTGCGGAGAACCCCCTTCGCCGCGCTCCGCTTGGTGTTGGTAACGTGCAGAACGCGCAGTTTGTTCGTGCCAGCGATTTTGAAACGGTGAAACGTAAAGAAAACTTTAGCGCCGATCGCGTAAGTCTTGCCGGTAAAATCGATTTCCGCCTTGGTGAATCTTCAAATCTAACAATCGGTGGAACCTGGGATTATTTCAATCGGAATGAATTTATCTATACGTTCTCGATGTTTAATGCCGAGAACAATCCACGTCGAATCGACAATACCTACCGTGGATATGTGAAATTTACGCAACGATTTGGTGGAAATGCCGCTGAGCAGGAAAAGTCGGCCAGCAACTTCAAGAACTTCTACTACACCGTTCAGGCCGATTACACCAGCGAGGAGATTCAGCGTTACAACGACCGTCATCGCGAAAACTTCTTTAATTATGGTTATGTCGGTAAATTCCAGACTTACAAAATCCCTTCGTATGGATTTGGAATCGACACCATCGGTGGAAACGTGTTGCTCGGTTTCCTGCAGAATGGTTTTCGCGATACATTGTTCTCGTTCCAACCGGGAGATTTGAATCCGTTGACCACCAATTACACCGAACAATATTATAATCAGAACGCCGGATTTACCGATAATAATTTCGAGAACTTCTCACAGGTTATCCAAAACGGTGGTTTATTGAATGGAGACAACGCCGATGCGGTGTATTCGCTGTACTACAATACCGGTTTTAACTGGGATGGATGGCAGAAAAATAACAACGAACAAATTCGTATAGTAGGTTCTGCATCCGGCGATATCAAAGGACACGAGATTGCCTTTGGACTCGAGGTTGAGCAGCGTACCGACAGAAGTTATTTCATTGGGCCAAATCGTCTTTGGTCTGTAATGCGTCAGCTAACAAACCGTCACATCGACCAGTTGGATTTAGCCAACCCGGTGCCTGTATTCACCTCCGGCGGTGCATTTAACGATACCATCAATTACAATCGATTGTATAATGGTGAAATCCAAGCTTCCTTCGACCGTAATTTGCGCGAAAAGCTTGGTTTATCTGCAACGGGAACCGATTGGATCGACGTTGATAACCTCGACCCAAGTACATTCTCAATCGATATGTTTAGCGCCGATGAGTTGTTGAATGGTGGCGGTGGCGCCTCTTTGATTTCATATTATGGTTACGATGCATACGGTAACAAGATTAAAGGACGTCGTACATTCGACCAATTCTTAAATGATAAATCAGAGAATGGTAGAGATTTCCTCCGCGAAATCGGAGCTTTTTCTCCTTTATATTATGCATTCTACCTTCAAGATAAATTTGCATTCCGCGACTTGATTTTTAACGTCGGCGTGCGTGTCGATCGTTTTGATGCAAACCAACCGGTGCTTACCGATAAATATTCGCTTTACGAAACACGCAAAGCGGGCGAGTACAACTACTCGGGCGATGTTACCCGTCCGTCCAACATTGGAGACGACTACGTTGTTTATGTGCGCGATATCAAAAACACAAACCTGAACGATGTGAATAACATTGTTGGATATCGTAATGGAGATCGCTGGTACAATGCTAATGGTACCGAAGTGGCCGATCCGATTGTTATCGCACAGGCTTCCAACACCGGGCGCGCAACACCGGCTTTATTGGATCCTGAATCGACCGAAATTCGCTCCGGAGCATTCCGCGACTACAAGCCACAGTGGAATGTTATGCCACGTATCGCATTCCAGTTCCCAATTTCAGATGTAGCGCAATTCTTTGCTCACTACGATGTACTAACTCAGCGTCCTACCGATGGAATTCGTTTCGATCCGCTTGAATATTTCTTCATTGCAAACAACATTGGGAATACCGTTAATAACCCAGATTTAAAGCCACAGCGCACCATCGACTATGAGGTTGGTTTCAAGCAGGCACTCAACACAAGCTCCGCTTTAACAATCAGTGCTTTCTATCGTGAATTGCGTAATTTGATTCAGGTGATTCCGGTGAATTATGCGTATCCGGTGAATTATACAACCTATGGAAACATCGACTTTGGTACCGTTAAAGGGATGTCGCTTGCTTATGACTTACGCCGTACCGGTAATGTGCGTTTAACTGCCAATTACACCCTCCAGTTTGCTGATGGTACCGGGTCAAGCTCTTCTGCAGGTATCAACTTGATTCAGTCTGGCCAGCCCAACCTGCGTACAACCATTCCGCTATCTTTCGATGTTCGTCATCAGTTTCAGACAACGTTTGATTTCCGTTACGGGGAAGGAAAGGAGTACAATGGTCCGCGTATGTTCGGAAAAAATTTCCTCGAGAATGCTGGTATCAACATCGTGGCACTTGCTAATTCCGGAACACCTTACAGCCGCTCCTCAGCCTACACGCAGGATGGAGCTTTTGGTATCGCCAACCGCCCTCAGTTGAAAGGCTCACTTAACGGATCTCGTTTACCATTTCAATATCGCTTGAATGTACGTATCGATAAAACATTTGCAGTGAAGGTTGGTAAAAAAGATGATGAGAACGCGCGTGTGCTTGATGTGCAAGTGTATTGCCTCATTCAAAATCTATTGGATGCCCGCAACGTAGTAGGGGTATATCGTGCAACCGGTAATCCGGATGATGATGGCTTCTTAACTGCGGCTACATCGCAAGCTACTATTGCAGGTCAGGTTGATCCAATCTCATTTGCTGATATGTATACAGCTAAAATCAACAACCCAAGTAATTATGCTCGTCCACGTATTATTCGTATCGGTGCTCTTGTAAATTTCTGATTTGATTCTCAATAACATAAAAAAAAGAATTCATGAAACGTAATCTAAGTTTATCTGTCTTAATCGGTTTGATTAGTCTTCAGCTGATTTCCAGAGAAAATATAGGTGTTAATGGTGGTAGAATTGGACAAACAGCAGGACCAAAGTCGGGAGCTGCAGCTTGTTCACCGGGTGCGGGACGTACAGATCTTGATCTGAATAATGTACGCGCATTAATTTTCACTTCCGGCGATATGTGGTGGGATTTGAACAATTCTGCGAGGTATGAGATTCCGAAAGGTTCTAACAAGCATTCTGCATTTGCTTCGGCATTGTGGATTGGTGGGGTCGATAACGGCGGAAACCTAAAAGTTGCTGCCATGACCTATCGCCAAACTGGTAATGACTTTTGGCCTGGTCCATTGAAATTGGACGATGCTTCGATTACTTCTGATGTTTGTTTGGCGTACGATAGGCATTGGAAAATTACCAAGAAAGAGGTCGAAGACTATGTGTTTGGTGTTGCGCCATCTCCAAGTGAAGCCATAGAGACATGGCCCGGAAATGGCGATGCTTCGAATGGATATCCGTTCCAGCTTGCTCCGTTTACCGATTTGAATGGTGATGGCGAATACGATCCGTTTTACCGTGATTCGGCCGGTATTCCGGAACACCCAAAATATGATATTACCGGAGACCTGGGGTGTAATGCAGGCTTATTTGGCGACCAAACCATTTGGTGGGTATTCAACGATAAAGGGAACATTCACTCCGAAACAGGCGGTTTCCCAATTGGTTTAGAGATTCGCGCACAGGCTTTTTCGTTTGCAACCAACAATGCCTTGAATAACATGACCTTCTATAAGTACGAAATTATCAATCGCTCTACGTTTACGGTAGAAGATTGTTATTTTGGTCAGTGGGTCGATTCAGATTTGGGTAATTACCTCGACGACTACGTTGGTTGTGACGTTGGACGTGGTTTAGGTTACACTTACAACGGTGATGCCGACGATGAAACAGCTGTGGGTTATGGGATTAATCCACCGGCATTTGGTTTAGATTTCTTCGAAGGTCCATTTATGGATGCCGATTCACTTGATGGTAACGGAGATCCTATCGTACAACCCTTGGCTTTCAATGGATTAGGGTTTGGAGATGGCATTATCGACAACGAGCGTATTGGTATGTCTAAGTTTGTTTATTACAACAATGACTTCAGTATTACCGGAAATCCTGAAGACGCACAAGATATTTACAACTACTTGCGTGGTCGTTGGAAAGATGGGACCCAGATGGTTTATGGTGGAAATGGATATGGTACTGGTACCTTAACGAATTTCATGTTCCCGGGCGATACCGATCCACTTGGTGTTGGTCAGATGATACTAAATGAGGAGACAGGGGCATATTCGCCTGCATTGCCACAGGAATCATGGGATGAAACAAGCGAAGGAAACACTCCGGCTGATCGTCGTTTCGTTCAATCTGCTGGTCCATTTACACTTGCTCCCGGAGCTGTTAATACGATCACCGTTGGTGCAGTTTGGGCACGCGCATCGGCAGGTGGACCAACAGCCTCTGTAGATCTTCTTCGTTTTGTTGATGATGATGCACAGGCTTTATTCGACAATTGTTTTTCCATTATCAATGGTCCTGATGCACCTCTTGCTGAAATTGTAGAATTGGATAAATCGTTTGTGATGAATTTCCCCAATACGAATACTGAATTTATTCGTGGCTATCGCGACACAACTGCGATTCCAGGTTTTGGTGAGGTTGCTTACGCGTTCCAAGGGTATCAGATCTATCAATTGAAAGACTTAACCGTTACGGTGAACGATTTGAAGGATGTTAGCCGAGCACGTTTGGTTGCCCAATGCGACATTCAGGATAGCATCGATCAGGTTGTGAATCGGTATTACGATGTGAGCATTGAAGAGAACATTCCATCGGTAGAGGTAGTTGGCGAAAACGATGGCATTCGCAATTCATTTTACTTCGAAACAGACGCTTTTGCAACCGGCGATAATCGTCTGATAAATCACAAGACGTACTATTTCCTCGTACTCTCGTATTCTGTTGCCGAAAATGTAGACAATACATTCAATACACCATATCTGGCAGGACGCAGAACGCAGGGGCTTTCGAATATTCAGGTGTATTCCGTAATACCGCACAACAGTGCCCCTTTGTTTGGCGGAACTACCATTCAGGCACAATATGGCGATCGTCCGGCGATGACACGAATCGAAGGAAATGGTAATGGTGGTAATGTATTGGATTTAAATCAGTCGTCTATCGATGAAATCCTTGCAACAAGTTTTTCTGCTAACCCATTGTATGTGAAAAATGGATCACCTGTAGATGTGCGTGTAGTTGATCCTTTGAGTATTCCGGATGGTGATTTTGAGTTCAAGCTATTTGGCACGGATGACACCTCTCATTGGTCATTATCCTACAATGGTGAAACCTATGTTTCGCAATCAACTTTAGGATCTCCTGTTGAAGAGATTATCTCTAAGTGGGGATTTGCCTTAAACATTGCAGAAACCTTTAATCCTGGTGATCCTGCTTCTAAAAACAATGGTTTTATTGAAGCTTCAATAGAATTTGAGGATAATACCAAGCGTTGGTTAGACTTCCTAAATGATGAAGATGGTTGCGAAAATGCAGCAAACTGGATTCGTTCAGGGATTGCAGAAGCTACCGATGATGATCCTTTATGCGGAGATTTACCGAACGATGTTGCTCAGGTCTATGAGAAAGTATTGAGCGGAAGTTGGGCTCCCTGGGCGCTTGTTAATCGTAATATCGATGGACCGGCATTTTCTTCGAGTACTGTTGCAACGCAAAACTTGCCGAGCTTAAAACGTACACCGAGTATCGACATCGTGTTTACGCCAGATCAATCGAAATGGTCTCGCTGCCCGGTTTTAGAGACTAACGAAAATACAGCCAGTTCTGAAGGTGGCGTTAAAAAATTAGGTGTTCGTGCAGGTCTTTCTCTCGATAAGAATGGTAATCCCGATGGAAGTGGTTTTGGTATGAGTTGGTTCCCGGGTTATGCCATCAATGTTGAAACCGGTGAGCGCCTCAATATTGCATTCGGTGAATCTTCTCGCTTGGCTGAAGACAATGGCCGTGATATGAAATTTAATCCTTCGTCTCGAAGCATTTATTTTAACAATGGCCTAATTCAGAATGCCTTGGGAGGTAAGCATTACATTTATGTGTTTGGTCACAGTGGTTCAGATGCGAACGATATGCCGCGCTATGACGAAGGCCGTTTCTTGTATGAGAAATTAAGGCAGCAGCCAACTCCTGCTTACAACGCTGTGTTCTCAGACTGTATTTGGGTAGGCTTGCCATTAAGTGTTCCGGCTCAGCCATGGTTGTCGAACGAAGTGAAGATTCGTTTGCGTGTAAGCAAGCCTTATGCAGAGAACCTTACTGCAACCGATGTGGCAGCCAATCCTGTTAACAACAATAATCCGTACTATAAATTCAACACTGCCGATATAGCGGCTCGTCGTGGAGATGCAGCTGTTGTTGATTCATTGCTTGACCTTATCAATGTGGTGCCCAATCCGTACTATGCATATTCTTCATACGAAACCGGTCAGCTCGACAATCGTGTAAAAATCACCAACCTACCCAAAGATTGCAAAATCAATATCTACACCTCGAATGGCGTGCTGGTAAGAACATACGATAAAGGTGATGAAAAAACATCGCTCGATTGGGATATGAAAAATCAGGCAGGTATTCCAATCTCAAGTGGAATTTACATCATTCATGTTGTTGTTCCGGGAATAGGGGAGAAGGTTGTAAAATGGTTTGGTGTACTTCGTCCAATTGACCTCGATAGTTTCTAATTGTCCAATGCTCAGCTAAAGGAAATCATGAAAAACTTAAATAAATCAATTCTTCTAATTGCTGCCGGCGCTTTATTTTCCGGACAGGTATTGTTCGCCGGAAATGAAGATCGTATTGGTCAGGCCGGAGCCGGTGAATTGCTGATTAATCCATTTGCAAGAAGCGGTGGTTTCGGAAACGCTAACTCTGCATTTGTGCGTGGACTTGAAGCGCAATTCTTGAATGTTGCCGGCACTGCATTTACGAAGAAAACCGAAATGGTATTTGCATACACCAATTGGCTTGGTGGAACAGGCATTAACATCAACGCTTTCGGATTAACGCAAGCGGTAGGTAAGGAAAAGACCGGTACGATTGGAATAAGCGTTATGTCGATGAATTTTGGCGACATCGACGTTACTACCGAGAGCAACCCTGAAGGCAATATCGGAACCTTTTCACCGAACTTCACCAACATCGGCTTCTCTTACGCAAAGGAATTTTCGAACTCGATTTACGGTGGTTTGGCTGTGCGCACCATAGCTCAATCTATTTCAGATTTGCGTGCTGTTGGTGTTTGTTTCGACGCGGGCGTTCAATACATCACCGGTAAAAAGGAAAACATCCGTTTTGGCATCTCGCTTCGCAATGTTGGTCCGCGTATGAAGTTCAACGGCGATGGCTTGTCTTTCAGAGGTACAGTACCATCTACAGGCGCTAATATTACAGTACAGCAACGCACAGAGAATTTCGAGCTTCCATCGCTTTTAAATATCGGTGGTGCTTATATTTTAACCCTTGCAGAGAAGCACGATATTACTTTTGCGGCGAATTTTACTTCGAATTCTTTCTCACGCGATCAACTTATCGGGGGGCTTGAATACTCGTTCAATAAAATGTTTATGGTTCGCGGTGGATATTCGTATGAACTTAAATCTGTGAAAGATGGTGCTTACGATAATGCCAACGTAACGCTTACATCAGTTCTAAACGGTCCAACCGGTGGTTTCTCTTTTCAAACGCCGCTCGGTAAGGAGTCTAAGTCTACATTCTCTATCGATTACGCGTATCGCACTACCAGTGCATTTTCAGGAGTTCACACCATCGGCGCGCGCATCAATCTTTAGTAACAGACTCTTGCAGAATTAAAATTTCTTTTTAATTTTACAATCATAAACGGAAAGGCTCTTCAACCCGAAGAGTCTTTCCGTTTTCTTATCAATAACCAAATCATTGCACTATGTCTAACATCACCTATTTAACCGAAGAAGGTTTGCGTAAACTGCAGCATGAGCTTGATCAGTTGCGTAGCGTTGAACGTCCGTCTATTTCTGCCCAAATTGCCGAAGCGCGCGACAAAGGTGATTTATCTGAGAACGCTGAATACGATGCTGCCAAGGAAGCCCAGGGTTTGCTTGAAATGAAGATAGCCAAAATGGAAGATCTCGTGGCGAACTGCCGCATCATCGATGAATCGAAGCTCGATAATTCAAAAGTGCTCATCCTTTCCAAAGTGCGTATTCGCAATACAGGAAACAATGCTGAGATGCAATACA
>Ga0169931_10009690_pt1 | contig 13857 bp, 15 predicted proteins | sample Kivu_15m_20L_FD_129675 | JGI IMG/M metagenome (GOLD analysis project Ga0169931, IMG submission 129675) | Freshwater microbial communities from Lake Kivu, Western Province, Rwanda to study Microbial Dark Matter (Phase II) - Kivu_15m_20L... | ecosystem: Environmental > Aquatic > Freshwater > Lake...
CCGTCGATATTCATCTACAGACCGGCGGCTATGCGCTCGATCTGGGTGGCTACGACTGTTCCGCCGGTGCTCTCTACGAGGTGGGCGGCAATCTATACGCCTTTGGCCAGGGGATCAGCCGCATCGACAGCAAGTCCGCCCATGTCCAGCGCTTCATCGCCGAACGCTTCCCGCACCTAAAACCCAAACGCATTCTAGATATGGGCTGCTCCTCCGGCTCCGCGAGCGTGCCTTATGCGCTCGCCTTCCCCGATGCGGAGGTTCACGCCATCGATGTGGGAGCTGGCATGTTGCGTTATGCGCATGCGCGCGCCGAGGCGCTCGGTGCGGCGGTACATTTTCATCAGATGGATGTCGCGGCCACGAGTTTTCCCGATCAATACTTCGATCTCATCGTGTCACACAACGTCATGCATGAGATTTCCGACGCGACGCGACGCGGCATGTTCCGCGAAAGTCGTCGCTTGTTACGCCCGGGCGGCGTTTGCATCCATCAAGATGTGCCGCTGCGCTTTGGCGGTCTCTCTGAATTCAAAAAATTCGAACTCTCCTGGGATACGCGCCACAACAACGAGCCGTACTGGGAGGTCTACGCGAACTGCGATCCGCAACCAGAGCTCGAAGCGGCCGGGTTCGCCCAAGATTGTATTCACGTCGGAAGCCTGTCGGCCGCAGCCGGCTCGCTGCCGTGGTTCGTTGCCTGCGGATGGATTCCAGCATGAGTCTTGAGATTACCCGTCGTTTCGATGTCGCCGATACGGTCACGAGCCTGATTGATGGCGAGCGCGTACCGGCACTACCCGGTACGCATCGCATCCCGATCATTAATCCGACCAACGAGCAGGTGCTCTCGCATCTACAAGAGGCGGATGCGGCCGAAGTGAACGCCGCCGTCATCTCGGCGCGCCGCGCGTTCGATCACGGCCCTTGGCCACGCATGGATATCACCGAGCGCAACGATATCCTCTACTCGATCCGCGATCACCTTCGCAAAAACGCTGAAGAGCTCGCCTACCTCGAGTGCCTGAATACCGGCCTACCGCTCATCAGCGTGCGTCGGCATGTCGATCGCATGGCGCGCAATTTCGAGTTCTTCGCCGAGGTCGCAAGCACCACCCACGGTGAGACCTACACGCAAAGCAAAGGCTACGTCACTTACGTCACCCGCGAGCCGCGTGGTGTCGCAGGCTGCATCGCCCCGTGGAATGCCCCGCTCTCGCTCGCCTCGATGCGAGTCGCAACTTGCATTCCCTTCGGTAATACCTGCGTGCTGAAGCCCTCTGAATACACACCGCTCTCGATGCTGCGCATGGTCGAGATCTTCCACGAAGCCGGGCTGCCACCTGGCGTGGTGAATTTGGTCAACGGCTGCGGTCAAATCACCGGTGATGCACTGGTCAACCATGCCGGTGTCGACATGATCGGTTTCACCGGCGGCACCAGCACCGGTCGCGCGATCGCAGCTACCGCCGGGCGGAATCTCAAACCAGTCGCACTCGAGCTCGGCGGTAAGTCTGCCAACATCATCTGCGACACCGCCGATGTCGAACGCGCGCTCGATGGCGCCCTCGCCGGCATCTATGGCAACAACGGTCAAGCCTGTCTCGCCGGTTCGCGCATCCTGGTACAGCGTGGCATCGCCGACGCCTTCATCGAACGTTTCGTGGCGCGCAGCCGCAAAATCAAGATCGGCGATCCGATGCTACCGTCGACCGAGATCGGCCCGTTGGCGTTCGAGCAGCACATGCAGCGCGTGCTCTCCTATGTCGACGTCGCCAAAGCCGACGGCGCCACGCTTTTGACCGGCGGTCGCCGCTCACCGGAGCACGAGAAGGGCTGGTTCATCGAGCCGACGGCGGTTCTAGCACCGGGCAACGATGCACGCGTCTGTCAGGAAGAAATCTTTGGTCCGTTTGCGACCTTCCTCACCTTCGATACGGTCGATGAGGCGGTAGCGATCGCCAATGCCTCGAAGTTCGGGCTCGTGAGTTACGTTTGGACGGAAGACCTCTCGACAGCCATGCGCTGTGCACGCGATATCCGCGCCGGCACGGTTTGGGTTAACACGGCGATGATCCGCGACTTGCGAGCACCGTTCGGCGGTTACAAGGAATCCGGTATCGGTCGCGACGGCCCGCAGGCAAGCCTCGAGTTCTTCACCGAACTCAAGGCCACCATCATTCCGATCGATCCGGTCAAGGGCCACCGCTACGGCGCCGCTTGAGACCAGGAAAGCGATTGGAAATGCCGACCGAGCCACCTTTGATGTTCTGGATGAAATTGACGAGAACCCCATTCGGGTCGCGTAAAGTCATTTCTTTGGACAGCACGCCGTGGGCTGCGATCTCGAGCATCGTCGGCGGACAGAGCACGGCCAGGCGCAACGCGCGAGCCCCGCGATAAATGCGATCGACATCGGGCGTGTGGAAGACGAGACAGGCTTCACCTTGGTTGGCGCGACTCGGATCCGCATGCCGATCGGTCGGCGGCGAAGGTCGCTTGAGCTCGAATAATCCCACCATGCCCCAATCGACATCGTCCGATTGCAGGATGACCCAGCGCGTGGTGCAAGGTGGAGCGCCGAGCAGTTGGTACAACTCGGGCAGTTCCCTACCGGCCTCGCCCGAAATCCAAACTTTGAGCCCCAGTAGATCGCGCCAAAAACGCAGACTGCGCTCCATGTTTTTCACGATGATGGCCGTACGCTTCAGCGGCGTAACCAACGGCCCACTAGAACGACGAACTTTTTTCATGACTCTCTCCTGCAGGACGGCCCCATGATAGATCTTCACACGGTCGCAACCGCTAATGGCTACAAAGCCTCGATCATGCTCGAGGAAGTTGGCTTACCTTACACGGTACGCGAATACGATCTCGTCAAAGGCGAGAATTTCACGCCCGAATTTCTGGGCCTAAACCCCGTGGGACGACTGCCGGCTATCGTGGATCACGACGTCACTGGCGAGACCGACGGCCAACCACTGTCGGTCTATGGCTCGGCGGCCATCTTGATTTATCTCGCCGAGAAAACGGGACAGTTGCTGCCGAGCACGGCTCGCGCTCGCGCGAAGACCCTCGAGTGGGTCGGCATCGTCTCGAGCGATGTCGGCCCCGCCTATAGCGGGCAGTTCGTCTTCAACGTCGTGGCACAAGAAAAAATCCCGTACGCCATCGAGCTCTACAACCGCCTTTGCCTACGCATGGTGGCGACGCTGGAACAGCAGCTCGCGAACACGTCCTACCTCGTGGGCGACGAATACACGATCGCCGACGTCATCGCGTATCCTGTTGCGACCGTATCGATGAAACGATTCCCCGGTAACCTCGATGCGCATCCCAATCTCGCGCGATGGGCGGCTGAAATTGGCTCTCGCCCTGCCGTGCAACGCGGTATGCAGGTGCCGCGCTAAGGCCGCGTCGTCGAGCTGCGCTGCCTCTAGCCGAAAGTCGGCTTGGCAAGACCGACGAACGCAGCGACCAGTAATAGAAACCAGATCGCGAGTATGAACGGTCTTGTTTGATCGAAGCCGCGTACGAGTTCCGCTTCGAGTTCGGGCGAGGATCCGTCACTCAAAATTTTGCGCAGCGCCGGCCCGATCGGCTTGCCACGCATGCGGATCATGATGCCGCAGAACACCAACACACCAAACAGCGCGACTTTGAGCGCGATCCAATCGGTGACGAGCGGGCCCTGGCCGGTAAGACCTGCGGCGCCCGTCAGCAACAGGATCGCCACCAAGGCGAAACGCCACACGAGATCGATGCTGCGCAGCCGCTCAGCGAGCGGTGTGCCTTGGTGGTGGTGAATGGCCCACACGAACCACAACCAGCCTGCACCAATGAGCCAAGTCACAACGGCCGCCGTGGGCGGTAAGGCAATCACACCAGTGGCGATACCGAGTGTCGTGCCGACCGGCAGCATCAGCACCAGCGAGTAGCGCGGCAACTGATCGACCCAGCCCATGATGCGCAGCGCCGTTCGCCGCGATTCGAGCGTGAGCGTGGTGTCCTGGACGTAGCGAGCCGAGTAGAAAACACCGATGTCGGCGCCGAGCCAATAAACGAACAACAACAGGTGCAACAACACCAAGAGCGCATAGATCTCGCCGGACATGATCGAGTAATCCCCCCGCACATTTCGTAGAATCGACGGGATGGAACATACCATTTGGGTCTTCATCCATGTGATGCTGCTCGTCTACTGGTTGGGCGGTGACCTTGGCGTCTTCCTGTTGGCCAAGGCAGCCAAGCGTCCCGATCTATCTTTCGCCGAGCGCGCCTTCGCACTGAAGATGGCGGTGCAGATCGACCTGATACCGCGCCTGTGCTTCACCCTGATGTTCCCGGTCGGATTGCAGCTCAGCGCATCCGGTGGATTCGTCGCAATTCCGAGCTGGGCGTTAACGCTCGCGTGGGTCGCGAGCGCCGCCTGGATCGCCCTGCTGCTCGCCATCGGTCGAGCTGAGGGCACGCCGCGCGCTCACAGCCTCAATCGACTGCATTTGGCGTGGCAGGCCCTGCTGCTGCTTGGCCTCGGTAGCCTAGGTCTCCTCGCTTTGCTCGGCATTGGTCCGCTACCCGGCGGTTGGTACGGCCTCAAGATCTTCCTGTTCGCTTTGATCTTTGCCATGGGTATCGGGATCGACATCGCCTTTCGCCCGATCGGACCGGCATTCATGCGGCTCGCGACCGAGGGCAGCCAGCCCGATATCGAACAATCGATCACGACCGCCGTCGATGGCGCGATTCGCTACGTGCTCGGTTTGTACGCCCTGCTGATCGCCATCGCATTTATCGGCATCACCAAATTGGTCTTTTGACATTCATCTGCAAGGAACTCACATGCCTATCGTCCGAATCAACGACCACGACATGTATTACGAAGTGCTCGGTCAAGGCGAGCCAATACTCTGCATGGGCGGCTGGGGTACGTTCTGTCACGACAACCACCATCATCTCGCTCGCGGTCTAACCGATCGCTACCAAGTGATCGTCTTCGATTATCGCGGCATCGGCGAGTCGACCGACGATCTCACGCGCCCCTCGACGATGGCACTGCACGCCGATGATGCGATCGGCTTGCTCGATCACTTGGGTCTCAAGAATGTGCATCTGGTTGGCCTCGTTGGAATGGGCGCCTGTGTGGCGCAAGAGATCGCCATCAAGCGTCCGGATCTCGCCCGCAGCATGCTCAATACGGGCGCTTGGTGCGAAGTCGATGATTTCCTGCGCGACCAGCTCAACATGTTTCGCGAGATTCACCGCGATGCAGGATTCTTCGCTTTCCAGAAGGTCGTGACACTGTTGTCTTTCACGCCCGAGTACTACAACGCCAATCATCCAAAACTACTCGGTCCGCAAGGCGGCTGGAAAGAATTGAACGGACGTTTCGAAGCGCACTCACGTTTGGTCGAAGCCTGTGTCAACTTCGAGTCGCGCAGTCGGCTTGGTCAAGTCAAATGCCCGACTCTAGTGATTCACGCCGCTCTTGATGTCGTGACGAGTCCGCGCACCACGATTCCGATCGAAAAAGCCATTCCGGGCGCCATCGGTGAAACTTGGGACGATCTCGCCCATGTGGTCGCTGGCAAGGAGCAGAAAATCCGTTTCTGCAATCGTCTGTTCGACTGGCTCGACACACACTGATCATGTTCGGCTCATTGCAACCGATGACTCGGCTCCTGTTGATCGCGAATGTCGCGATCTTTGGTGCGCAGTGGTTGTGGCCATCTTTGATCGATACCTTCGCCCTCTGGCCGATCGGCGGTGGCTTCGAACCCTGGCAGATCGTGAGCTACGCCTTCCTGCATGGCAGCCTCGCACACATCGGCTTCAACATGATCGGCCTGCTGAGTTTTGGTAACGAACTTGAAGCTTGGTGGGGGTCGAAGCGTTTTCTGCAGTTCTACTTTGCGAGCGTCATCGCCGCTGCGTTGATGCAACTGGTGGTGACTATGTCGCTCGGTCAGATTGCACCCACCGTCGGTGCCTCGGGCGGCATCTTCGGCCTGCTGCTGGGTTTTGCGATGATGTTTCCGCGTCGCAAAATCGTACCTTTGATTCCGCCGATCCCGATGCCAGCCTGGGTCTTCGTCAGCCTCTATGGTGCATTGGAGCTCTACCTCGGCGTGACCGGCACAGCAAGCGGCATTGCCCACTTTGCACATCTTGGCGGCATGATCGGCGGATGGATCATGCTGCGACGCTGGCGAGCCGAGCACGTCTAGTCAGTTATTGCTACGCCACAGATCAATTTTCTGCCAACGATTGCTGCGCCAGCGTCGATACATCACGACGCCAAGTACCATCGCATAGCTCATCAACGCGAGCCACCCACCGAGCGCACCCAACCCCGCTTGTGGTAAGCCGGGAATCCACGCCTGTGAGGCATCGAAAATCAGCGTATGCGCAAGCGGCAAGAAGAAGCCCCAGGACAGCAGCAGCGCTGTCATTGCCGGCACACGCGTATCACCCGCTGCTCGCAAACAGAAACTCGAGCCAAAGTAGAGCCCATCGAATAACTGATACGCCGCAGCCGGCATCAATAAAATCAGCGCAGTCGACACCACCAGCGGCGCACTGGCGTCACCGCTGGCGACGAACAAGGGCAGCAACCAGGGGCCGATCAACAGCAACAGCATCGCCACGCCAAACATGAAACCTGAACAACTGCGCGCTACCACCGTACCGAGGTGAGCCGCCCACTCGCGGTTCCCCGCGCCGATCGCCTGACCCGTGACCGTGGTACCCGCAGTCGCAAGACCCAGCGCCGGCATGTAGGCAAGTGAAGTCAGCATCATCACGATTTGGGTCGCAGCGGCACCCACGTTGCCGACTTGGGTGACCATCAACTGCATCAAAGCCACGCCGAGCACGTCGGCGCCGTACATGACTCCGATCGGCAAGCCCACAGCGAGTTGCCGGCGCACCATGAGCCAACGCGGACGCCAGGTGAGGCGCGTTCGATAGCGGGCGGCGAGTTTTGGTCCGAGCATGATCGCAAGTCCGGCGACCAAGCCGCAGAGCTGCGCGGCGTTGGTACCCCAAGCAGCACCAGCCATGCCCCAACCGAGTTCGAACATGAAGAACTCGTTGGCAGGAACGTTCGCCACGGTTGTCACGAGCGCCACCACCAGCGTCGCTCTGGTTTGGCCAATCCCGTTGAAGAAGCTCATCAAACCCCAACTCATCGCGCCCAAGAAGGCGCCAGCAATACGCGGTTCCCAATAATCGATCGCCAGCACGCGCAGACTCTCATCGAGTCGAAACCACGCGAGTACGCCATTGCCAAGGTAGGCCGCCAAAAAGAACAGCGGAATCGCGACGATGGAACCCCACAAACCGTTCCACGCCGACTGCGAAGCCCTCGTGCGACGACCCGCACCATCGGCCTGCGACACGAACGACTGCGTCGCGAGCCCGACTCCACCGAGCACCAAGATCACACACGTCATCAGCCAGTAAATGGCGCCGATTGCGGCAACCGCGTCGGTCGACAGACGCCCGATGAACCAGACGTCGGTGAGATTGAGCACCGCCTGAATCGCATTGGTGATCATCAACGGCGCCGCGATCGTCAGCAGCGCTCGCCAATCGATACGGCGCCGTCCGGCAGCATCGAGACGCGCTGCCGGGAGAGTCTCCTGCGCCAAACTCATCGACTGCCGGTTCCGTCGTCTTGCTCACGCCGGCTAAACACACCGCCGAGCCATACGGCCACCACCAACATGATGAGACTCACACCACTCAACACCCACGACACCCCGACAAGGCCAAGTCCCGCTACCAACGGGTAAGCCAGTTGGCTAACACTGTCACCGCCTCGTTGCAGCAAAGTGTCGATCAGGCTTTTACTCTTGAATTTGCTCTCGGGGTTCAGCACCGTGAAGAGCATCTCACGCGTCGGCTTGAACATGCCGTAGTCGATCGCCCGACGAAAGACTTGCGTCGCAATCAGCACGGCGCCGATCGGCATCAGCGCCAACAACACCAAAGACCCGATCAGCATCATAGGCACGAGACCAAGCGCGATACGCAAGCCACCCTTGGCAGCGACCCAACCGACTACACCACCTTGAAAGATCAGCGCCAACACACTGACGGCAAGATCGATGCGCGCGAACAAAGCCGCCCGATCGGCGAGTGTCGTGTACTCCGCCTCGACGTATTTTGCCTGCTCTTGGTACATGAATCCGCCCAAGATTTGCCCGCCGATGATCAGGCCCGCGATGGCGAGCAGATACGGCGAGGTCACGAGGCGTTTGAGGTCATCAATAGCGCGTCCACCCACCGGCATGGCGAGGCGCACATCCGGATCAACGCCGCCGCTGTCGGTTTGCGCTTCGAGCTGCTGTGCTCGACGGCCTAAGACGATGGCGAGTGCGATGAAGCAGCATGCGACCAAAATGGTCGTCGTCGGACCGATGCTCTGCACGAAGAGCGCATTGAATAGCGGTCCCGCAATCGCCCCAGCACTACCGCCTGCGGCGATGAAGCCGAACAAGCGCTTCGCTGCATCGGATTTCCAAGCGTCGACCATCACGCTCCAGAACACCGAGACGATGAAAAGATTGAGCGAGGTGACGGCCACGAAATAGACCGCTGCCAACGTCTTGTTACCCGGTTGTCCCGACATGCCGAGCGCCAACGACGCGAACAGCACCACCACGCCCGCGTAGATCACCGGAAACAGTTGGCGTCGCGGCAAGCGGGCGACGAGATACCAGTAGAGCGGCAGCACCGCCATCATCACGAAGAACGTGATGTAGAACAGTGTAGCGATATAGTCGCGCCCAACTTCGAGAGCAAAGGCCTCTCGCAGACTGCGCAGCATGTAGTAGCCAGCGAGCAGCAAAAAATAAGCACCAGCGGCCGCGAACAGCGCTCTGCCTTCACCAGGTGCCACCAACCAGCGCAGACGCGCCGTTGCGCCCACGGTAGCGATGCTCATCGACTGAGCTCGTCGATCACGAGACGCTTAAGACCATCCTGTCCGACTTGATAGGCGATGCTGCCAATGGGATCACCGGCGCGAGGCGTCGCCACACCGTCCTTGGACCATTTGGCCGACACCTCGACCGCTTGTCCCGCCTTGATCTCGAGGCCCGGAACCATGCTGTCACGCGGCGTCAATTCGAGCGTGACTGGCAAATCGACCGACACGCGCTTCACCGCAAGCGGCGGGCCGGGTTGGCCCGGCACGCGCACGAATACGAACAACACGCCACCGCGCTCGATACGCTGTTGCATCGCCGCCGAAGCAGACACCTCCACCTGCACACGTGCTGCCCCGCCCATACCCGGATCCGCACCCGGATCGGCGGCCGCAGCCACGACGGGTGGCGGGCTGGAGTTGCCGGCAGCAGCACCAGCTGACGGCGCGGGTGCGATCTTCAAACTCGCGACCTGCTGCTCGAGGATGCTGCGCACTTCGGGCGGTGGTGACATCGCAAGCATGGTTTCGAATCTTTGAACGGCGAGTTCGATCTCGCCGCGCTTTTGCGCTGCGACCGCTGCAAAGAACAAGGCCTTCTCCGACTGCGGCGCGAGTACGAGCGCCATCTCGAACAATCGCCCCGAACGCTCGTCAACTTCACCATCGGCTTGCAACACCATCGCTTCGGCCATGCCGAGCAGGGCTTCAGGGTTGCGTCCCTCTTCGAGACGATCAGCTCTGCGAAACGCGCGTTGCGCGAGCGGATATTGTCCAATAGCGAGTTGAGATCGTCCGAGTGTCAACCAGCCTTCGACATCATCCGGGTTCTTCTCCAAGCGACGCGCGAGACGCCCCACCATCGCTGACTGCTCGGCAGCCTCAGCGGCCTGAGTTCGATCCCAATTCGACCACTCGCGATAGAGCAGCACGCTCACCAGCGCGACCGCAACGGCCACCGCGAGGGCAACACCGCGCTGGCTTCGCTCACGCACCAACGGCCAAACGAGTGCGGCGATCGACGCCGCCAAAAGTACAACCGCGCCGATCCAAAATAGCGTCACCGACCTGCCCCCTCGTTATCGTTATCGCCCGCTTGATCAACCAATGCGGCACGCTGTCGCACGATGCGCACAGCGACGAACAAACCGAGCGCCAGTAGCAGCGCGGGCGTCAACCAAAGCCAGGCGGTGCGCCAGGACCAACGCGGTCGAAACAGGATGAAATCACCGTACCGTGCGCTCAAATGATCGCGGATTTCTACATCGCTCTTACCCGCCTCCAGCAACTCGCGAACCTCACGACGAAGATCCCCCGCGAGTCCCACCGGCGAATCGGCAATGGATTGGTTCTGGCACTGCATGCAACGCAGTTCGTGCGTCAGACTGCGATAGCGCTCTTGCAACGCTGGATCTGCCAACTCGATCGGATCGATCGCAAATGCCGAGGTCATCGATAGACCGAGCAAGAGACTTAATAGAACGGCGGTCCAAGGCTGGTGATGGATCCTCATTTCACACCTCGGATCCGCGGCAAGAACTCGCTCTCCCAAGCGAGCGGATGTAAAGCACCTACATGCTTGTAGCGCACGATGCCACGATCATCGATCAAGAAAGTTTCCGGCGCACCGTAGACGCCCCAGTCGATCGCGACGCGGCCTTCACGATCCGCCGGAATGATCACGTACGGATTGCCAAGCTGCTCCAACCATTGCTGCGCCGCAGCAGGATCGTCTTTCCAGTTAAGACCGACGATGGGAACTTCACCACGGCTGGCAATCTCCAGCAGCATGTCATGTTCGCGACGACACTCCGCACACCAAGTTCCCCAAACGTTCAGCAAGTACCAACGCCCACCCATGGACTCGTTCGCAAATGTTTCAGCGGAACCCAGAACAGGTAACTCGAATTGCGGCGCAGGCTTGCCGATCAGCGGCGAAGCGATCACCGATTTGTTGGGTGCTCGCTGAATACCAACGAACAACAGCGCCACCAATGCAGCGAAAATCCCGGCAGGCAGCAGAAACCGATTCATGTCGCCTCACCACGTCTGCGATAGCGGCGATCAAGCGCTGCGACGATGCCACCGATCGCCATCAACAACGCGGCCAGCCAAACGTAGTTGATCAACGGACGAACCTGCGCTCGAACACTCCAGCGTCCTGCACCGAGATCCTCACCCAAGGCGGCGAACACATCTCGCGACCATTGCATATCGATGCCGGCCTCGGTCATCTGCTGACGTTGCACCCAATAGTTACGTTTCTCCGGATGCAGCAGGCTGATGGGTACGCCACTCTCGCTGACCGCGATTTCACCGCGTAACGCGTCATAGTTTGGACCCTCGACGAATTCCAGCGAGCGCAATTCGTATTTGAATTCACCGACCGTGCCCGACTCGCCGACTGCAAGGGCGATATCACGCTCACGGGTATAGCTCTCGACGGCTGTCACCGAGATGACGAAAAAGCCGAGCGAGGCATGCGCGATCGTCATACCAAGGATGGCGGGTGTCATCGACAAGCGACGTCGCCAGCGGTCGATCGGATCAACCAAGGCCGAGAACAGTAACCAACCGCCCACCAAGAAGCCGATTGGCGTGAGCACCTTGGCACCCTCCCAGACAGCAAGAACCAACACGGCGGTGAGCAACGCAGCAGCGCCGAGCGCAACGAGGATACCGGTACGACGCTCGCGCAAACGCCCCTTCTTCCATAGCGAGTGACTGCCGACTGCTGCCAGCGCGATCAGAGGCAATGTCGGCAATAGGAACACTGGATCAAAATACTGTCGACCGACGGATAGTGTGCCGAGCCCGAGCGAGTCGGCAATCAATGGAGCCATCGTGCCAGCGAACACCGCGGCGGTCGCCACCACGAGCAAGATGTTGTTGAACAACAGGAACGACTCACGCGAGGTGAATTCGAAACCCGCATTGCTTTTGAGCACGGGAGCTCGCCACGCGTAGAGCGTCAGCGCGCCGCCGATGACAACGACGAGGAACGCCAGAATGAAGAGACCGCGCGTCGGATCCGCCGCGAACGAGTGAACCGACACCAAGACACCCGAACGAACGAGGAAGGTGCCGAGCAACGAAAGAGAAAACGCGAGAATTGCGAGCAACAAGGTCCAGCTTTTGAACAACCCGCGCTTCTCGGTGACCGCTAGCGAATGAATCAACGCGGTGCCGATCAACCAGGGCATGAAGGAGGCGTTCTCCACCGGATCCCAGAACCAGTAGCCGCCCCAGCCAAGCTCGTAATACGCCCACCAGCTACCAAGACCGATGCCAACCGTCAAAAATGCCCACGCGACCGTCGTCCAAGGTCGCATCCAGCGAGCCCATTGCTGATCGAGTTTGCCTTCGATCATCGCAGCGCACGCAAAGGCGAACGCGACGGCGAAGCCGACGTAGCCTGCGTAGAGCATGGGTGGATGCGCAGCGAGTGCCGGATCTTGCAGCAGAGGATTGAGATCACGCCCATCCGGCGGCGCCGGCCAAAGTCGCTCGAAGGGATTCGATGTCGCGAGCGTAAACAGCAAGAAGCCCACCGAAATCAGACCCATCACACCGAGTACGCGGGCGGCGAACTCCACCGGCAAGGACCGCGAGAGCAAGGCCACCGCGAGCGCCCAACCCACTAGGATCCATGACCAAAGTAATAGCGAGCCCTCATGGGCTCCCCACACCGCCGATACTCGATACAACAGCGGCAGTGCCGAGTTGGAATTCGAGGCAACGTAAAGCACCGAAAAATCGTTCTGAACGAACGCGTAGACCAACGCGGCCAGCGCCACGCTCGTTAGCGCAAACTGCGCATAGACCGCGGGCCGAACGGCGGCCATCCAACTAGCCTGTCCTTTAGCCGGCCCCACCAAACCAAAGAAAGACTGCGACAACGCTGCGAGCAAGGCCAGCACGAGCGCAAAGTGTCCAAGTTCGACGATCACGTTTGACCTCAGGTTTCTGGTTTGGCTTTGCGCGGATCGGGATCGACCGGCATCACGCCACCATGTTTGCTCTTGATGGCTTCGGCCACCTCGGGCGGCATGTAGTTCTCATCATGTTTGGCGAGGATCTCGTCAGCGACGAAGATCCCGTCGTTGCCGAGATGGCCGTGCGCCACGACGCCTTGGTTCTCTCGAAAGAGATCCGGCACGACACCGGTGTAGACGACCTTCACATCGCGTTGAAAGTCGGTCACGACGAAACTCATATCCAAGCTGCCCGCTTCGCGTTCCACGGTTCCAGGGCGAACCATGCCGCCCAAGCGAAAGCGCTTGTCGATCGGCGCTTCGCCGGCGGCCACCTGCGAAGGATCAAAGAAAAACATGACGTTGTCTCGAAACGCGCTCAACGCGAGCAAACCCGCCACCGAAACGCCCGCCAGGATTCCGACTACCAGTGCGATACGACGTTGGCGCGGCGTCATGGTTACGCCTCGGCCGAGTCACGATCGAGTCGGCGCAAGGCCTCGGCGCGGGCACTTGCATGCGCCCGGCGCGCAACGACGATGTTGGCGATGATTGCCACGAAGGTAATCAGGTAGCACGGCCAAAGAAAAATCCCATAGCCGTCCATCGAGAAAAAATCGCTCATCGCAACGCCTCCCGTATCCAACTCGCATTGCGCTCGCGGCGGAGAATTTCAGCCCTCAGGCGCACCAACATCACCGCGGCGAAGTACAGGGTGAAACCCAGGAACATCAGCAGCAGTGGCACCAGCATCTCCATCGGCATGGAGGGCTTCTCCATCTTCATGACCGAGGGCGCCTGATGGATGGAGTTCCACCACTCGACCGAATAACGAATGATGGGGATGTTGACCACTCCGACGAGCGCGAGCACTGCGCTCGCCCGATCGGCACGACCTAAATCATCGATGCCGGAACGCAAGCCCATGTAACCGAGGTAGAGAAACAGCAA
>Ga0169931_10009694_pt1 | contig 13854 bp, 14 predicted proteins | sample Kivu_15m_20L_FD_129675 | JGI IMG/M metagenome (GOLD analysis project Ga0169931, IMG submission 129675) | Freshwater microbial communities from Lake Kivu, Western Province, Rwanda to study Microbial Dark Matter (Phase II) - Kivu_15m_20L... | ecosystem: Environmental > Aquatic > Freshwater > Lake...
CGAGGATCGCTACGCGCGGGACGAGGCCTTCGATCGCGAGAAGGCGCTCAAGGACTACAACACGATGATCAAGGTCTCTACCCACACCGGGATCAGGATGGGGATCAAGCAGGGAATGCGACTGGGGATGGAAAAAGGGATCGAGAAAGGGATAGAGAAGGGGATCGAGAAAGGTCGCATCGCGGGCCGCGAGGAGGGCCTTCGGCAAGGTCGTATCGATGGAATCAAAGACGGGCTCAAAAGGGGTAGGGAGAGCGGCCTGACGGAGGGGCGCGAGGCGGGCCTCGAACAAGGCAAGCGCGATGCCTCGTTGGATCTGCTGTCGGACCTCCTTGTAGCGAAGTTCGGCACGCTTCCCGAATGGGCGCGGCAACGTCTGGAGGCCGAGAGTCTCGCCACACTAAGGTGGCGCTCCGTAGCAATGTTGCACGCAGCCACCCTCGACGAAGTCTTTAGGGATACAGCAACAGGTCCATGCCCTCCCGAGCGCTGACCGCTCGGCCAACGCCAGTCAATCGCAGGATCGACAGTTCCCGCAGGAGCCCGCGCCCCTCAGGCACCACAGTTTCGAGGGTCGGCCAACATGAATAGCTGACCCGCCCGCAGCGCAGTCAGAACGGGGTCAGTAATGGGGCGAGGGGCAGGGATCTGGTCCGGTGTCGCACGCGGCGGGCCCCGCGCCTGGGGCTCACTCCGGGCGATGCGGCACGCCTTCACTCTTTGCCGCAGAAGTCTGCTGCTGCTTAGAAAAAGAAGGTTTCGACTTGCCCCTTCAAGTCCATCAAGCCGAGTTCAACGCGCAGGTTGGGGTAGCGCTTGACCGTTTCACTCCTGAATGCCAAAAGTGCATCTCGGTGGGTTGCGGTCTCGGCTTCCCGGGTGGCGACTGCTGCGTCCCCGTAGGCAATCTTCGCTGCACCGCAGTCGCGGTGATTGATCGCAATCACCGCAGGGATGTTGTGCAACTGGATCGATGCACCGAGGTTTTCCCAAAAGGTTTGGTGCCAGCCGCTGAATTTAGGTGCCACTGCACCGATCGCCGCACCAGCGATGTTGAACTGACTGTACTTTCCGATCATTGACCGCGAACTCATATGGTCGATCGTGAGCTTCGGGAAGCGCGGGTCGATGCATGCGAGCAACATGGCGTCGTAGTTCCCCGACGCAGCCATTGCTTGCATCGGAAGCATCATCCCCAACCCGAGGGAGGCTCCAAGCGACAGGAACTGCCGCCTGCCCACGCCGCTCGACGTGAGTGCATCGAGGCAGCAGGTGCAGGTCATCTGCGGGTGCCGGGCCGCGTCTGCACGCGGTTTGAGAAGACTTGGCGATTTCATCCGAATACTCCTGAACATTGAGGTTTGCTCGACCCACCGACGGTAAGTGGGGTACCTGCACCGGAAGAGCAACAGCGGGGCAGCACATGCGCGGCGGAGTATCGGTGACTGGTCCCTTCCGCACAAGCGCTGCTGACATTCGTTTACCGACGTGATGTATTCGCTTGCAACTGACCCCAGCGGGGTTCAGGGGTTCAGGGGTTCAGGGGTTCAGGCGTTCAGGGGTTCAGGGGTTCAGGCGTTCAGGGGTTCAGGCGTTCAGGGGTTCAGGGGTTCAGGCGTTCAGGGGTTCAAGGGTTCAGGGTCTTCGGCGCCGCCCCGTACGGTCGGCGAATCGACCCCACGACCTGAAGCGCGGCGGTATTTGCCTCCCAACTTCGGTCTCGAAGGGTTGCCGGGAACGTCGCGCGCGGCTGGGCCCACAGGTGGCTACCTGCGCCAGTACTCGGGTAGTACACTCCGCGATCGCTGGTTGGTTCATCGGGGGAGCAGGGCCGTATGAGTGTGCACGACGGAGACCAGATTGATCGGGCTGCCGACGGCCTCAGCCCCGAGGAACTTGGTATCCGGGCGATCGGACCTTGCATGCTGCCCTCACCGGTTGCACATCGGCTTGGCAGCGGCTCGGTGCATTTCGTGGGTGCTGCCGACAAGGTGCTGCTCGACGATTCGGTGTCGGGCGAGACGCTCTCGACAGACGCATCCACGCAACCCGCAGGCTTCGAACTTGCCGGGCCGCGCGACCGGATCTTCTTCGATCCGCGCCTTGCGCGCTTCGGAATCGTCACCTGCGGTGGCCTCGCCCCGGGTCTCAACAACGTGATCCGGGGGATCGTGTTGGAGTTGTGCCTGGGCTATGGGGTGCGCAACGTTCTCGGTTTTCGCTTCGGCTACGAAGGGATTGTGCTGCGACACGGACATGTGCCCATTGAACTTACCCCCGATGCAGTCGCACATATCCATCACGAAGGAGGAACCGTCCTTGGCACCTCGCGTGGGGGTCAGGATGTCGAGGAGGTCGTCGACAGCCTGCAGGCCAATTCGATCAGCGCACTGTTTGCGATCGGTGGCGACGGTACGCTGCGTGGCGCGCTTGCGATCGCACAGGAGGTCGGTCGTCGCGGCCTTTCGATGGCGGTGGTGGGAATTCCCAAGACCATCGACAACGACATTGCCTTCATCGATCGAAGTTTTGGATTCGTGACTGCCTACTCGGCTGCGGTTGACGTGATCCGAAGCGCGCGGGTTGAGGCGCTCGCTGCGCTCAATGGCATCGGCCTGGTGAAGCTGATGGGTCGTCAGTCGGGCTTTCTCGCCTGCCAGGCTGCGCTTGCCTCCACCGAGGCCGACCTTGTCCTCATCCCGGAACTACCGCTCAAGCTCGACGGGCACCACGGCTTTCTCGCTTGTCTTGAAAGGGTGGTCGAGCGCAAGGGCCATGCGGTGGTGGTGGTTGCGGAAGGCGCGGGTCAGGACCTGCTCAACGAGCCCGGCAGGGAACCGCAGTTTGACAAGAGCGGCAACCCTAAACTCAAGGACATCGGGGTATTTCTGCGCGACACGATCGTGGCGCACTATGCGTCCCTGGGACGTGAAGCCACGGTCAAGTACATTGATCCGAGCTACGCAATCCGCAGCGTGCCCGCCTGCCCGTCGGACAGTGTGTACTGCTGGAACATGGCGAGGAACGCAGTGCATGCGGCCATGGCAGGCAATACAGCGATGTTGATCGGGCGCTGGCACGGCCGCTTCGTGCACGTACCCATCGAACTCGCCATACGCCGAACCCGCAGGGTGAGTCCTGACGGAGACCTTTGGGTATCCGTGGTCGAGTCCACCGGGCAGCCACTCAAGTTCGAATAAGCTCCCGGGCTTCAGGCGATCAAGACTTGCCCCATTTGATCAGGCCGGCACACTCGGCAGGCCGGCAAGAGCCATCGCCAGCTCCTCTTCGCTGTAGCTCTCATCCCTGAGGTCGCCCGCGAAGTAGCGCTGGTAGGCAGCCATGTCGAAGTGCCCGTGGCCGCAGAGGTTGAAGAGGATCGTCTCTGCGCGCCCTTCCCGCCTGCAGCGCAGAGCCTCCTCGATCACGCCCTTCACTGCGTGGTTGGCCTCCGGTGCAGGTACGATTCCTTCGGCGCGGGCAAAGAGCACGCCAGCCTCGAAGCACTGCGTCTGTGTGTAGGCGCTTGCCTCGATGATGCCGAGTTCCCTCAGATGCGACACCAGCGGCGCCATTCCGTGGTAGCGAAGGCCCCCGGCGTGAAAGGGAGGTGGGGTGAAACTGCTCCCGAGGGTGTGCATCTTCACGAGTGGCGTCATGTGGCCGGTGTCGCCGAAGTCGTAGCCGTAGCGACCACGCGTGAGCGAGGGGCACGCAGCCGGTTCAACCGCAACGATGCGCGCACGCTGACCGCCACGCAGGGCGTGTCCGATGTAGGGAAAAGCGATGCCGGCAAAGTTGCTGCCGCCGCCTGTGCAGCCCACCACCACGTCGGGCCATGCGTCGGCCATCTGCATTTGTTCGATCGTCTCAAGCCCCACAACGGTCTGGTGCATGAGCACGTGGTTGAGCACCGAGCCAAGCGCGTACTTGGTGTCGTCGCGTTGCGCGGCAACTTCGACCGCCTCCGAAATCGCGATCCCGAGGCTTCCAGGGTGGTCGGGTCGCGCTGCAAGTACGCTCCGCCCGTAGCTTGTCTCCTGGGAAGGTGATGCAACACAGCGCGCGCCGTAAGTTTCCATCACAGCGCGGCGGTAGGGCTTCTGGTCGTAGGACACGCGAACTTGAAAGACCAGCACTTCGAGGTCGAACAGGGAACCTGCAAAGGCGAGGGCACTTCCCCACTGCCCAGCCCCGGTCTCGGTGGTGAGGCGTTTCACCCCCGCCTGGGCGCTGAAGAAGGCTTGCGGAACCGCAGTGTTGGGCTTGTGGCTCCCCGCCGGGCTCACACCTTCGTACTTGTAGAAGATTTTTGCGGGCGTCTGCAATACCTTTTCGAGGCGATGAGCGCGCACCAGGGGCGATGGACGCCAGAGCCTGTAGATTTCCCGAACCGGCTGGGGTATCTCGATCTCACGCTCGGTGGACACTTCCTGAAGAATGAGGTCCATCGGAAACAATGGAGCAAGATCCGCAGGTCCGATCGGCTGCAGAGTGCCGGGATGAAGTACTGCGGGAAGCGGCACCGGGAGGTCCGCCTGGATGTTGTACCAGGCGCGCGGCATGCGTGCCTCATCGAGAAGATACTTGGTCGGGGATGTCATCGTGTTGCCTCCTGTCCGGGTACTACGCGGGTCGTTCCTGATCAGTATCGAGTGTAAGCGCAGCAGCACGAAGGCGCAGAGCGTCGACCGGATACGGATCCAGCCGGGTCGGCCGAGCAGGTCTGGCGGCTTGAGGCCGATCCTGCTGAATCGGCCGACCAGTTCTGGTGCGGCGATCCAGCGGGCCTGGCGCAGCGCTCTCGCGAGTCTGGCAGGATCGGGAAGCTCTGGCCGGGGACTTGCTTCCACCGATGATCATCGCTCCCCCGCTGCTCCAACCCTCTGCAGTGACCGAAAACCCTGAGCGCCATCATGCAAAACTTTCTTGACCCGGCCATCCTGTTTTTTGTGTTTGGCGTGATTGCCGGTGCCTTGCGATCGAACCTTGAGATTCCAGCGCCGATTGCGAAGTTCCTGTCCCTGTACCTGCTCATGGCTCTCGGACTAAAGGGAGGCTTTGCGCTTGCCGCCTCCGGATTGACGCTCGAGATCCTTCTCAGCCTGCTGGCCGCAATGCTGATGGCCATTCTGGTTCCGCTGCTCGGTTACGCACTTTTGCGGCACAAGGTTTCGGGCTTTGACGCCGCAGCGCTTGCAGCATCCTACGGATCGGTGAGCGCGGTCACCTTCGTGACCGCGATCCAATCCCTCGAAGACTCCGGACTGCGCGCTGGCGGCCATATGGCCATGGCGATGGTACTGATGGAGTCGCCCGCCATCATCGTGGCAATCGTGATCGGTAACGCGCTTCGAAAGGCGAGGAACGCACCCAGCCGCGCCTCGGCAACGGTCGCAGCCATGGAACCCGTCCCAGCCACGGCGCCCGTCCTCAGCGCAGCGTCTGTCCCGGTCAGGGCACCTGACCGGGACACAACGCCCGTCAATGCGCCCAACCCGAAGCCCCACTCGATTGGCGCGGTGTTGCACGAGTCCTTCACCAGCGGCGCCCACCTGCTGCTGCTCGGGTCCATGCTCGTTGGTCTGTTGAGCGGAGAGTCGGGAAAGTCGACCATGCAACCCTTTTCGAGCGATCTCTTCAAGGGGATGCTCGCCTTCTTTCTGCTTGACATGGGGCTCATGGTGGCGCGCAACTTCGGCGATGCGCGCAAGGCACCTGCGGCACTTCTTGGCTACGCCGTGCTGGCGCCCTTCGTGCACGCCGGCATGGCGCTTGCGCTCGCCCGGGCGCTCGGCCTTACTCTGTCCGACGGCTTTCTGTTGATGGTCCTGTCTGCGAGTGCCTCCTACATCGTGGTTCCAGCCGTGTTGCGCGATGCGATTCCCGAGGCCAACCCGGCAATCTACTTCGGGCTCAGTCTCGGCATCACCTTTCCGCTCAACATCCTCCTGGGAATCCCGGTCTACAGCGCAGCGGCACGCGCACTGCTTGGATAAGTCATGTGTAACGCGGAAGTCAATGGTCAGCCTGCCCTCCTAGCCTCGGGGTGTCGGGTGGACCGGTCTGAGCAAGGTGGGACCGTCCTGGGTTGAGCGCGGCCTGTGAATCGATTTACCGCGACGGGAATTGCTCATGCAGCCTCGCTCGGCCTGGCACGCCACGCCGTTGAAACACCATGCAGGGAAGGCTTGCATGTCTGCCGTAGACGCCGCCAAGGCACCTTCGCTCAATTGGGCTGCGATCGATGCCGATCCGCGCTTTCAGTGCCTGCACAGCGAAAAGACCCGTTTGCTGGCGGGTCTGATGCTGTTTTCCATCCTCCAGGACTTCGCGTTGCCGATCGTGGCAGCCTGCTTACCCGAAATCTTCCGGGTGAAGGTCTGGGGTCGGATGAACGTGGGCATCCTGTTTGCCCTCTCGAAATTCATCATCGCCTGGGCGCAAACTACGGGTGAGGTCAGTGCCGATTGGCGCTTGCCGAAAGTCGACGCCCAGCAAACCCGGTGTCCGCAGCAACTCATTGAAATGGCTGCAGCGCAGCGCTGGCTCGGGAAGCGCTAACGATCCTGCACCTGGCTTTCCGCCTTGTGACGCAGCAGGACCTGATAGATCTGATCCTTCAGGTGGAGCTTCTCCTTCTTCATCCGCTCGATCTCCTCCTGGCGCATATGAACATGGTTGACATGGTCCTCAAGGTTCCTGATCTTCTGATCAAGATCATTGTGCTTGTCAAACAGGTGCTTGAAGTGAAGATCCTCGGTCTTGAGCCGGCTGATCAGTTCACGGAATTCTGGAAACATAAGCGCTCCTGAAGTAGGACCCGGCGAGGGCCGAAGGTGCGAGGGCAGTTGGCGCGGACGCGCAAACCCCCAACCGCTGCCGGATCATATCGGAGCGGACGGAAGGTCGAAAGGCCTGGATTTCCGGCAAATTCCTCACATCCGATCACAGTTGTATTGGCCCGCGCCGGCCAAACGGCGCGCTGGACCGCATTGAAGTTGCGCCAGAGCCTCCTTGGCGATCGCTGTCGGGCCGTCGAACTGCTGATTCTCCAGACGGGGATTGCATTGGATCCCGGCATGATCAGGAGTCCGGAATAGGCTCTATACTCCGCACCGCTGCGAGGCTGTTCGTTGTGCATTCGAAGGCTCGAGAGTCGCATCGGTCGCAGTCTCGGAAGCTGTGCAGAGTTCCAGCACGGTTCGTCAAGGGAGAGGTCTTCGATGAGCGCCGAGCAGTCCGATTCACGCCAACCGGCGGAGCATCCCGCCGACATCAAGATCGTTCCCGAACTCAGGGTTTGCGCCAACTGTGTCTGGTGGGACGGATCGCGTCGGCTGATCAAGCAGTTTCCGGCGGGACGTCCCTCGATCGACGCGCCGCCAGTGTTCTTTACCAAGGTCCCTGCCACCGGGCCGGGTGGGCAGTGCCTTGCGCCCGACTCATCGAAGGTGGGCACATTTACGCAGCATGCGATGACCTGCCTGCGTTTCAAGTCGTATTTCAAGGGCACCCAGGCCGACCCGGAGATGGCGCTTGTGCATGTGGACCAGGCCTGCTGCGCCACCTGCAGCTGGTGGGATGGCGAACGCAAGCTCATCAAGCGCGAGGAGCGTGGCGAAAACGACCGGGTGCTGCGCAAGCTCTACTACTTGCGCGTAGAGCGTGCGCGCAAGGAGCGATGCCTGAACAAGGGTTCCGACACCTTCGCGAAGCCCTTTGAACCGGTGCAACATTGCAATCACTACCGTTTTGTGTTCACCTGAATCGATACCTGCCAAGGAATGAGGCAATGACGACCGTCCAACAGCTTCTCGCGCTCAAGGATGAGCGCCTGCACACCACCACCGCCGATTGCCAGGTTGGCGCTGCAGTGGCCAACATGGCGCAACTCGAGATCCACAGCCTGCTGGTGATGCAGGGCGAGGAGGTTGCTGGCATCTTCACCGACCGCGATTACGTCCACAAGATCGTTGTTCCGGGCCTCGATGCAACCCAACTCACGGTGGGCGACGTCATGACCCGGGAGGTTGTGTTCATCGAGCCCCAGGCCACCCTGCGGGCGTGCGTTACCTTGATGAACGAGGGCAAGTTCCGACACCTTCCAGTCAGGGAGGACGGGAAGATCATCGGCATGATTTCGATGACCGACATCATGCGTGCCATGGTCAACGGCGCCGACGGGGATATCGAGATCTACGTCTGAGGCCCGATCTTCGTGCGCCACGCACGATGACCCTGATGGCCCTGCGAAATCTCGCACTCGCCCTGCTCGTCTCGCTCCTGAATGCCTGCGCCGGGGTTGCACAGGGGTTCTCATTCTCGGAACTTGACGACACTGTCTGGCAACCATGTGCAGGCGAGGGTAGTGTCTGCAGTTTCGAAGGGCAGCGGCTGATCCGCTACGGCGTCCACAGCCAATGGGTCTATGCGGTCGCGACCGCAACGATCGCCTGCGTCAACAGCGAGTTCGGCGATCCCGCCCCGGGCTTGCGAAAATCCTGCGACCTGGGGCGGGTGACCTCCCGTACGCTCGAGGGGCAGCGGATCGGGGTGCTGCCGATCTTCTATGTGTTCCGCGACGCCAGTGAAGCCCTCGTCGGCTCGGAGGACGATCGCAACATGCTGCGCCGCTACCTTGGCAACGCGCAGCGTCACTTCGCCGAACTGCTCGGACCACAGGTGCAGAGTTTCAATTTCGCCGAAGCCATGGTGCATCGCGGTCGCTTCAGCCAGGACGACATAGGGCGGTTCAGCGCCACAACGCCTGAGACCGCAATCGATTTTGAGCATGCGGTGGTGAAGGAACTTCTCGAGGTACGTGGCACCTCGCGACTGAGCGAAACCCACGTGTTCCTCTTCATCTTCGTCCGCAAGAACCCCCTGGACTTCAGCCCGCGGCGCTTTGCCGGGGGGCGAAGCTTCAACGGCGGCATCAATGGCGGCGGAGGCGTCATCGTGATGGAGTACGCAGAAATCAGGCTCGGGGCCTACGGCATCCTTGCGCACGAGCTCGGTCATGCCTTTGGACTGCGTCACAGCGACTGCCTTGGCTACGACATGCAGCAAAGCGATTCGATCATGTCCTACAACCCGCGTCACCGGGCAAAAGGCTTTGATCGCGGACCAACCCCCGCTTCGCTCAGCCACCAGGAGCGCATCTCGCTTCTCCTCAACCGTCGGGTCTTTCCCAATGCCTTCGACCCTGGGGAACTCCAGCAGCGTTCAAATACCTGTGTACTACCCGCCATGCATCGGTCGATCGGCGACATTCCCGTTGTGCGGGGCGTGGGCTACGACCTGTGGGTCAACGGCCGACCGATCAGCGGACCTGAGGCGATCTTCTTCACCCGCGCGCAGGCGATCGAGCATTGCGACCTCATGCGCAGGCGCTACCCGTCCGTTCCGATGGAGTGCCGCTTTGCGGGCAGCTTGCTGCCGCAACCCCCATAGCCCAAGCACCACTTCTCCGGTCGAACTTCGGCGGCTCCGGCCATGCGGCTCTGCGGCGGCGGCTTGTGCCTTGACTGCCCGCGATCGGGTTCGCCCGACGGCACCCCGGGTGGTGCATCACGGGCGCAGCAAAAGCCCCCGATCTGCCTGGGGCGACTGGGGCTCGATCTCTGCCAGGGCTCAGAGGAAGCCTGCGTCGCCACCCTCCTTCTTGCGTTCCATCACGATGCGGCCTTCCTGGTGCAGCATGCGCCCGGTGGTGAGGATCTGCTTTTGCGCATCCTCCACCTCGGAAACTTTCGTGGGCCCACGCGCCTCGAGGTCTTCGCGCACCGTGTCGGCCGCACGTTTGGCCATGTTCTTGAAGATCTTCTCGCGCAACTTGGGCGAGGCGCCCTTGAGCGCCACCACCAGCACATCCTGCGTGACCTCCAGCATCAGCGTCTGAATCGACTTGTCCTCGAGTTCGATCAGGTCCTCGAAGGTGAACATCTTCTCGATGATTGCTTCAGCAAGCACATTGTCGTACTTCCGGATCTCCTCGATCGCCTCCATGTCCATTCCGCCCGAGAGCAGGTTGAGGATCTCCGCAGTTGGCACGACGCCGCCCACACTCGAGCGTTTGGTATCCTGCGCACCCATGTTCATCATGGTTTCGTTGAGTTCCTTCAGCGCCGCCGGTTGGACCTTTTCAAGCAAGGCCACCCTCAACACCACTTCGTTGCGGATCTCGGCAGGGAAGAGCTTGAGGAGCGCAGAGGCCTGCGGCGGCTCGTAGAAAGTGAGGATGGTGGCAAGTACCTGCGGGTGCTCGTTCTTCAGGATCTCGTAGGCCACGTCCGGGTCGAGACGCTTGAGCGCATCGAGCCCCGACATGTCGATCGCCGCTTCGAGTTTGCCGAGCAGGTCCGAGGCACCCTCGGTGCCAAGCGCCTTTTGCAGCATGTTCTGCATGAAGGAGTCGGTGTCGAAGGCCACCTGCGCATTGCTGATCGTGGCCTCCTTGAAGTCGCGCAGCACCTGCAGCAGCATGTCGCGATTGAGCGAGCGCACGATCGCCATCTTGCTCGAGATGCGCTGCACCTCGATCGGCGTGACCTGACGGAGCACATCGGCAGCCACTTCAGGCCCCACCGAAAGCAACACCACTGCCGCTTTCGATGCACCGTCAAGGTCTTCGAACTTGGTGGGCGCCGCGCCGGCGGACTTGGCCCCCTCCTTGATCTGCTCGGCGAGCGACTGGGGCCGTTTCTTGACTTCCTGATCCGCTTCGTCGGACATCGATTCTTCCTCCGGCAAAGAACTCGGTGAATGTCAACACGAAAGTCTACGGGATCCGTGCGAATCGTCCGTTCGGACTAAAGTGTCGAAGGTCCGACCCCCTCACCCCGCCCCTATGCCCCACACCGCGAAGCGCGCCATCCCAGACTGGGGACCCGATACACGCAGAGTCCTCGAACTGATCGTCAAGCTTCATGGCGATCCCAGGCAGCGCACCAGGGTCTACGGCATGCTCCGCAGAGCCTGGGAGGGCGATCCCGATTACGCCTCGATCTTTCCGGTCGTGGAGCGCCTCTGGCTCGAAGCTGTGGGTATGTACGACGGGCAGGGGAATCTCAACCCCGACCGCGACCATGAACGCATCATCGACTTCGTGATCAGGCGGATCGAAGACCAACTTCGCCGCTAGGCGGACGGCGCGCGTGAAGACAGCCTGCACCAAGCCAACTCCCGGGACCGCGCAGCGGATGCATACACCGCTGCGGGAAGACTACGTTAAGGCCCCTTTCCACCCGATTGCCCAACCCGCAGCCCTCTGCGCTGCTCCAGCAACAGCCCTCGCGGCAACTCGAGCCAAGGGTGCTGTCACTGAAACGCCCTGCCTGGTCCCTTGCCTGGTCCCTTGCTTGGTCCCCCGCTTTGTTGCTTGCTCTGCCCATCACCTCGCCCCCTTCCTCACCGTGCTTGCGTTCCTCGTGTCCGGGTGCCACGTCCGTACCCATGAGTTCCACTGCAAGCTTGAAGCGGATCGGAGGATCGACTTCGAGTTCGCGATGTCGCCCACACAGGCGCGTTATCTCGATGGGGATTTCGCCTTTGCAGCCGAAAGGGCGAATCAGCGTCTGTACCGACACTCTTCGGGCAGGGAACTGGTGTTCGATTTGTCCGCAATGCGGCTTGCCGAGTACGGCCCCTTGTCGCCCTCGAAACCAGCCTTGGCTGAGGGTTCTCCGTCCCCGTCTGCCGCTTCGACGCCCACCGCTCCCTCGGGTTCGGCGCAAGCGCTACCGCTGCAGGAGGCTAAAGACGAACAGTTTGGCTTTCTGCGCGCCCACCCTCCTTTGCGCCGCTGGGCGTGTGAACGCTATCGGATGCCCGGAGGCAGCTAGGCGATCCGATACCCGCGACCTCGTCATCCCTCAGGTGCCTCACCACTCCTCACCACCTCCACTCTTGCGCGTACTCAGCGCTCGGATTGCAGGCGTTGACTCGCCGCGGACGTGCATGGCGACTCCTCACCCGGAGGCGGCCCTCAGGGCCGACCGCCGGGTTTCCCGGTGCCCGATGTTCCAGCCGGAGACGGGCTCCCCCCTGGCTGCGCCGGGGGCTTTTCCACCACATCGCCCGAGTAGGTGATGGTGAGTTGACCGCCTGCTGCGATCCGGGCCCCGAGCGCAGCGCGGAGCTTTTCCTCGAGTTGCAAGTCCGCCGCGGAGGCCTGCGGCGCTTTCTCGGGAGGCGGAACTGCCGCTTTGCCGCGAGCCTGATCCTGCGGGGATGGCTCGGATTTCGCCAGGGCATGCGGTTGCATCGGAACTGCGCGGAGTACCGAAGGCGTAGCTCCCCCCGACCCGGACCGAATCGATGTTGCGGGTGCCGCTCCCGATGCACCCACCGATCCCGCCACCTCCGCTGCACCTGGTGCCGGGCCCTGGGAACGATCCGGCGAACTGTTCACACTTGCCATCGGCGGCGTAACGATGCCCGGATTGATGGCGGGGGCCGCAACCACCCTGGACTCCCTTGAAGTCTCGCGCATGGCCGTTGAGGGCGACCCGCCGGACGATGAAGCCACGGACGCCCTTTCCGGCTTCGAGGCGGGTTCGCTGCGCGCAGCGCGGCCCGCGCCGGATTCGCCGGTGGCGGACTTCAACCCCTGCCCGGCCTCTGAACCCTGCGCACCCTTGCCGGCGCCAAACGAAGCCACGCCGGTCCACACCAGCGCGCTGGGGAGCGCGATAAAGCCCAGGAGAAGCGCAAACAGCGTCCTGCCCGGGGTCATGAAGGCCAGAAAGGCCCGGTAGCTGCTCTTTGCTGACATTGCAAATGCCCCCTTTTCACAGCGAAGGCCGCGCTTCGATCCGGATGATCAGAGGCCCGCGAGGCTTCCGCGTTCGATCCTGCACTGAAACGGGCTGCCAGGCAAGTTGATCCAAAGCCAGGCAGTTCGCGCCGCGACTGCGTAGGGCCACGCCTTCAGCGGGCGTGGAGCGCGATGTTTTCCTCCCGCTGGCTTCGAGCTAGTATCCGGGACAAGTTTTCTCTGCGTCAAGTCCCAGTTCTATCCACCATGCGCGAATCCTCCTGGTACGAGCTGCTGCGCCATCTACGCTTGTTGGGCTACGGCGGACTCATCCCCTTTTTCCTTCTTGCCCTGGGCGCATGGCTGCTTCCCGAGCCCAGCCACCGTACCCTGTGTCTCATGATGCTGCGCGTTTATGGACTTTCCATCATGAGTTTCATCGGTGCGATTTCGTGGGGCATTGCAATGACCGCGCCTCAACTCAACGGGGTTGAGAGGCGCCAGTTGGTGTTCTGGAGCGTTGTGCCATCGCTTCTCGGTTGCGCGAGCTTTCTGATGCCCTCCACCGGAGGCTGCCTCACACTCGCCGTGGTCGCAGCGCTTGCCCTCGGCGTGGATTTGCGGCAATCCTTCGTACTCGAGTTGCCCGTCGAGTGGCGGGTCTTGCGTATGCACCTTTCCCTTGGTGCCATCGCTTGCCTGCTCCTCGGTGCCTACGCTGCATCCTCGAGCAGCGTCTGAGGTGAAGCGGGCGGAGCGCTTATGCCCATTGCGCATAAGCAAAGTCGCAAACTTCGGGGTTGCGCGGGTCCGCTTGAGGCAGACTTGGCCGCAGGAGGGGCGGTGGTGATCGCCAGGCCCTCAATTCTGGAGAAGTGACTTGACCCGACCTTCATTGGCTTTAGCCCCTCGTTGCGCGGTTGTGAGCCCGTGCGATCCGCAACACGGGGCCGCCTGTTTGCGCTGGCTTGCCGAACCTGCCGCGCGCGCACCGGTCGCGCGGCTTCCCGGGAAATGCCTTGCGGCTGTATGCCTGCTCGGCTTGTGTCTGCTCGCATGTGTTGCAGGCTATCGGGCTCACGCCGCTCCCCTGA
>Ga0169931_10009695_pt1 | contig 13854 bp, 8 predicted proteins | sample Kivu_15m_20L_FD_129675 | JGI IMG/M metagenome (GOLD analysis project Ga0169931, IMG submission 129675) | Freshwater microbial communities from Lake Kivu, Western Province, Rwanda to study Microbial Dark Matter (Phase II) - Kivu_15m_20L... | ecosystem: Environmental > Aquatic > Freshwater > Lake ...
GTTTGTCAGGACTGATCCCTAACTCGATCATGAGCAGGCTGCGCATCTGGGCATCGCGGTTCTGTTCTATCACATACACCTTCTCGTGCGCATCTATGAATGCCTTCACGCTTTTGCTGAATGGGAATGAGAGCAGGCGCATGGCGTCTATCTTATTGCCCTGTTCAGTGAGCAGTTCCATGGCCTCCTCGGCTGCGTAGCGCGAGGTGCCGAAGAACAGCAATGCCTCTGCACTGGCATTTTTCTCCTGATAGAACTGCGGTGCCGGTACCATGCCTTTGGTGGTCTCCCACTTGCGACTCAAACGGTCCATGTTGCGTTGGTACGCATCGCTGTCCTCGGTGTAGGTGGCATACTCATCGCGCGAGGTGCCACGCGTGAAGTAAGATCCCTTGCTGGGGTGGGTGCCTGGAATGGTGCGGTAGGGTATACCATCGCCATCTACATCCAAGTACCTGCCGAATCGGCCTATCTGCTCCAACTGTTCGGCATTCAACACCTTACCCCTGCGCAGCTTGCGGGTATCGTCCCATGTGAGGGCCGGGGTCATGTGGTCGTTCATTCCCAGGTCGAGGTCGGTGAGCAGGATCACAGGGGTCTGGATCTCCTCGGCCAGATCAAATGCCTCTGCTGTCAATTCGAAACACTCTTTGGGCGTGCTGGGGAACAGCAGCACCTGCTTGGTGTCGCCATGGCTGGCGTAGGCCGCCTCCATGATGTCGCTCTGCTGCGTGCGTGTGGGCATTCCGGTGCTCGGACCTGTACGCTGCACATCGATCAGAACAGTAGGAATCTCAGCGAAATAGGCCAGTCCAAGGAATTCATTCATCAGCGACAGGCCCGGGCCGCTGGTAGCGGTGAACGAGCGTGCACCGTTCCAGTTGGCACCTATCACCATACCGATGGCCGCCAATTCATCTTCGGCCTGCACGATGGCCACATTGCGCTTGCCTGTTTCGGGATCAATGCGGTACTCATCGGCATAATCCATAAAAGCCTCCACCACCGAAGTACTGGGCGTGATGGGGTACCAAGCGGCCACGGTGGCACCGGCATAGATGGCGCCCAGCCCACAGGCCGAGTTCCCATCTATCATGATGCTGTCGCCCACCAGATCGCGCCTCTCCACACGTATGCCGAGCGGATGCGGGTAATTGTCGCGGATGTAGCTCACGCCCATCTGCAGGGCATTCACGTTCATCGGAATCAGTTTCTCTTTGCCTTTGAACTGATCGGCCAGCAGGCCCTCGAGCACGCTGAACTCAATATCCAAAAGGGCCGAGAGTGCGCCCACGTAAATGATGTTCTTGAAAAGTTGCCGCTGCCGCGCATCGCTGTACGTGCGGTTGCACATATCCATGAGCGGGATGCCGATGTAGTTCACATCCTCGCGGATATACTCATCATGCAAGCGTTTGGTGCTGTCGTACAGCAGATAGCCGCCAGGTTTCACCGAGTCCACATCGGCACGCAGACTCTGCGGATTCATGGCCACCATGAAATCAATGCCCTCTCTGCGGCCCAGGTGCCCTTTCTCACTCACCCGAACCTCGTACCAAGTTGGCAGGCCCTGGATGTTGGACGGGAAGATGTTCTTGGGGGTGACTGGCACCCCCATACGGAAGATGGCCTTGGTGAAAAGGAAGTTGGCGCTGGCGCTACCGGTGCCATTCACGTTGGCGAACCGGATCACAAAATCGTTGAGGCCTTTCAGATTGTGCATGCGTGATGTGTCTTAGTCACGTTGTAGAAGAACTTCTGCATGTCCCAAGCTGAAGTGGGGCAGCGTTCGGCACAGAGGCCGCAGTGCAGGCACACGTTCTCGTCTTTCACCATAACACGTTGGGTGGGCAGTTTGGTGCTCACGTACAGGTCCTGGGTAAGCTCGGTAGCGGGTGCCTTCAGGCGGTTGCGGAGGTCCATCTCCTCGCCATCTTCAACGAAATTGATGCAGGCGGTGGGGCAGATGTCCACACAGGCATCGCACTCAATGCACTTGCTGGTGGTGAAAACGGTCTGCACATCGCAATTGAGGCAGCGCTCGGCCTCTTTGAATCCCGTGAGGTTATCGAAACCGAGTTCAACCTCCTTTTTACGGTCGCTGAGGGTAAGCTTCTTCTCGGCCTGAGGCACAACGAAACGCTTATCTATGGTCACTTCGCTGTCGTAGGCCCACTCGTGTATGCCCATTTTCATGCTCACGAGATTGACCATGGGATCGGGGCGGTCGGCCAGTAGGTCTTTTCCATCGCAGAACAGGTGCATGGAAATGGCCGCCTGATGCCCGTGTGCCACTGCTGTGATCACATTCTTAGGACCGAAGGCCGCATCGCCCCCGAAGAAGACCTTGGGCAACGTACTCTGGAAAGTGGTCTCGTTCACAATGGGCATCTCCCATTTGTCGAACTCCATGCCCAGATCGCGCTCTATCCAAGGGAAACTGTTCTCCTGCCCTATTGCCACCAAAACATCATCGGCCTCGAAGAACACATCGGGCTCGCCTGTCGGGACCAGCTTGCGCTTACCGTCCTCGTATACGGCATGAACTTTTTCGAACGTCATGCCTGTGAGGCGACCGTTGCTCACCACCACGGTCTTCGGCACATGATTGTCAATGATTGGGATGTCCTCGTGCATGGCATCCTCTTTCTCCCACGGGCTGGCCTTCATCTCGGCAAATGGGCTTCGCACCACCACATTAACCTGCTCACCACCCAACCTGCGGGCAGTGCGGCAGCAGTCCATGGCGGTGTTACCACCGCCTAGCACGATCACTTTCTTTCCGATGCTTTTGGTGTGCTCAAAGGCCACGCTGCTCAGCCAGTTGATACCGATGTGGATGTTGGCTTTGCCTTCTTCGCGGCCCGGCACTTTGAGGTCGCGGCCACGCGGGGCCCCGGTGCCCACAAAAACGGCATCGTAACCACCCGCGAGCACCTCTTTCAGGCTCTTCACATAGCTGTTGAAATGGGTGTGGATACCGAGGTCGAGCACATAATTCACCTCTTCGTCAAGCACCGTCTCGGGCAATCGGAAGCTGGGGATCTGGCTGCGCATGAAACCACCGCCTTTGCGCTGGTCATCGTACAGATGTATCTCATACCCCAATGGGGCAAGGTCGCGGGCCACGGTTAGCGATGCAGGTCCTCCACCTATCAGAGCGATCTTCTTTCCGTTTGATGGGAACGGCCCTTGTGGCATGAGGTGCTTCACGCTGTCCTTGTTGTCGGCAGCCACGCGCTTGAGGCGGCAGATGGCTACCGGCTCCTCCTCCACGCGGCCTCTGCGGCAAGCGGGCTCGCAGGGGCGGTCACATGTGCGGCCCAACACACCCGGGAACACGTTCGAGTCCCAGTTAATCATGTAGGCCTCGTCATACTTCCCGGCAGCTATGAGGCGGATGTACTCGGGCACAGGCGTGTGTGCAGGGCACGCATGCTGGCAGTCTACCACCTTGTGGAAGTACTCTGGGTTCTTGATGTCGGTAGGTTCCAAGGGAGCTTTCTATTGTTCGCGCAAGTTTGGGTAAATATCTGATCGGTGCAAAGGCCATTGACACTCTATATCCACCATTCGCGAATAACCTCGATATTTTTAGATCAATGGTAATGCGCGGGGCCGTAGTGACACATTGCTGATGGCTGGATGCGCCTGTACTTTCGCATGCAACAACCGAACACATTTACCATGGCACCACGCGCCATCACATTCCGCTCCAGAAGGGACTTTATCCGCAACACGGCTTTCGTGAGCCTCGGTTTCATGGCTCTCAAGGCCATGGCATGCCGCCCGTTGGCCGATGAGGCCACCACCGAACTACTTGCCGGACCCGGCTATGGCCCCTTGGTGCCCGACCCCGTGGGCATCCTCGATCTGCCCGAAGGGTTCCGTTACAAGGTCATATCGAACATCACGCGGCCCATGAGCGATGGTCTGGCAGTGCCGGGCAAACCCGATGGCATGGCCGCTTTTGTGGGCAGCAATGGCCGAGTGATAGTGGTACGCAATCATGAGATGGAACTTGTGAATGTCGATATCGGAGCCTATGGGCCATCGAATGAGAACATGAACAAGGTGCCAGCGGGCAAATTCTATGACCTAGGCAATGGCACCAGCCCGGGCCAGGGAGGCACTTCAACCATGGTTATAAATGAGGACACGCTGGAGGTGGAGAAGGAATTCATGAGTCTGGCGGGAACCTACCGTAACTGCGCTGGCGGCCCCACGCCTTGGGGCAGTTGGGTGACGTGCGAGGAGGATGTGACACGCATAGGAGGTTTCAACGGCATGGCCACCGTTGATCATGGCTATGTGTTCGAGGTGCCCGCCACCGAGAACATCGGATTGGTAGATCCGCGCCCGATCAAGGAAATGGGCCGATTCAACCACGAGGCCATCTGTGTCGATCCGGCCACGGGCATCGTTTACCTCACCGAAGACCGCCCCGATGGCATCTTCTACCGTTTCATCCCCAACGTGAAGGGCGACCTGCACTCGGGCGGCAAGTTGCAGGCATTGGCCATTGTGGGCAAAGACAGTTTCGACACGCGCAACTGGCCCACGGAGAACTCCGAGAAGATGCTGCGCTCTAAACCGATGCCCACACGGTGGATCGACATGACAGATGTGGAGTCTCCGAACGATGACCTGCGCATACGCGGGTTCGATGCCGGTGCGGCCCGATTTGCTCGTGGCGAGGGCACATGGTTCGGAGACAACGAACTCTATTTCGCCTGCACCAACGGTGGCAACATCATGAAGGGGCAGATATTCCGCTACCGTCCGGGCAAGGCCGAGGGCGAGGGGCAGGACGGCACCATCGAACTGTTTGTGGAGACAGAGAGCGAGCAGGTGATGAAATCGTGCGATAACCTGACCGTGGCCCCGTGGGGCGACCTGATGGTGTGCGAGGACGACCCAGCGCCATTCCTGCGCGGTGTGACACGCGATGGCCACATCTACGATTTCGGGCGCAACCGCTTGGCCAACGAGTTCACAGGCATCTGTTTCTCGCCCAGCGGCCGCACCATGTTCGTCAACATCCAGCACGAAGGGCTCACACTGGCCATACAAGGCAAGTGGAGGACCTGATCCGGTCCGAGCATTGCCCTCTCATACCTGAACGGATGATCCGGATCGAAGCGCTGGTAGTAGGCCTCGGCATTGCGGGCATCAACATGTGCCGTGCACTGGAGGAGGCGGGCATCGCATACCACGTCATCGACCCGTGTGCTGATAGCGGCAGCTCGTTCATAGCGGGTGGCATCTACAATCCTATCGTCATAAAGCGTAAGGTGAAGAGCTGGCGGGTGGACGAACTCTTCCCCAAGCTGGTGGAGACCTACACCGCCATCGATGCGCAGTTAGGCATCCGGTCGCTGTACCACGAGGTGCCCATCATCAAGCCCATTTTTTCTGATGATGAATTGCATGAATGGCGCACGGCTGCGGATAGCGGCACCTTGGCGCCCTACATCACCCCAAGTGATATAACCGCCCCCGACCCGCATTTGGCCGATGGGGCCTTGGCTCAGGTCAACATCCGCCATTCGGGTTTTGTGGATCTGAGGGCCTTGATAACCGCCTACCGCCAGTATCTAATAGGCAGCGGCCGGCTCACGGTGGGGTCCATCGGCCCAGAGAGGGCCGAGGCCGAACAGGTAGCTGCGGACCATGGCGTCCATTCCATGCACACCATCTGGTGCACCGGCACCGATGTGCGGCACCATCCGCACTTCGGGTGGGTGCCGCTGCGCCCCACCAAGGGCCAGATGCTGACGGTAGTGGCGCAGGACGATCTGCCACAGGCCATCTACAACAAGGAATTCTATCTGCTACCGGGCAACGGCCGCACCCACCGCCTGGGCGCCACCTACGAGTGGCACGACCTGTACAGCGGCCCCACCCAGGCGGCCACCGATGAACTGATAGGCCGGGTGACCCGCACCATGCGCCACCCCGTTACCGCCATCGATGCGCAGACCGCGGTGCGCCCCAACGTGGCCGACCGAAGGCCGCTACTGGGTTCATACGGCTATGGCACCGGCCAGCACCTGTTCAATGGCATGGGTAGCAAGGGCGTGATGCTGGCGCCCTACTTCGCCCATCAGCTGGTGCGCCACATCTGGCACGCGGAGCCACTTGACCCCGAGGTGGACATGATGCGATTCGGTAAGAGGATGTATGGAAGAAATGAATGATCAGCCCACCGTGGCTATCACCTTCAGTTCGATGGCGATGGGGGTGGGCAGGCAATTGACCTCGACCGTGGTGCGGCAGGGCAGATTGTCCTTGAAATACTCGGCATAGAGGCGGTTGTAGGTAGCGAAGTCGTCCTTCATGTTGGTGAGGAAAACGGTGACATCTACCATGTTCTGCCACGATGAGCCACTGTCCTCCAGGATCATGCGCACGTTGTTGAACACACTGCGGCACTGCACCTCAATGTCGTAGGAGAGGATGTTGCCTTGGGCATCGAGCTCGACACCGGGTATCTTCTTGGTGCCGCGCTCGCGTGGGCCCACGCCCGAGAGGAACAGCAGGTTGCCGACCCTCCGGGCGTGAGGATAGAGCCCAACAGGCTCGGGTGCGCGAGACGATTCTATGCGGCCGCTATCAGCCATGCGCCAGGTTGTGGAACACGAACACATAGCTGGCTGCACCGGCCAAGTAGCCGAGCAAGGCCAAGAGGCTCATTTTCTTCAGATACCACATGAAGTCGATCTTCTCCATGCCCATGGCGGCCACACCGGCAGCCGAACCGATGATGAGGCAGCTGCCTCCTGTACCGGCACAGTAGGCCAGGAATTCCCAGAACGTGCCATCTTGCACAAAGTGGTGCTGCCACTCATTGGCGGTGGCCAACATATCGGGGGTGGTGATATCGTACATGCCCATGCTGGCCGCTACCAGTGGCACGTTATCGACCACCGCGCTGAGCAGCCCGATGGCCACATTGATCCCATACACATTGCCGATGGCATCGCGCAGGGCCACGGCAGCGATGCCCAAGTGCCCTGCGGTCTGCAATGCACCGATGGCCACCAGTATGCCGAGGAAGAACAGCACGCTGGGGGTATCGATCTTGCGCAGCACCCCGATCACCGACAGGTGGTGCTTCTGCTCTTGATTCTTGGCGCGGTGCAGCAGCTCGGTGACCACCCACAGCACACCAAGGCCGAAGAGCATGCCCATGTAGGGAGGAAGGTGCGTGACGGTCTTGAACACCGGTACAAATAGCAGTGCGCTAATGCCGAGTCCGAAGATCAGATTGCGCTCAAAGGACGAGGTCGGGTCGAGGTAATGTTCGGCCTCTTCCTGCTTCATGGGCCTTTTAAGATCACCTTTCATGGTGAATGAGAGGACAATGAGCGGAACAATGAGGCAGATGAGACTGGGCAGGAACAACTGCGAGATGATGGCCCCGGCCGTGATCTGGCCACCGATCCAGAGCATGGTGGTGGTCACATCGCCAATGGGCGACCAAGCGCCACCTGCGTTGGCGGCTATCACTACTATGCCCGCATAGAACCAGCGGTCGGTCTTGTCATCGGCCAATTTGCGCAGCAGCGATATCAACACAATGGTGGTGGTGAGGTTATCGAGCGCGGCCGAGAGGAAGAACGTGATCATGCCTATCACCCACAGCAATTTCACCTTGTTGGTGGTGGTGATCCTATCGGTGATGACCTTGAACCCCTCGTGCGCATCCACCAGTTCCACAATGGTCATGGCACCGAGCAGGAAGAACAGGATCTCAGCTATTTCGCCCAGATGGTGCCGCAACTCGTGAACAACATGGTGCAAGCGGTCATCGTGTGTCACCAGTTCGGGCATGCCGCTCAGGATCGTATCGGCCCCGAAAACAAGGGCCACCCATGTGAGCACACCGATAAGCAGGGCCGAGGCCGCTTTATCTATGTGGATGCTGTGCTCTGTGGCTATGGCTATGTAGCCGAGCACGAAAATGACGACCATCAGTACGAACATGGAACTTGCAGGATTTGGTTATTGGTGAATTGAGTGAATGACTTGTGTCCGAGCTCACATGAGCTGTTTGAGGGCGATCTCCATGGCGCGGGCACTGATGCCCGTGGCCGATGGGTCTTTGCGGTGGATGTTGCGGATGGCCTTGCGGATTGTCTGCGAGGCATCGACAAAGATGCCCTGATCGGTGAGCTGCAGATCCTTGGTGCTCATGAGGTAGGCGAACACGCGGGCCATGCCGCAGTTGGCCACAAAATCGGGAATCACGCTCATGCTGGCATCGGCCAGTTGCATGGTGGGCCCGAAGAATATCTCCTTGTCGGCAAAGGGCACATTGGCCCCGCACGAAATGACCGACACGCCCGCACGGGCCATGCGGCTCACATGATCGGCCGAGACGAGGCGCGATCCGGCACAGGGCAGGAAGATGTCGGCAGGGGTGTCCCATATCCGCTCGTTGACCTGATCGAAAGACAGCATACGCGGGCTGCTCAGGGCGTTGCCTTGGCGCGACACGAACAGGTGGTGCACCTCATCGGCACTCAGGCCATCGGGTGCCATGATGCCACCGTTGCGGTCTATTATGCCCACCACTTTGGCCCCGGCCCGGCTCAGGTACCACGCGGCCGGTGCGGCCACATTGCCCCAACCCTGCACCAGCACGCGCTTGCCACGCACGTCCTCGTCCTTATACAGTGCATAGAAATGGCGCACGCTCTCGCTCACCCCATAGCCGGTTATCATGTCGGCCACGCGGTAGCGCAACGCCCCACTGGGCACATACTTGGGGTTCTCGACCACCTTGCTCACCCCCGCGCGCAGCTGACCTATCTTGTGGATCTTCTGCGCCTCGGTGGGGCGGAAATGCCCGTTGACGATGCCCTCTTGCGGGTGCCAGATACCGAACTCCTCGGTGATGGGGATCACCTCGTGTATCTCGTCCACATTCATGTCGCCCCCGGTGCCGTAGTAGTTCTTGAGCAGGGGGCTCACGGCCTTGTACCAGCGCTGCAGCACTCCGTATTTGCGCGGGTCCTGCGGGTCGAAATCGATTCCGCTCTTGGCACCGCCAATGGCCGGACCGCTGACGCTGAACTTGATCTCCATGGTCTTGGCCAGGCTCTCCACCTCTCTGCGGTCGAGGCCCTTGCGCATGCGGGTGCCGCCACCGGCCGCACCACCGCGCAGGCTGTTGATCACAACCCAGCCCACGGCCTCGGTCTCGGGATCGTGCCACTCGAACACGATCTCGGGTGCCTTCTCTTCGTATCGCCTAAGGAGTTCTGACATGCTCCGTGCAGCAGTGCCTTTCATATCAGGCGGATGGGCTGTGGTAAGCGGGCGCAAACGTAGGTCAAAATGATGGACTGACGCGGGGTGGTCGGTGGGGATTGAGGAGTGCGTATGTGCGATGCATATCCTGAGTTCTTAAGACATCAACCTGTCGGTGTATTAGTTGTGGCTTAAAGTCCGCGAACTCTAAAGCGAACCCCGCGACTTCAATTTCTGAGTCCAAAGACAGAGAATTTTCCTCATACTGGATTTCAGAGAGAAAAAGGAGCGATTGACCCGGGTCGTATTCATCTCACTTGCCCTCCTTCCCCTTCTCTTTCGTTCCTTGCGGCAGAAATTGATCGCCATGCATCGTATCCGCACAATCGGCATCCTTTTGCCAATGATCATCCTCGCGGCCTGCGGCCACAACGAGGAACAGCTTCCGCACACCTCGGCCATGGTCGGCCTTGCTTCGGCTGTGCGCCTGCCCTTGCACCCTCCCGCCACGGTGTATGTGACAGACTACGTGCCTGATCCCTCAGGCATCGACAGCCTTACGGTCGATTCCCCTTTCACCCTTGTTCACGACACCGCCTCGCATACCGTCAGCCTCAGCTGGCCTGCCGTGGCGCCTCCTTTTGCGCTCTTGCACATCTGGCAAGGTGGCAGTGCCGAGTCGGTCCCGCTCATCAGGTCCGATAAGCGCGTAGCCACCATCGCATACAAAGGGACGGCAAAGGACCTGCGCTTGAAGGGCGAGTTCACTGGTTGGGTCGCTGAGTCCGTGTTCAAGCCCGTTGCAGACGGTTTCGAGGCGCAGATAGACCTCGACCCCGGCAACTACCAGTACCTGCTGGTGGCCGAAGGCCGCGAGATGCTCGACCCCGCCAATCCGGACAGTGTCGACAACGGGATAGGCGGCTTCAACAGCCTGTTGCGTGTTCCGGGCACCGAGCTGTCCATGCTCCCGCACCTCTCGGCCAACGGTACCGAGGCCGATGCGCTCCTGATCGGTCTGCGTGGCGAGACCACCGGCATCAGCGTGCTGTGGCAGAACCGTGTGCTGCCCCCTACTGCGTGGACCAGAGACGAGAACGGTATCAGGGTCAATATCCCGAAGGCCGCTGGCAACCTGGGTCGCAGCCACGTGCGCATCTGGGCCTGGAATGACCACGGCCTGGCCAACGACCTCCTCATCCCCCTCGAGAAAGGGAAAGTGGTCACCGATGCCGGCACATTGCAGCGCACCGACTTCCACACCGCTCAGATGTATTTCATGATGGTGGACCGCTTTGTGAATGGCGATACCACCAACGATGATCCCGTTGCCGACAAAGAGATCCATCCTCGGGCCAACTACCAAGGGGGCGATCTGGCAGGGATCCTTCAGGTGATGGGCCGCGGCTACTTCGACAGCCTGAGCGTCAACACCCTGTGGGTATCGCCCATCACCCAGAACCCGCTCAAGGGGCATGTGGAATTCCCGGCACCGCACCGCAAGTACAGCGGCTACCATGGCTACTGGCCCGTTGCCAACACGGTGGTCGACCACCGTTTCGGTGACGATGCCGTGATCAGCCAATTGGTGGATGCCACCCACGCCTCGGGCCGCAACATCATCCTCGATTTCGTGTCGAACCACGTGCACGAGGATCATCCCATGGTGATGGCTCACCCCGAGTGGCGCACACAGCTCGACCTGCCCGATGGCCGCAAGAACATACGCCTGTGGGACGAGTACCGCCTCACCACATGGTTCGACACCTTCATCCCAAGCCTCGACCACTCTGTGCCGCAAGTGACCCAGATGCTCAGCGACACCGCCCTGCTCTGGGTGCGCGACCGCGGTTTCGATGGTTTCAGGCACGATGCCGCCAAGCACATCCCACAGGAGTTCTGGCGCGAACTGACCCGCAAGCTCAAGCGTGAGGTAGTGGTAGGGCAGGGCCGTCCGGTGCTGCAGATGGGCGAGACATTCGGGAGCCGCGAACTCATCGCCTCGTACATAGGCAGTGGCATGATGGACGGCAAGTTCGATTTCAACCTCTATTTCGATGCCCGCAGCGTGTTCTCGGGGGCCGAGCATGACTTCGCGCGGCTGGCAGCTTCGCTAAGGGCCACTCTTGCCACGTATGGTCACCACCACCTCATGGGCAACATAACCGGCAACCACGACCTGCCGCGGTTCATCAGCTATGCCAGTGGCGATCTCAAGTTCGGTGAGGATGAGAAGGAGGCCGGCTGGAATCGCGACATCCAGGTCTCCGACACCATCGGCTACCTGCGCCTACGGCAGCTCACCGCCTTCATGTGGACCATTCCCGGCATACCTGTCATGTACTATGGCGATGAGTTCGGTATGCCCGGTGCAGGCGACCCGGACAACCGTAGGATGATGCGGTTCGACCTCAACCCCAACGAACGCGCCACCTTGTCTGTGGCCCGCACATTGGCCGCCCTGCGCAAGAAGGACATGGCCCTGCTCTATGGCGATGTGGACGACCTCAAGGCCGATGGCCCCCTACTCAGCTACTCGCGCAACTACCTCGGCCACCGCGCGGTGGTGCTCATCAATGCCGATAGCACCGACCATTCTTTCGATGTGATCAAGGCCGAGGGCCTGAGCACCAACTTCGGCTCGACCATAGCGAAGACCGCCCAAGGGCATACGGTCAATGTCAAGGCCCATGGCTTCGAGGTGCTGACGGGGCACTGATCCGCCCTCTTTCGCATGCATGGCCGCCTCCATCGTTGATGGTGTCGCCATCGCCACATGCGGTGTCCCCCCCGCCATTAGCGGTCTCGCTATCACCACGTGCGGTCTCGCCATCGCCACATACGGTCACCCCATCACCATTTGCAGTTGCGCCATCACCACTTGCGGTTGCGCCACGATCAATCGTTGTTGCGCCACGATCACTTGCGGTTGCGCCACAATCACGTGCGAAGCCAAAGCTCAGTTTCTTGGCTCATCGCATCAATCTCTGTTCGAATCGCGAGTCCGGTGTTTCTCATCATCAGAGGCTCGCACAGGTGCCACCCCTGCCCACACTCCTACCTTTGACGGCACAGGCCCATCCCTTTGCGCAACGTCCGCATCAGCTCAGCCATTGCCGTAGTGGCATTGTTGGCCGCCATAGCCGCAGGGCACATGGCGCGTCTCAGTACGCACCAGGCTGTGGAACGTGCCACCACCGGCACAGCGGCACTCAGGGCCGCTATGGTGCGCTTCTCTGACCCGACTGTCTTTCCGTCTAGCGCAGATTGGGACACCGATGGTGTGGCGGCCATTGAGTACGTGCAAGGCCGTGCTGTGCGTTGGTCCACCGCTTCGGTGCCTTTTGGTGCCCAGCCCGAAGGCCGCGGCCTGCCCGATACCGGTCTCGTGGCCCTGCCCGATGGCCAGTACCTCCGCCATGTCACCGTGCATGCCGATACCCTGAGGTGCATCGTGGGTCTGGTGCGTCACCGCTACGCTTTCAGCAACACCTACCTCATCGATGGCTGGGGGCCTCACTTCCATTTGCCGCCCAGCATGCGTCTCTCAGTGGCCGATACGGCCGCTATCGCTGTGCCTGCCATCGGTCAAGGGCTGCACCTTGTGCCGGGCGACCCCGTGAACGACCCTCAGCCGCTGCTTCCGGCCCTGTTGTGGTGCGCGGCCATCTGTGCCGTTGTGGTGGCGCTGTGGCATGTATCGCTGCTCCAGATGCTCGGCTCAATCGGTGGTCCGGCTGTTTTCACTGCAGGGTTGGTGGTGTTGCGCCTCCTGTTGTTGCTCAAGGGCCCCGAGGCTCTTCTGTCTGCCCAGCTCTTCCGCCCCGATGTGCACGCCAGCGGCCCTTTCACCTCCTCCTTGGCCGATGTGCTGCTGCACCTTGCCGGCCTGCTCCTCATCACTGCCCGTTGGCTCCTCGCCATCGGCCATATCCGATCAAGTGTTCTTTATGTCAATGGGTCGATAGGTGGACTCATCACGCTCGTGCACCTCACCGCATGGCCGCTCATCGGGGCGCTCATTCGCGACTCATCGTTCCCTACGGATCTCTCTGACCCGTTCAACCTGAACGCATACAGCATCTGGGCGGTGGTAGCCGTGGGCCTTTGGGCAGGCACCATGGCGCTACTTACTTTTTTCTGGGTCAATGTGTGCCGCGCCAATGGGCCTTTCAGAGCCATCCTGTCCGGAATAGTGGTGGCCGGTGCAGGGTATTTCCTCATGCCGTGGTACACAGCAGCGGTTGCTGGCGTGGGTGTGGCGTTGGTGGTGTGGCAGCTGCAGCGCGTGGCCCATCGCTTTGGAAACAAATGGTCCTTTGCGGCTTTCCTGCCCGCGATCATTGGCTATGCGGCTCTTACCACTGCCATGTGGGCCGCCCGCCTCGATGCGGCCGAGCTTGATACAAGGCTCAAGTTGGCCGAGTCCATCGACCAAGGCAATGATCCCGTCAGCGAGTTCCTGTTCGCGCAAGTGCGCGAGGATATCATTGCCGACCGCGTGCTGCGCAACTGCCTTGCGGTTGTGCCCGAGCGCAACGATGAACTGCTGGCACGTGTGCACCGTCATTTCCTGTACGAGCAGTGGCAGGTGTA
>Ga0169931_10009696_pt1 | contig 13851 bp, 13 predicted proteins | sample Kivu_15m_20L_FD_129675 | JGI IMG/M metagenome (GOLD analysis project Ga0169931, IMG submission 129675) | Freshwater microbial communities from Lake Kivu, Western Province, Rwanda to study Microbial Dark Matter (Phase II) - Kivu_15m_20L... | ecosystem: Environmental > Aquatic > Freshwater > Lake...
GGCAATGGCGGCTTCCGCAACGGCGGTTTCGGCAACGGTGGTTTCCGCAACGGCGGCTGGGGCAACGGCGGCGGCTGGCGCAACGGCGGTTTCCTCAATCGCTGGTAAGCGCCGATGACTGCGCCCCTGGCGGTGCGGCACACCTGGCCTGCCGGCCCGCCGCCGGGCAACCCCGAGGGCTACGGGCCGGTGGAGCTGCTGGTGATCCAGCCCACCCCCTACTGCAATCTCGATTGCGATTACTGCTACCTGCCCAGCCGGTCCGATCGTCATCGCCTGGCGCTGGAGACCCTCGATGCCGCCCTCGATCGGGTGCTGGAAAGCCCCTATGTGGAGGGTGATTTCACGCTGCTCTGGCATGCCGGCGAACCGCTCACCCTGCCGGTGCGCTTCTACGACGACGCCACCGCCCGCATCCAGGCGGCCCTGGCACGCCACCCCGAGCGGCAGCTCACGATTCACCAGTCGGTGCAGACCAACGCCATGGTGATCAACGACGCCTGGTGCGACTGCTTCGAGCGCAACGGCATCCATGTGGGGGTGAGCCTCGATGGACCGGCCTTCCTGCACGACCGCCACCGCCGCACCCGCACCGGCCTGGGCAGCCATGCCGCCACGATGCGCGGCATCGCCGCCCTGCAGCGGCGCGGCATCCACTTCCAGGTGATCAGCGTGCTTAGCGAGGAGGCGCTGCATCACCCCGAGGCGCTGTTTCGCTTCTTCGTGGAGCACGGCATCAGGGATCTGGCCTTCAACATGGAGGAAACCGAGGGAGAAAACACCGAATCCAGCCTCAGCCGGCCCAACAGCGAAGCCCTTTACCGCGTCTTTCTGCAGCGCTTCTGGGAGCTCTGGCAGGAGGATCCCAGCCAGCTGCGCCTGCGCGAATTCGAGGGCATCTGCGCCCTGGCCGGGAGCGACAGCCGCATCGATCACACCGACATGAACCATCCCTTCGCGATCGTGAATGTGGATGCCCGCGGCAACATCTCCAGCTTTGATCCCGAGCTGCTGGCGGTGCACACCGAGGAATACGGCGATTTCGTGCTCGGCCATGTGCAGCACGACAGCCTCACGGCGATCGCCGCCAGCGCCAAGTTTCAGCGGATTGCCCGCGATCTGCGCTCCGGCATCGAGCGCTGCCGGGCGGAATGCGAGTATTTCGGCCTCTGCGGCGGCGGCGCCGGCAGCAACAAGTACTGGGAGCACCGCAGCTTCGACTGCACCGAAACGCAGGCCTGCCGCTACCGCGTCAAGCTCACCAGCGAGGTGGTGCTGGCGGGTCTGGAGACGCTGCTGGGGCTGCCGGCGGCCTGAGCGCTCCTCAGCGAGGGCAGGCGCCGCTGCAGCGACGAGGGATGATCGGCAGAGTTCTCCGATCGCCCGCCAGCCGCGATGCTCCAGGTTGTTCAGCACCTCGATGCCCTGCTGCGCGACGCCATGCAGCGCGCCTTTCCCAATCAGGGAGCGCGCGATCTCACGGTCTCCCCGCCTTCGGCTGGCTCCCCGCTCCTCGATCCCCAGCTGGGCCCGGCCAGCAAGCCCGAATTCGGCGATTTCCAGGCCAATGGCGCCCTGGCCCTGGCCAGGACGCTCGGGCTGAAGCCGCGGGCCATCGCTGAGGCGATCCACGCCGAGCTGCTGGCCGATTCCCGCTTCACCGCCCTCTGCGAGGAGCCGCAGGTGGCGGGACCGGGCTTCCTCAACCTGCGCATCCGCCCGGAGCGGCTCACGGAGCTGGTGGCCCAGCGGCTCGGCGATCCGCGCCTGGGGGTGCCGGAGGCGATCGACGCGGCCTCGGCCGATACGGCCGCCGCGTCCGCCGGCCCGGCGGCGGCGCCGGTGATCGTGGATTTCTCCAGCCCCAACATCGCCAAGGAGATGCACGTGGGGCATCTGCGCTCCACGATCATCGGCGACTGCCTGGCGCGGGTGCTGGAGTTCCGCGGGCACCGGGTGCTGCGGCTCAACCATGTGGGCGACTGGGGCACCCAGTTCGGCATGCTGATCACCCATCTCAAGCAGGTGGCGCCCGAGGCCCTCAGCACCGCCGATGCGGTGGACCTGGGCGACCTGGTGGCCTTCTACCGCCAGGCCAAGGCCCGCTTCGATGAGGATCCCGCCTTTCAGGCCACCGCCCGCGAGGAGGTGGTGAAGCTGCAGGGCGGGGATCCCGTGTCACTGAAGGCCTGGGGCCTGCTGTGCGACCAGAGCCGCCGCGAATTCCAGGCGATCTACGACCGGCTCGCCATCGACTTGTGCGAGCGCGGCGAATCCTTCTACAACCCCTTCCTGCAGGCGGTGGTCGACGACCTCAGGGCCTGCGGACTGCTGGTGCTCGACGACGGCGCCGGCTGCGTCTTCCTCGAAGGCGTCCAGGGCAAGGACGGCAAGCCCCTGCCGCTGATCGTGCAGAAGAGCGACGGCGGCTTCAATTACGCCACCACCGATCTGGCCGCGATCCGCTACCGCTTTGCCCCGCCGCCCGCCGGCGATGGCGCCCGTCGCCTGATCTATGTGACCGATGCCGGCCAGGCCAGCCATTTCGCCGCCGTGTTCCAGGTGGCCCGCCGCGCCGGCTGGATCCCCGACGCCGCCAGGCTGGAGCATGTGCCCTTCGGTCTCGTGCAGGGGGAGGACGGCAAGAAGCTCAAGACCCGCTCCGGCGACACCGTGCGGCTCAGGGATCTGCTCGATGAGGCGGTGGAGCGCGCCGAGGCCGACCTGCGCCGTCGCCTGGCCGAGGAAGGTCGCCAGGAGGAGGAGGCCTTCATCCGCGAGGTGGCCACCACGGTGGGTCTGGCGGCGGTGAAGTACGCCGATCTCTCCACCAACCGGATCACCAGCTATCAGTTCTGCTTCGATCGCATGCTGGCCCTGAGCGGCAACACGGCGCCCTATCTGCTCTATGCGGTGGTGCGCATCGCCGGCATCGCGCGCCGCGGGGCCGCAGCCGCCCCTTCAGGCGGATCGGATGGCCTCCCCGCCGTGCCGGCCGGCGCCGACCACGGCCTGCACTTCCAGGAACCCCAGGAGTGGGCGCTGATCCGCGAACTGCTGCGCTTCGATGAGGTGGTGGTGGAGGTGGAGAAGGAGCTGCTGCCCAATCGCCTCTGCAGCTACCTGTTTGAACTCAGCCAGGTGTTCAACCGCTTCTACGACCAGGTGCCGGTGCTCCGGGCCGAGGAGCCCGCCCGCGGCTCGCGGCTTGCCCTCTGCCGCCTCACCGCCGATACCCTCAAGCTCGGCCTGGGCCTGCTCGGCATCCCCACCCTGGAGCGGATGTAGGCGGCAGCGCCGCTCTCCCCCGGGGCTCTTTCCGCGGCGTTCGCCGCCACCTACGGTCGCAGCATGGATCGTTCTCCCTCCCCAGCGACCACGCAGGCGGCGCCCGCCGGGGCTTCCACGGCCGGCTTCGCGGAGGCCAGCCGCGGCCACGACGCGTCCCAGGGACCTGCCGCCCGCCCCGAGGTGGAGAGCCTGCAGGCCTACAGCGCTCCCCTGGAGGGCCGGCGGGGCCTGCTGCGGCTCGATTTCAACGAAAACACGGTGGGTCCCAGCCCGAAGGTGGTGGCTGCGATCCGGGCGATTCCCGCCGATCACTACGCCATCTACCCGGAATACGACGGTCTGCGGCAGGCGGTGGCCGCCTCGCTGGCGGCCACGGCGAACGGAGGGGCACCGGCTTCCGGGGTGGTGGGGCCGGCCTCAGGATCGGAGGGCCCGGAGGAGGGGGCTGCAGCCTGGCTGAGGCCGGAGCAGATCGGGCTGTTCAACGGCGTCGACGCCGCCCTCCATGCCGTGTTTCAGGCCTACGGCGCGCCGGGCGAGCGGTTGCTCACCACCAGCCCCACCTTCGGCTACTACACCCCCTGTGCCCGCATGCAGGGCATGGAGATCGAGGCGATCCCCTACCGCCTGCCCCACTTCGCCTTTCCCCTCGAGGAGATCCGCGCCGCCCTGCTCGGACCCGCCGACAGCACCTGGCAGGCCTCCAGCGGTGCCCACCCCTCCGACTGGAGGCCTCCCCGGCTGCTGCTGCTCTGCAATCCCAACAACCCCACCGGCACCCGCCTCGCCCCGCAGCGGATTCTCGAGCTGGCGGCTGCCGCGCCGCAGACGCTCGTGGTGGTGGATGAGCTCTACGAAGCCTTCACCGGCGACAGCGTGCTGCCGCTGCTGCTCGGCAGCCCTGGCCGGCGCGATCCCTTCGCCGCTGTGGCCAACCTGCTGGTGCTGCGCTCTCTCTCCAAGACCGCCGGCCTCGCTGGTCTGCGGATCGGCTTTGCGATCGGCTCTGCGGCGCTGGTGGATCGGGTGAGCCGGGTCACCGGCCCCTACGACATCAACAGCTTCGCGGTCACCGCCGCCTTCGCCGCCCTGGCGGACCAGCCCTATGTGGACGCCTACGTGGCGGAGGTGCTGCGAGCCCGCAGCTGGCTGGTGGAGCGCCTGCAGCGCAGCGGTGTGCGCCATCACGTGGCCGGAGGCAACTACCTGCTGCTCTGGCCGGAGCGGGATCCAGCCGCGGTGGAGCGGGATCTCCGGGCCGCCGGCATCCTGGTGCGCTCGATGGCCGGCAAACCCCTGATCGATGGCAGTCTGCGGGTGAGCCTGGGGAGCCTTGCCCAGATGGAGCGCTTCTGGGAGGCCTACCTGCGGGTGGCTGACCTCAGCGCATCAGCTCCACCACCGGACCCTCACTGAGGGGCGGCACCAGCGTGAGGCTTCTGCCGCTCCGGCGCACCGGAGCGCCGTCCATGGCCTCGAGGAAGGGCTGCACTCCGCCCTGATCGCAGCCGGCCGTGGGGCCGCCCGATCGGGTCTGCACCGGGATCACCCGGCGGGCCTGCAGCTGGCGCACCACGGCGGCCGCCTCCGCACCGTCGTACACCTTGGCTCCGCCGCCCACACCGATGACCAGCACATCCGGGCGGCCGATCAACACCCGCTCCTCCGCGCTGATCGGGCCGGCGGTGCCTCCGAGGTGGGCAAACTCCAGCCCCCCCTGCCGCCAGCGCCAGAGCGTGGAGAGCCCGAACCGCCGCCCTCCCACCCGGTCGTGCGGGGTGCTGAAACCCTCGATCGCCAGGCCCGCCACCCGGTAGGAGCCCGGCTTCACCAGGAAGCGTCCGGACGCCACCGGCGCTCCCTCATCGCGCAGCTGGCTGCTGGCCAGGATCACATCGGCGCTCACGCGAGGTTCGCTCAGGCCGGCGGCGCAGCCCACCGCCTGGAAGGGGTTGAGCAGCACCCGGGCGCCACCGCCCTGGATCAGCAGGGCGCTGTGGCCATAGCTCGTGATCGTCACCCCGCCACCCGCGGCGGGGGCGGCCGCAGCCGGCAGGCTGAGCAGGGGGCCAGCGAGCGCGAGCGTCGCCAGGCCGCGCCACCAGCGCTGCCCCGGGGTCGACCGGGCTGCCGGCACGGATACGCTGCCGCAGCGGGCGCCACGGGATGAGCAGGGCCTGGGGACGGCTCCGCCTGCCGTGCTGCCGGGGGCCGGGGAGTGGAGGGGGCGCCGATCGATGCTCATGGGGCCTGCAGGCGTGGAGGCGCCGGACCCTGGGCCCCTGCGCTGGCGTGAAGGTAGCAGCGTTGGCCGCGATCCCAGACCTGCACCCACGGCTTCAGGTGGCGGCGGCGGCCGGGCTGCCGCCGGCCGCGTGCTGGGCCGCCAGGTGCAGGAAGTTGGCCAGAAGCTGGTGGCCGCTCTGGGTGAGCACGCTCTCCGGGTGGAACTGCACGCCCTGCAGGTGGGGCCAGCTGCGGTGTGCCAGCCCCATGATCGTGCCGTCCTCCAGCCAGGCGGTGATCTCGAGGCAGTCGGGCAGGCTTTCGCGCTCGGCGATCAGGCTGTGATAGCGGGTGGCGGTGAGCGGATCGGGCAATCCGGCGAACACCCCGCTGCCGCCATGGCGAACCGGCGATGTCTTGCCGTGCATCAGCTCCCGGGCGCGCACCACCCGGCCGCCGAACACCTGAGCCAGGCACTGGTGCCCCAGGCACACGCCCAGGATCGGCACCTGCGGCCCGAGCTGCCGCAGCACCTCCAGGCAGATGCCGGCCTGATCCGGATCGCCGGGACCCGGTGAGATCAAAATGGCCGCCGGCTTCAGGGCCTCGACCTCGGCGAGGCTGAGCGCATCGTTGCGCTCCACCCGCAGATCGGCCGCGATCGGGTGCTGCGCAGCCAGCTCACCGAGGTACTGCACCAGGTTGAAGGTGAAGCTGTCGTAGTTGTCGAGAACGAGAAGCATCGGGCGGGCACTGGGCGGGTCGGAGCACAGGCAAGGCGGCTGACGCGGCGCAGGACCGGGTCTGCGCCCGGAGCCTGGATGAGGCGGCTGCGTCAGAGCCCGAGGCGCTGCAGCAGCGGCGGCAGCAGCAGCAGCACGGCGATCAGCATCGAGGCCAGGGCCGCCACCAGCACGGCCGCGGCGGCGCAGTCCTTGGCGATGCGGGCCAGGGGGTGAAACTGGCGGCCGATCGCCAGGTCGACCACCGCTTCGGTGGCGGTGTTGAGCAGCTCGAGCACCAGCACCGCCGCCACGGTGAGCACCAGCACCGCCAGCCGATCGAGGCTCAGCTGCAGCCAGAGGCCCAGCAGAAAGACCAGGCCGCCGGTGATCACGTGGATCCGGAAGTTGCGCTGGCTGGCGAAGCCGTAGGCCAGGCCCTGGGCGGCGTAGCGGAAGCTGGCCGGCAGGTCGCCCGCCACCTTCCAGGCTCCCACCCGCAACTTCCGGCCGCGCCGGTGCGGGTCGGCGGGGTGCAGGGGCTTCGGGCCCGGCACATCGATGGGGCGAGGAAGATCGCGCAGGGCCGTCGAGGAACGAGGGAAGGAAGCGATCCGGTTCCGACCAGCCCGCGGGTGCGAGGGCGAACCGACGGCATGCACCCTACAGCGATCACATCGGCGGGCCACACGCCGCGGCCGACGGTGCTGGGCCCCGCACCCGTGCGCTCAGCCGCTGGAGGCCGCCTGATCGTGCCCGCTGGCCGCCGGCAGGCCGGCGATCAGACGCTCCTGGCGCGCCAGCATCGCGCTCAGGCTGGCGTCGTCGGGATGGTCCCAGCCCAGCAGGTGCAGCAACCCGTGGCTGGCCAGGAACAGCAGTTCATGCTCCAGCGCATCGGCTCGGCCGCCGGCCTGCCGGGCGGCGGTCTCCAGGGAGATCACAATGTCGCCCAGCTCCAGGTCGTCGGAGGCGGCGGGGCCGGATGCAGGCCCCGAACCGGAGTGCGGAGGCCCGGAGCCGGCGGACGGAGGCCCGGAGCCGGCGGACGGAGGCAGCAGCGCCGTGGCTCCCGGCTCCTCCTCGAAGCCATCGAGCGCCGCGAATGCCAGCACATCGGTGGGGCCGGAGCGGTGGCGCCACTGCCGGTTGAGCGCGGCGATCGTGGCATCGTCGGTGAGCAGCAGCCCGAGGCTGTAGGAACCGGCCCGGATCGTCTCCGGCAACTCCTGCCTCAGCGCGCCCAGCCACTGGCTCAGCAGGGTTGTCCAGCGCTCGTCGGCGGCGTCGCCGGCCAGGGAGCCGCAGCGCGCCAGCAGCGGCGCCAGCCGGGCCGGCAGCGGATCTCCGGCATCGGTTTCGATCCGCAGGGCGAGGTCGAGGTGCGGAGCGGCTACGGCTGGCGGCAGGGGGATGCCTGCGGGTGCGGGGGACGGCGGCACGGTCGCAGCTCAGTGGGGCAGCTGCGGCCGGCCGAGCCAGGCGAGCAGCACCAGGAAGCCGGTGAGCCCGAGAGCGGTGAGGCCGAAGTGCAGGAGGCTCTGGCGGCCCTTGCGCACCATGTTGCGCATCGCCAGCCGGATGAAGGCGGGGTTTTCGGCCGGGGCGGCCGCCGGCGCCGGTGGATTTGCACCGCCCCGGGGGCCGGAACTTCCGGCGCCCCCGGAGGACACCGCTGCGGTCTCGCCGGACGGTCTTGAGGCAGGGCTCCGCTCCGCTGGGGAGGGCTCCGGGCTGGGAGGGGGAGGCGTCATCGCGGCATCAGGCGGCCGCTTCGGCCCCCACCTCCACATCCTGGCGGAGCAGGGCCTGGATGAAGGGATCGAGATCGCCGTCCATCACGCCCTGCACATCGGTGGTCTCGTGCTGGGTGCGCAGATCCTTCACCATCTGGTAGGGGTGAAACACGTAGTTGCGGATCTGGTTGCCCCAGGCCGCCTCCACGATGTCGCCGCGGATGTCGGAGATCTCAGCGGCGCGCTGCTCCTGGGCGATCACCAGCAGCTTGGCCATCAGCAGCGCCATCGCCTTCTCCTTGTTCTGGAGCTGCGAGCGCTCCTGGGTGCAGCGCACCGCCAGGCCGGTGGGGATGTGCAGGATGCGCACCGCCGTTTCCACCTTGTTCACGTTCTGGCCGCCGGCGCCGCCCGAGCGGGAGGTGGTGACCTCCAGGTCTTTGTCTGGGATGTCGAGCTTCACCTCCTCCTCCAGCTTCGGCATCACCTCCACGCCGGCGAAGCTGGTCTGGCGCTTGTCGTTGGCGTTGAACGGCGAGATCCGCACCAGGCGGTGGGTGCCCTTCTCGTTGCGCAGGTAGCCGTAGGCATAGCGCCCCTCGATCTCGATCGTGCAGCTCTTGATCCCCGCCTCCTCTCCCTCGCTGAGTTCATCCACGCTCACCTTCATGCCGTGGTCCTCGGCCCAGCGCGTGTACATGCGCATCAGCATCAGGGCCCAGTCCTGCGCGTCGGTGCCGCCGGCGCCGGCATTGATGCTGAGCACCGCTCCCTCCTTGTCGTAGGGGCCGCTGAGCAGGCGCTCCAGCTCCCAGCGATCGAGATCGGCGCGCAGGTTCTGCAGGGCTGCGTTGGATTCGGCCAGCAGCTCGTCGTCGGGCTCGAGGCCGTAGATCTCCACGGTGGCATCGGCATCAGCCACGGCGCCCTGCCAGCGGGCGAGCTGCTCAAGCTGGGCCTTCACCTCATCGAGCTGGCGCATGCGCACCTGGGCCTGCTTCTGGTCGTCCCAGAAATCGGGCTGGGAGGCGAGCTGCTCGAGATCCTGCTGCCGTGCCTTCAGGGCCGGTACGTCAAAGGCAGTCCTGGGCATGGCCCAGGCGGTCGGTGAGCTCCGAGAGATCGCGCTTGAAATCGGTGAGGTCGAGCACCGCAGGCTGTGTCGTTGTGCCGACCGTACCAGCGGGCCGGAGCGGCCGCCGGCGATGCCATGGCTCGTCTGCCGGCTGCTGCCCGTCGGACTGAGAGGCCGCGCGGCTGACAGGGCCGCGCCCCATCCCTCAGAATTGAGGCGTCCGAATCCTTCCTGCCGGATCCGCAGCGGCCCACCGATGACCCAGCCTCCAAGCCGCGGCCAGACCCCTCCCGGGAGCGATCCCGCCGAGAGCCAGGCCGGACCCGCCAAGGTGGAGATCTACACCTGGCGCTTCTGCCCGTTCTGCATCCGCGCCAAGGGTCTGCTCGACCGCAAGCGGGTGACCTACAGCGAATACCTGATCGATGGCGATGACACCGCCCGCCAGGCCATGATCCGCCGCGCCGAGGGCCGCAGCACCCTGCCTCAGATCTTCATCAACAACCGCGGCATCGGCGGCTGTGATGATCTCTTCGCCCTGGATCAGAAGGGCCAGCTCGATCCGCTGCTCGGCATCGCTTCATGAGCGGGGGGGCGGCTGCGGCCCAGCTCTTCGTGATCGATCCGATCGCGCGCCTCAAGCCCGCCAAGGATTCCACCGTGGCCCTGATGCAGGCCGCCCAGCGCGCCGGCCTGGCGGTGTGGGTCTGCACCCCCGCCGATCTCTCCGCCGCTGCGGCCGAAGGCGGCCATCGCGCCTGGGCCCTGGCCCAGGCGGTGCGGCTGGAGCCGATCCGCCATGGAGCCGGCGGCTGGGAGGTGCCCTCCCCCTGGTACGGGCTGGCCGAACCGCAGCTGCTGCCGCTGGAGCACTTTGCGGCGGTGTGGATGCGGAAGGATCCGCCCGTGGATGAGGCTTATCTCTACGCCACCCATCTGCTCGATCTGGCCGAGCGCCGCGGCGTGCGGGTGCTCAACCGCCCGGCGGCCCTGCGGGCCTGGAATGAGAAGCTCGGCGCGCTGCGGTTCAGTGCCTGGATGGCGCCCACGCTGGTGAGCAGCCGGGTGGATGCGCTGCAGGCCTTCACGGCCAGCCACGGCGAGGTGGTGCTCAAGCCCCTCGGCGGCCGGGCCGGCCAGGGGGTGGTGTTCGCCGCCGCCGGTACGCCGGGCCTGCGGGCGCTGCTCGAACTGGTGACGCAGATGGAGGCCCTGCCGGTGATGATCCAGGCCTTCCTGCCGGGTGTGAAGGCCGGCGACAAGCGCATCCTGCTGGTGGATGGCGAACCCCTCGGTGCGGTGAACCGGGTGCCGACCGGCGGCGAATTCCGCAGCAATCTCGCCGTGGGCGGTGCGCCCGAGGCGGCCGGGCTGAGCGAGGTGGAGCGGCGCATCTGCGCGGAGCTGGCGCCGGTGCTGCGGGCTGAGGGGCTCTTCTTCGTGGGCATCGATGTGATCGATGGCCGGCTCAGCGAGATCAACGTGACCAGCCCCACCGGCATCCGGGAGGTGGAACGCCTCGGCGGGATCCCCCTGGCCGATCAGACGATCGAGCGGCTGCTGGCGTCGGTCTGATCCCTCTGCGACCGCTGATCCCTCAGCGCCCGCTGGCCGGCATCACCGCGGCTGGCTGGGCCAGGCTGAGCTGCTGCTGCAGCACCCCGAGCTTGAGGGCCACCTCCTGCAGCTCCCGCTCCGGCTGCGAACCGCTCACCAGCCCGGCGCCGGCGGTGAGCTCCAGCCGCAGGCCCTGCAGGCTGCCGCTGCGGATCGCCACCCGCAGCTCGGTGTCGCCGGTGCTGTCGATCCAGCCGATCGGAGCGGCGTAGAAGCCGCGCTCGAAGGGCTCGAGGCTGCGCAGGGCCGCCATCGCCTCGCGCCGGGGCAGGCCGGCCACGGCGGGCGTGGGATGCAGCGCTCCGGCCAGGGCCAGGGGCTGCTGCTCACCCAGGGAGGCCGTGATCGGCGTGTGAAGGTGCACCAGCTGGCCGTGGCGGGCCAGGCGGGGATGGCGGGGGCGCCTGGGCTGCAGGCCCGCTCCCTGGAGAACGGCGCTGATCGCTTCCACCACGAGTTCGTGCTCGCGGCGGTCTTTCTCCGAGCGGCTCAGCTGGCTGGCCGCTTCGCCATGGGCCGCGGTGCCGGCGAGGGCATCGCAGCGCAGCTGGCCCTGGCGCACGGTGAGCAGACGCTCCGGCGAGGCACCGAGCAGGGCCGGCCCCTCCCCCTGCTGCCAGAGAAAGCGGCAGCTGCCGGGCTGGCGCTGGCGCAGCTGCGCCAGCAGCCGCAGAGGATCCAGCGGCTGATCGAGCAGCAGTTCCTGGCGCACGGCCAGCACCAGCTTGCGCAGGCTGCCGCTCTCCACCAGCTCGAGACCGCGCTCCACCACGGAGCGGTAGCCCGCCTGCCAGCTGGAGCGTTGGCGGATCGACGGTCCGCCGCCCTCACCCCACTGGAAGGGATCGGCCGGCAGCCCTGCGAGCCGCTCCGCCTGCTCCCACAGCTCCTCCGCCAGCGACCGGGCGGTGACGTCGCCGCCGAGGGTGCGCTGCAGCCGCAGCCAGCAGTGGCGGCCCTGGCGGCTGAGCTGCCAGCGGGGCAGCACCGCCTGCACCCCCGCCATGCCCTCGCCTTCCTGCAGGGGGCTGTCGAAGAAGGCGAAGGCCAGCAGCAGGCGGGGCCTTGCCAGCGGCGGGCAGGCCTGCGGCGCGGCCAGCCGGCTCAGGCACACGGCGCTGAATCGCTGGGCCAGTTCGAAGCGGCGCGGCCCGCTCAGTTCGAGGCTGTTGGTGCGGCCGGTGGCGGCCAGGCAGAGGCCGGGGGCACTGTCCCAGAGGAAGCGGAAGCGCTCGCCATCCTCCAGCCGGCGGATCAGGGTCAGCGGATCCCGCAGCGGCAGCGGCAGCGCCAGGCTGAGCACCCCCTCGCCCTCGAGCAGCCGGGCTCCCTCGGCCGCGGCGGCCAGCAGCTCGCTGAAGCGGATCGAGGCGCTGGTTGTGTCGCTGGCGGGAGCCTGCACCGCGGAGGCCGAAGCGGCTGCTCAAATGTATGGGCCTTCACGCGCCAGCCGTTGTCGCTGCCCGCCTCCGAGCCTCAGGTCGTCGCAAGCCTTCACGCCACCGGAGCCGAGCGGCGGCGGCTGTGGAAGGCGGCGATCAAGTGGCCGATGTATGCCGTGGCGGTGATGCCGGTGCTGCTCGCGGCCGGCTGGCGCCTGGCACAGGGTCTGCCGATGCGCTCCGGCCAGCTGCTGCTCTTCCTGCTGGCGGCGGTGCTGCTGCTGGCCTGGGAGAACCTGGCCAACGATGTCTTCGATGCCGACACCGGTGTCGATGCCCTGGGCAAACCGCACTCCCTGGTGAATCTCACCGGCCGCCGCGACCGCGTGGCACGACTGGCCAACGCCGCTCTGGTGGCGGGGCTGCTGCTGATGGCCCTGGTGGCCTGGCGCAGCACGCCGCTGGTGCTGGCCCTGGTGCTGGCCTGCTGCGGCATCGGCTACGCCTACCAGGGGCCGCCGCTGCGGCTGGGCTACCGGGGGCTGGGGGAGCCGCTCTGCTGGCTCGCCTTCGGGCCGCTCGCCACCGCGGCGGCGCTGCTGGCGCTCGGACCGGCGGGGCAGGCGGCGGTGCCCTGGCGTGAGGCGACGGCGCTCGGGGGAGGGCCGGCCCTGGCCACCACGCTGGTGCTCTTCTGCTCCCACTTCCATCAGGTGGCTGAAGACGCTGCCCACGGCAAGCGCTCCCCGGTGGTGCGGCTCGGCACCGAGCGGGCGGCGGCCCTGGTGCCCTGGTTCGTGGCCGGCAGCCTCGCCTTCCAGTGGGCGCCGGTGCTGCTGGGTCACTGGCCGCTCTCCGCCCTGCTCAGCGCCGCGGGGTTGCCGCCGGCCCGGGCGCTGATCCAGCTGCTGGGGCAGCACCACCACGAGCCGGAGCGGATCGTGGGCAGCAAGTTTCTGGCCCTGCGCTTCCAGGCGCTGAGCGGCCTGGGCCTGGCGGCCGGTCTGGCGCTGACGCCGCTCTGGTTGTCGCTGGCGCCGCGCTGATGGGCGGCTGGCGGCTGGAGCGGCGGCCCTTTCGGTTCCGGCTGCCAGCGGCGCTGGTCACGGCCCATGGCGCCCTGGCCGAGCGCCGCGGCTGGTTGCTGCGGCTGCAGGCGCCCGATGGCCGGATCGGCTGGGGCGAGGCGGCGCCGCTGGAGGCCGCGGCTCTCTCCTCGCTGCCCTGGAGCCGCGCCTGGGCAGCCCTGGAGAGCCGTGCCGACCCCGCCGCTCTCGAGCCCCTGCTTCCCGCACTCCCCCCCGCGCTGGCCTTCGCCATCGGCGCCGCTCTGGCGGAGCTGGCAGGAGCTGCGGGGGATGGCGGGAGCGGCTGGCTGGCCGCCCCTGAACCGGCCTGGCTGCTGCCTTCGGGATCGCCGCTGGCGGCGCTGCTGGCGCTGCCGCCCCGCCCGCCAGGGCTTCCCTTCACGATCAAGTGGAAGGTGGCGGTGCACCCCCTGAGCGACGAGCTGGCCTGGCTGGAGCCGTTGCTCGCCCTGTTGCCGCCCCAGGCGCGGCTGCGGCTCGATGCCAATGGCGGCTGGAGCCGGCCGCAGGCCGCTGCCTGGGCGGAGCGGCTGGCGGGGGAGGAGCGGCTGGAGTGGCTGGAGCAGCCGCTGTCGCCGCAGGATCAGTCCGGGCTGGAACAGCTGGCCCTGAGGCTGCCGGTGGCCTTGGATGAATCGCTGCGCGCCGATCCTTCTCTCCGGCAGCGCTGGCCCGGCTGGCAGGTGCGCCGCCCGGCCCTTGAAGGCGACCCCC
>Ga0169931_10009697_pt1 | contig 13848 bp, 11 predicted proteins | sample Kivu_15m_20L_FD_129675 | JGI IMG/M metagenome (GOLD analysis project Ga0169931, IMG submission 129675) | Freshwater microbial communities from Lake Kivu, Western Province, Rwanda to study Microbial Dark Matter (Phase II) - Kivu_15m_20L... | ecosystem: Environmental > Aquatic > Freshwater > Lake...
AGGTTAAATAAAAAGTTAGTTTGTTGTCTGATTTTGAACCGTTGTTCGAATTCGACAGTGCAAAGTTTTGTTGGTCTCAAATTCGGATTCGGTTTTTAACTGATTGCATTCGAATAAAAAATGAATGTAAACGGTAATAATCGAATAAATAATTGAAAAAGAATTAATTGTATTTAAAAATAGAAATCCAATATTTCACTAATAATTTCACTTTCTTTTTACTTTTTTTCAAATTTTGGTTCAAGTTTCGTTTCTTTTTTAATCAAAAAATTTGTTAATTCTTATTCCTCTTTATCAATTCTAACATTACTTTCGCGCCGTCTCTAAGGGGTGCTTTCGTTCGCGAAGGCTGAGATTATACCCATTGAACCTGATCCGGGTAATGCTGGCGAAGGGAAGATGACAGTGCTAGTTTTAATGTTAATTGTTTAATCACCAAGAATTAGCCCCTTGTTCTTGTTTAATTTTTTTTAAAAATGAAAACAAGAATGTTTTTAAATGCGGCGTTTATCGCCATTTCGGGAATTAGTTTTTCCCAAAAAATCCTATCTGGAAAAGTTGTAGATGAGGGCGGAAGTCCTGTTTACGGCGCAAAGGTCGTTTGTGAATCCAACGGACAACGAACAGTTTCCAATGCAGACGGAGTTTTTCGCCTGAATTTCAAGGAGGAACAACAAACTTCAATTCAAGTGGAGGCCACTGGTTTTAACAAACACCAACAAATTATTGAAAAGTCGGATTTTGCTCGTGAGGTAAGAATTGTACTTTACCCAAACGCAAAGAATCTCGAAGAAGTTCAAGTTACTGCAACGCGTCAAATTCAAAGTGCGACATCTGCTTTATTGGTGAATGCGAAAAAAGACCTGGAAAGAAAGGATTTTGGACAAGACATTCCGATGTTGCTTGAATTCACTCCATCGGTTGTTACAACATCTGATGCTGGTGCAGGTGTCGGTTATACGGGGATTCGTATTCGTGGGGTTGATGCTTCACGGATTAATGTTACTATCAATGGAATTCCTGTTAATGACCCTGAATCCCACGATGTTTATTGGGTCAATATGCCTGATTTAGTGGGTTCTATTGAAAATATTCAGGTGCAAAGAGGAGTGGGATCTTCCACCAATGGCGCAGCAGCTTTTGGAGCAAGTGTCAACATCAAAACAAAAGACATTGAGGAAAAACCTTACGCTACATTGGATAATAGCTACGGTTCTTTCAACACAATGAAAAACAGTTTACGTGTAGGTACAGGGTTGATGAACAATAAATTCGCTTTCGATGCACGTTTGTCTTCAATCACCTCCGATGGATACATTGACCGTGCAACTTCGGATTTAAAATCGTATTATTTGTCAGGAGCTTGGGTTGGCAAAAAATCTCTTTTAAAGGCGGTTGTTTTTAACGGAAAGGAGCGAACTTATCAATCCTGGTACGGCACACCTGAATCGCGGGTTAGGGGAGATGTTGACGAAATGAATGCCTATGCAGACAGAAATGGTTTAAGTGATGAGGAACGTGAAAATTTGCTTTCATCAGGGAGAACTTACAATTATTACACCTATAAAAATCAAGTTGATAACTATGCGCAAGACAATTATCAATTGCATTTTACGCATTCTTTTAAAAAGAATTTGGTTTTAAATGTTGCTGCTCACCATACTTATGGACGTGGATATTATGAAGAATACAGAAGAAATCAACGCTTATCAACGTATGGAATTGCTCCAGCTCTTGTTGGCGGTGATACTATAGAGGAAACGGATTTAATTCGTCGCCGTTGGTTGGATAATCGTTTTTTTGGAGGAGTATATTCCTTGAATTACCGTTTTTCAAATTGGAATTTTGTTTTCGGTGGTGCAGCAAACACGTATTCCGGTCAACATTTTGGTGAAGTTATTTGGGCGCGTTTTGCCTCTAACTCTGAAATTGAACAGCGTTATTACGACAATGATGCTAGCAAATGGGAATCTTCCAATTATTTAAAAACAACTTATAGAAAGGGTAAATTACAGGTTGTTGGAGATTTGCAGTATCGCTACGTTAACTACCGTTTCTTGGGTATTGACGACGTGAGTGGTGAAATCAAAGATGTTGAACAAAATATTGATTTCCATTTCTTTAATCCAAAAATTGCAGCGACTTATTCTTTGTCCTACAATCAAGAAATTTTTGTTTCCTACGGAATTGGAAACCGTGAGCCTGTTCGCCGTGATTTTAGAGAAAGTACACCTGCCAATCGTCCAAAAGCGGAAACAATGCGCGATTTGGAGCTTGGTTATCAATACAATAGCAGCAAATTTCACTTAATGGCAAACCTTTATTGGATGGACTACACGAACCAACTTATCTTAACCGGACAAATTAATGACGTTGGTGGTTACACGCGAACTAACGTTAAAGACAGCTACCGTGCAGGTTTGGAGTTTGTAGGTTCATACAAAGTGTTGAAATTCTTACGTTTAAATGCTGGTTTTACGCTTAGCCAAAATAAAATCAAAGTGTTCAACGAATACGTGGATGAATATTTGGATGATGAACCTTACTACACACAACGCGTTATTGAACACAAAAATGCTGATTTGGCTTTTTCGCCAAACCTTGTAGCTAACGGAGGTTTTACCGTAATGCCGATTAAGAATTTGACTATTGATTGGATGACAAAATATGTTGGAAGACAATTTTTGGATAACACATCAAACGTAAATCGTAGTATTAACCCTTTCACTTTCAGCAATCTAGTTTTTTCTTATAACCTTAAGAATGTGTTTTTCAAGGAAATGACTTTTGGATTTCAAATCAATAACTTGTTCAATGCGATGTATTCCAATAATGGTTATACGTTCTCTTACATTTACGGAGGAGAAACGACCACTGAAAATTTCTATTACCCACAAGCTGGAAGACATTTTATGGGTAGAATTTTAATTGGTCTGTGATAATTCTCGAAACAACATTAAAAGGACTTCGCTTATTTAACGGAGTCCATTTTGTTTAGTCAAATAGAAAATGGTCGCACTTTTTACACTTTTGTGGATAATGAAGTGAGATGGAGGTAATTTTACTTCTTTGACTTTCTATGATTATTTTAACTTTGCGCCCCGTAGTTACGATTTAAGTTTATGTCCAATTCAACTAAGTACGTCTTTGTTACCGGAGGCGTAACTTCTTCTTTAGGTAAAGGAATTATTTCAGCATCGCTTGCTAAATTACTGCAAGCCAGAGGTTACACCACAACCATTCAAAAATTAGACCCCTACATCAATATTGATCCGGGAACCTTGAATCCTTACGAGCACGGTGAGTGTTTTGTGACCGATGATGGCGCTGAAACAGACTTAGACTTAGGTCATTACGAGCGTTTTTTGAATGTTCCATCATCTCAGGCAAACAATGTTACCACGGGTAGAATTTATCAGTCAGTTATTGAAAAAGAAAGACGTGGTGAATACCTCGGAAAAACAGTTCAGGTTATTCCTCACATCACTGACGAAATAAAAAATCGCATTCAAGCAGTGGCAAAAAACGGACAGTTTGATATTGTAATCACAGAAATTGGTGGAACGGTTGGTGATATTGAGTCCTTGCCTTATGTTGAGGCGGTTCGTCAAATGCTTTGGGAATTTGAAAACGATTGTATTGTTGTTCACTTGACACTTGTTCCATACCTCGCAGCAGCAGGAGAATTGAAAACAAAACCAACCCAACATTCGGTGAAGCAAATGATGGAATTGGGCGTACAACCGGATATTTTATGTTGTAGAACGGAGCATGAATTGGACTTGAATCTTCGAAGAAAAATCGCGAAGTTTTGTAATGTTTCGATGAATGCTGTCATTGAGTCCAGAGATGCGCAGTCTATTTACGATGTTCCTTTGTTGATGCAAGCGGAAGAATTGGATAAGGTTGTTCTTGAAAAATTAGGACTTCCAAAGCGTTCTACTCCAGATTTATCCCAGTGGAAAAATTTCTTGGAAGTGCTCAAAAATCCAACTAAAGAAGTGACGATTGGTTTGATTGGAAAGTACGTTGAATTGAAAGATTCTTACAAGTCGATTTCTGAGTCATTTATTCACGCAGGTGTTGCAAACGAAGCGAAAGTGAACGTGAAATGGATTCATTCTGAGAAACTTACTAAAGGTAATATCGCTGAAGAACTAGCTGATTTAGACGGAATTTTAGTTGCTCCAGGTTTTGGTTCGCGTGGAATTTCGGGTAAAATTGAAGCCGTTCAGTTTGCTCGTGAAAATAAAATTCCTTTCCTCGGAATTTGTTTAGGAATGCAATGTGCAGTAATTGAATTCGCAAGAAACGTTTTGAAATTTGAAGAGGCAAACACAACTGAAATAGCTGAAGAAACGCCACATCCTGTTATTTCCATGATGGAGGAACAAAAGAGCGTTTCCAATTACGGCGGAACAATGCGCTTAGGTGCTTACAAATGTCAACTAAAACCAAATTCCAAAGTGGCACTTGCTTACCACACTGAGGATATTTCCGAAAGACACCGTCACAGATACGAGTTCAATAGCGCTTACTTGGAACAATTTGAACAAAATGGAATGATTGCAACCGGTAAAAATCCTGAAACAGGCTTGGTAGAAGTTGTTGAAATTCCGAATCACCCGTGGTTTGTTGGTGTACAATTTCATCCAGAATACAAAAGTACAGTGGCACAACCACACCCACTCTTCGTTGCATTTGTTGATGCAGCACTTACCAATAAAAATAATCATTAATGGATCGCAATACACTCACCGGACTGGTTCTTATCGGTCTGATTTTAACCGTTTTTTCTATTGTTAATCAACCTTCGGAGGAAGAATTAAAGAAAGAACAAGAAAGGGAACTAGCTCTTCAAAAGAAGGAGAAAGAAAAAGCTAAAAAAGAAGCTGCTACTGTTTCTAAAAAATCTGAAAATTCGAACTCCGAAAATACAAGTTCAACGGCATTGGTTGTTGCAGCAGAAGGGAAAACCGTTCGTATGGAAAGTGACAAGTTAATCGTTGATTTCAATACAAAAGGTGGAATTGTTGAAGCGGTTTACTTGAAAGATTTCCGTTCTTATGAAAGTTTTGCAAAGAAAACAGACAAACCTTTATGTTTATTCAAAAGTGGTGATGCTAAACATCAATTGATTATCCCTAACGGAAACCAAAAATTGCGCACAAGCAACTACCTTTTTGATGTGAAATCGCAAACGAAAGACAAAATCGTTTTCGAATGGAATCATCCTGATGGGACGGTTACGCAAACCTACCAATTGAAAAAAGGAGCTTTTGATTTGGACTACGCAGTTAAGTTGGCTGGTTTTGAAAAAGTTGTTCGCAAAAATGTTCAATTCAATTGGCAAACGGCTTTCCGTAAAACCGAAAGACTTTTCAGTGAGCAACGTCGTGTAACAACCGTTTGTTACGAACAAGAGAAAGAAGGATTCTCGTACTTGTCGGAGACAATGAGCGACTATGAGCAACCCGCAGACAATTTGAATTGGATTGCTTACAAACAAAGCTACTTCTCAGCGATTTTGAAACCTAGCAAACCTTTCACCAAAGAAGGCGGAGAATTGAAAGTTGAAGCTTATAAGGAAGGACATCCGAAAAACTGGTCTCACCTGAAAGATTTCCATGCGACAGTTGGTTTACCTTTAGAAAACAACGAAATGTCTTTCAATTGGTATTTTGGTCCAAACGATTATGAAATTCTTAAAAGTTACAAATCCAATTACGACGACATTTTAAATCTTGGTTGGGGACTTTTCCGTTGGATTAACCTTTACGCTGTTCAACCAATTTTTAATTTCTTGGTGAACAGTGGAATTTCCGTGGGTATTGCCATCCTATTGTTGACACTCATTTTGAAAACGGTGCTAATGCCGATTCAATGGAAAATGTTTGTTTCATCGGTTAAAATGCGCATCCTAAAACCTGAAGTGGACGCATTAAACGAGAAATATCCGAAGCAAGAAGATGCGATGAAAAAGCAAATGGAAATGATGACACTTTACCGTGAGTCTGGTGCAAGTCCGTTGGCGGGTTGCGTGCCAATGTTGATTCAGATGCCGATTTTGCTTGCCGTTTTCCGCTTTTTCCCTGCTGCGTTTGAGTTGCGTCAACAATCGTTCCTTTGGGCAGAAGACCTTTCTTCCTATGATTCTATATTTGATTTACCTTTTTACATTTGGTTTTATGGCGACCATGTGAGTTTGTTTACACTTTTAATGGCTGGAACGACCTTGCTTTACACGCACATGAATTCCGGAAATATGCAACAGCCACAACAACCTGGAATGCCGAATATGAAGGTGATTATGTACATTTTCCCAGTGATGATGATTTTCTTCTTTAACAATTATTCTTCTGGATTGAGTTACTACTATTTCATCTCGACTTTAATTTCAATTTTGATGATGGTTTTAATCAAACAATTTTTTGTGGATGAAGACAAATTGAGAATTAAAATGGCGGAAAAGAAAACTCAAAGTGCTGGAAAAGAAAAGAAAAAATCGCGTTTTCAAGAAAAATTGGAGCAGATGCAACGCCAGCAGCAAGAAATGATGAAAAATAGAAAAAAATAGAAATATGAAGTTTTTTATTGACACAGCAAACCTTCAAGAAATAAAGGAAGCCAACGATTTAGGAATTTTGGACGGCGTTACGACCAATCCTTCCTTAATGGCAAAAGAGGGAATAACAGGCGCAGAAAATATTCTGAATCACTATGTTGCGATTTGTCACATTGTTGACGGACCTGTGAGTGCTGAGGTGATTTCCACGGACTTCGATGGAATGGTGCGTGAAGGAGAACAATTAGCAGCTTTACATCCAAATATTGTTGTTAAAATTCCAATGATACCCGAAGGGATTAAGGCGATTAAGTACTTTAAATCCAAAGGAATAAAAACAAATTGTACCTTGATTTTCTCTGCGGGACAAGCTTTGTTAGCGGCTAAAGCAGGTGCAACCTTCATTTCTCCGTTTTTGGGTAGGTTAGATGATGTTTCAACCGATGGAATGGCATTGATTCAACAAATTCGTTTGATTTACGACAACTACGCTTTTGAAACGGAAATACTTGCGGCTTCTGTTCGTCATCCAATGCACATCATCCATTGTGCGGAAATTGGAGCTGACGTAATGACCGGACCTCTGAAAGCAATCAAAGCGCTTGCAAATCATCCACTTACTGATTTAGGCTTACAGCAGTTTCTCGCAGATTACGCCAAAGGAAACCAATAATCATGCTCTCGAAGGAAGAACGCAAAGCACGAAATTTGGCTTTTTGGTCTGCCTTCAAGGAGGTGATGCGAAAAAAAATGTCTTCTAATGGACGTCGGGTGAATTGGGCAACCTATCCAACGGAAATAAAAGACACCTATTTGCGTTTGAATGTTGATGGTCAAAAAGCGACGGTCAGTTACGATATTCAATTCAAAGACAGTGGAGTAAGAGCAATTTTTTGGGAGCAATTGGGTGAGTTAAGAAAGGTAATGGAACAACATGTTTCTCGACCTGCGGAGTGGAGAGAGGAAGTGACTCAAACCGATGGAAATACAATTAGTCAGATTGTGTGGACTTTGGAAAATGTGAGTTTCTATCGCGATGAAGATTGGGCAGAAATTCATCAATTTTTTCGTTCAGTTTTGATTGAATTTGACGCTTTTTACCAAGAATTTAAGGACATTTTAATTGCCTTAGTAGATTAATAAATTAAAGTATGAAGAACCTTTTTACCATTTTTTACCTCCTAATCGGAACCACCTTTTTCGCTCAAACCACCTTATTTTCAACCGATTTTGAAGACGGAATGCCGAGCAATATTACAATAGTGGACAACGATGAAAATGTTGTTCACCCTGATGTTGTGAATTTTACAGACGCGTGGCTTGTTGTTCCCGACCCTGACGAAATGACCAATCTCGTTGCCGCTTCAACTTCTTATTTCACCGAAAAAGATTCTGCCGACCGTTGGTTGATTCTTCCCGCATTGACATTGGGTTCATTTGGTAATTTCCTTAAATGGGATGCGCGTTCACAAGATCCTTCTTTCCCAGATGATTACATGGTTTTGGTTTCCACGACCGACAACCAACTTTCCTCGTTCACAGACACAATCGGAAACATTAAACAAGAAAGTTTCGAATGGACAAACCGTGAAGTGAATTTGAGTGAAAAAGGATTCAATGGGCAAACGGTGCACATTGCTTTTGTACTTCGAACCTACGATGGTTTCAAATTGTATTTGGATAATTTGGAAGTAAGAAAAGAAGATCCTGTTGCTGTTCAAAATTTGAATGCAGTTTCGCTGAAAGTTTATCCAAATCCAGCAAGTGATTTTATTGAAATTCAAAGTCAAAATGAAATCGATAATTGGACGATTGTAAATTCTTCCGGTCAGATTATTCAAGCAGGAAATGAAAAGCATATAAGCGTAAAAGATTTTAATTCAGGAGTTTACTTCTTGAAATATCAATCAGCTTCGAATGTAGGAGTAGTTAGATTTATGAAACAATAATGGAAACTTCAACCTTAATCCAATTTTTAAAAGCTGAACATCATGCTTTTGCCGCTGAAGTAAGCGAAATGGATGAGAAAACTTTCCTATGCACCACAAATGGAAAGTGGACGCCGGGTCAGCAATTGACACATATCCAAAAATCCATTCTTCCTATTGGCATTGGATTAAAATTGCCTTTATGGTTGATTGGTTTAATTTTTGGGAAGCGCACAACAGGAAGTGAGTCTTACGAGAAAATTGAGGCACGATAAAGACAAAAATTGGCGGAAGGCACAAAAGCGCCAAAACCATATATTCCACCAAAAGTTCAGTTTTCACAGAAGGAAAAAGTGTGTAAAGCCTTGGTCGGAACGACCAATCAGTTGTGTCGCCAGCTCGAATTATTGCCTGAATCTGCGTGGGATACGGTTTTAATGCCACATCCGTCCTTAGGTAAAATTACCATCCGAGAAATGATTCAATTTTCATTGGCACACCTGCGACATCATAGAGAGAGTGTACAAATGTTATCCAAATCAGTAATTTGATGATAATAAATGGGGATGCAAAAATTTGCATCCCATACATTGTTGTTGCAAAAAACCGTTTCGTTACAAAAAAATTGTACCAACCCAGAATTCCCGCGTGAGGGATAGAAACGAAAAGCCCACAGCGAGGTACGAGCGAGGACTTGTAGTGAATAGCCCGACCCGATAGGGGCACGCCCAGAAAAATTAAATTATACCAATTGACACAAATATTGTCGTGTAACAAATTCCTTCCGCCACGTCGGAGGTATAATACCGACATGACATTCAGCTATTTTATAATCCGCCGCAGCGGAGACATTTTATGTCATCGTCGGTATTACTTGTATTTTTCCACCAACTTATAATTCTGATAATTCGGATTGATGCCGATTTTGAGTAGTAAATCTTTTGCTTTGTCTTTTAGCGTTCGGTTTTGCATGGAAATATCCACGTCAAATTTCCAATTGATGCGCTTCAAGCGTTCTTCCATCACTTTCGGGTGCTTTCCTTTGAAAGGCATCAACTGTTTCATGTGTGCTTCGTAGGGAAAAGCCGAAGATTTGACGATGTTTTTCTGCATCCACTCGTCGTCGTGCCACAGTTTATTAAACGATTCTTGCTTTTCCTGCATGGCTCTTGGGTCTTTTACCCAGCCGTAATGATGCATCCAAACGGGTAATTTTGCCACGCGTAATTTTTCGTTTTCTCCTTTTCGAAATCCTTGTGCGTCCTTGTAGGAATAAATGTTTCGGTTGTTTTTGATTACTCTAATTTCTTCCGCGTACCAGGCATTGGAGTCGCCAACAAAATCGTAGGAACCATAAAAGTGATGATAGTTGAACAATAAACCGTCGATGCGTTTGTCGCCCTTGTACTTCAACATGGCTTGTTTTACAATAGGTAAATATTGTTCAGGAAATACTTCGTCGCCCTGAATGTAAAAACACCAATCCACATCCTCTGAAATGGCATGAAATGCTTTATTGGTTTCGACAGCTAAAACGGCACCACCTTCACGTAAATTGTCGTCCCACACGGTGTCAATAATTTTGATTTTCGGGTCGATTTGTTGAATTAAATTTCGCGTTTCATCCTCTGAATTCCCAACAGCAACAACAAATTCATTACAAATCGGAAGTATTGAAAGTATGGCTTCTACAACGGGATAATCGAACTTTATAGCGTTACGGATGAACGTAAATCCAGCAACTTTCATCGAAATTTATTTGTCTAAAACTTTAGGAATTCTAAAGTAGTCAGTGTCTTTTTTTGGTGCGTTCAGTAAGGCTTCTTCATGAGAAATGGTCGTTTCAGCCACATCGTCGCGCAAACGGTTCACTTCCTCAGACATAAAAATCAATGGTTCAACATTTTCAGTTGACAATTCAGACAATTTTTCCATGAAGCCTGTAATTTTCTCCATGTCTTTTTTGATGGCTTCTTTTTCCTCACCTTCAAAAGATAAACGCGAGAGGTGGGCTATGTGATTTACGATTTCGTCTGTAATTTTCATGCTACAAAATTAATGTAATATCGGACTAATCGCCACCACAGCCACCACAACTTGAACATGAACTACCACCTCCAGAATCACCACTGCCACTACAAGAACTTCCCGAGCGATCATTACTTTGCGGAATCGTCAACACAAATGCACTCATTAACGCAGTGAGACCGATATTGTAAGAATCCCATTGCCATTTCTGATTTTCCTTAAATGAAGTTGGCACAACAAAACCTTTTATCATTTTCTCGCTGAAAAATTGTTTGGACAGCGAAAGCAGATAGAATACCGAGATTAGAAAAAATACGATAAGCAAAATGGTAATTAAAACGACCGGTTTTTCCCTTTGAACACCAATAACTAAGCGCATTAAACCGAAGAAGAACACAATACTCAGCCCGATAAGGTTGACTTTGAAAACTCGTAGGTAAATTTTGGTGCGCATAAAATCTTTCATTTTTTGAATCGTACCAATCTTAAAACGCTTGAAGTAAGGTTGAATCTTTAAAGTTGAAAAAACGAAAGAGTAGGAGTGAGGCAATTTGTCTGCAAAAACCATTTCGACGAGGTAGTCTTCCGTGATTTTCTTTTCAAAATCTTCATTGTAAACAAAAAGATTATGCTCATTAATCCCGAGTTGACCTTTGCGAATTGCTTCATTCATTAAAGCATTAATCGCGTCAGTTAGGGAGCCGTTTATGAGAAATAAAAGTTCAAAAGGATGTTGGTGAAATAATACATTTTCCTTTTCTAATTGCTTCCAAATATTTTTGAATGAGCGTTTCGTGTAAAACCTTAAACCGAAAAGAGTAACAGAAAACAATCCAATAATTCCCAAGAGGAAAAAAGTGCTATTTATTTGACTGTAAATCGGTTTTAGAATAAAATACATCGGTAAAATCGCTACAAGAATTGCCGCCAAAGTGTAAAGCGTTAATTGCCACCAACGATTTTTCGCGAAAAGAAATCCGTTATGATCCATTGTTTTTTCATTTTCCCAAAAAACAACGGGCATCGGACCAAAGTGTACTTGGTAGGTTTTCCTTGTGTTTTCCACAAATTGGCGCATGTTTGATTTGTCGGAAACGGAGTGATTGGAAGGAATGTGTTGAATTTCTTTTCCGAGTAATTCACAGAAACTTTTGTAATTGGATGTGTAGGTCAAGTGCAAATGCCAAACTTCATCAACGATAGGGGAGGGGGACAAAGTTTGACCACTGACAGCAATCATGTACATGAACTTTTTGTACTCAACAATCGCCAATTCTGTAAATGACGGTGTCCATTTTTTTTCGATAGAAAGTCGGTGCGAAAACAAGTATGACCCTACTTCACCATCCATATTAAAAGTCAATAATTCTTGCCATAATCCGTTCGACATAAGCGGTTGTTTGTTTGGAGAATGAAATTAGCGTTAAATATTTACTTGATTCACAATTTTTTTCGTGTGCTTGAATGGTTTGCATTAATTGCCCCTTATTTAAATCGGCACGCTTTTTCAAGAGATTTCGTAGCCATTCATCTTGAATGATATCTTACCACTTAACTGTGAACAAACCTTCCGCGGCAAGAGATACCTCAAATCCGCAAACAACAATATATTTACACGACCTGACACTTTTTGAACAAATTTCGACTTGAAAAAGTGTAAAAAAAACTGATGTTTTCCATTTTTGGACTCTTAAATCGTCTCTATTTTTTGTGATTTTATTTTCATGTGTGCTTTAATCGTTCTTTGAGTACACCCTATTCATGTTGATGTATGCGTTAATCTTTGTCGTAAAATGAAGATACAACCTTCAACATACCCAACTCCGACCAAGATATCGACTAAGACACCGACTAAGATAACGCGCTATTAATCAGTTTATTAAACAAATTTGAGACCTTTTTTTTGCCATCTCTAATTCTACTTCCGACCAAGATGCCGACCAAGATAAATAAGAGGCTAAATAATTTTATTTACGACAATATGTTTGGAATTTGTTGTAAAAAGATCGATGAAGCTTTTTTTGTTTTTAGTTGGTTGACGGGTGTTTTTGGTATTAAAGGTTATTTTTGAAGGGGAAACTTGAAACACGATTTCGCATATTGTCCTCAGTAGGTTAAACATTTGGAGTATTTATTCAAAATATATAAAGAAATGTTGGAGGGGGATACGTTGTTTGCGAAAGTTAAAAAGACCAAGAAGAAATGATTGAAGTATTAAACAGATTATTATCAAGTTCTTCAGAAGACGAAGTACTTGAATTTAAAGAAGCAAAAAACCAATATGATAAGGATAAACTGGGTAAGTACTTTTCTGCATTGAGTAATGAAGCCAATCTAAAAGGTAAAAAGCAGGCTTGGTTACTGTTTGGTGTTAAAAATGATAAAAGTGTTGCAGGAACAAACATTAACGACAACTAATTAAATGATTACAAGGCAGAAATGGTAAACCATACTAACCCAAACTTACCTTTATTGAAATACATAAAGTAAATTACAATGGTTTAGATGTCTTGTTATTAGAAATCCCTGCTGCACCGCAAGGTACTCCAGTTTCGTGGAAAGGTCATAGATACGATAGAGATGGAGAAAGTTTGGGCGGACTGAACGATTATGAACTGAAAAAAAATACAATCGCAAACACAAAAAGAAGATTGGTCGGCGCAAATCATTGAAAACGCCAGTTTAGATGATTTATCAACAGAAGCAATTCTTATGGCTCGTAAGCAGTTTGCTGAAAAAAATGCCAAACTAAAAGAAGACATTCCTTTGTGGGATGATGCTACTTTTTTTTGCATCAATGGAAAAATCACAAATGCAGCCATTCTCCTATTAGGTAAGCCTGAATCAGAACATTTTATTTCTCCAGCAACATCAAAAATATCGTGGATTGTAAAAGATAAAGATAATATCGAAAAAGATTACGAGCATTTTAGCTGTCCTTTACTTTTGGAAGTAGAAAATGTAAAAGCAAAAATCAGAAACCTGAAATACAGATACATTAAAGACGGCACTTTGTTTCCTGATGAAGTGGATCAATACGACCCTTATATCATTAGAGAGGCATTAAACAACTGTATTGCCCATCAAGATTATTCAATGGGAGGAAAAATAAATGTGGTGGAACATGAAGATGGAAGGTTAACTTTTGCTAATTCAGGAACTTTTATTCCTGAGAGTATTGAAAAGGTAATCGAAGCAGATGCTCCCGAAACCAATTATAGAAATCCTTTATTGGCAAATGCTATGGTTAACCTCAATATGATTGACACTATAGGAAGCGGAATAAAGAAAATGTTTGTTATTCAGAAGAATAAGTTTTTCCCTTTA
>Ga0169931_10009698_pt1 | contig 13847 bp, 15 predicted proteins | sample Kivu_15m_20L_FD_129675 | JGI IMG/M metagenome (GOLD analysis project Ga0169931, IMG submission 129675) | Freshwater microbial communities from Lake Kivu, Western Province, Rwanda to study Microbial Dark Matter (Phase II) - Kivu_15m_20L... | ecosystem: Environmental > Aquatic > Freshwater > Lake...
ACCAAGTGCACGACGCATCACACGAAGGACTCCTGCGTGCGCAACACATAAGGTTTCGCCACCTTGGCATAGCAGTGCGATGTCAGTGATGGCAGCGGTGAAACGTGTGATCAATGATTCCTCAGTTTCAAATGACGGTGGTCGCTTGTGCGCTGCTAAGTACCCGGGGTAGTCGCGTTCGATGTCATCGTGGGTGAGTCCTTCCCATTCGCCAACATGTGTTTCACGAAGACGTTCGTCAACGATGACCGGACCAATTCCGAGCGTGTTTGAAATAATCGCTGCTGTCTCATGCGCGCGCTGCAAATCGCTTGTCGCAATGAGATCAAATTGCCCTAACAAATCGGCGGCACGATACGCCTGTTCACGACCAGCATCGGTCAATGGCGGGTCTGCTTGACCTTGCCATTTGCCAAGAGCGTTCCATTCACTTTGACCGTGGCGTAAAACAAGAATGCGCGTTGTGGGGGGCACCGAGACAACGGTAGTACCTCAGATACGATTCCACTAATGGCACGTCTTCGTTTGTTTGCCGCTGCTCGTGAAGCCGCAGGAACTGGAGATGATGTTGTCAGTGGATCCACTGTTGCTGAAGTGTTGGCGGAAGCGGAAAGACGGTACGGCCAGACATTCGCTGATATTGTGCGATCAAGCAAAGTGTGGTTAAACGGAGAGGAGTGTGACATGTCGTCACCAGTCACTGATGCAGACGAAGTCGCTGTTCTTCCTCCGGTTTCGGGAGGGTCCTGGTGAACGCCCCGGTCTCTGTTGGAGTGTTGCGCGCGCAACGTCGCGCACTACAACAACAAGAAGATGCTGTGTCGTATGTGCGTCGTCTCACACAGGGACGTCTGGATCTCGTTCTTGACGAAGAACGCCGTCGTCAACGTGGTACCGATGAACCAGTGGGCAGTGTCACCGAGAGACTGGCCGAAGTATTTGGCCAACAACAAGGTGGTGGTAGTGCGAGGCCACCGCGCGAGACAGTTGTGCCGAGCGATCATCCGCTCATGCAGCAACTTGACGAACTGTGTGACCAGTTTCAGTTCGCTCAACTCGACACGTTGTCTGATTCAGACCTTCGTCAATTGCGCGATGCACTCCAATTATTTGAGCAGTCGTGTTCCCAACAACGCCATGCGCTGTTTGAACAGATTGATGCGCTGACAACCCAACTGGTGCAGGGGATTAAAGAGCAAGGTGTAGAGGGCGTCATCGAGAGATAAGTTGAGCCCGCGTGCAACGGGTGACGATTCTTTCTCTTCACACCTCGCCGCTGGCTCAGCCAGGCGTTGGTGATGGCGGTGGCATGAATGTCTATGTCCGTGAACTCGTGTCTGCTCTTGCTCACGCCGGTGTCGATTGCACCACGTATACGCGTCGGGTTGACCGCCAGGCGCCAGCTGAGATCTTGGTGGAGCCCAATCACAAGGTGGTGCACATTGACGCAGGCGATTGCGATCTTCCTAAAGGCGAATTGCATTCAGTAGTGGATGAGTTCACCGTCAATGTTCGCGATCACATCGTGGCAAATGGTGGTACTGACATCATCCATGCCAACTACTGGTTGTCGGGTCTTGCTGGTCATTCGCTGAAGCACACTTTGGACGTTCCACTTGTCAGCACGTTCCATACGTTTGCGCGAGTCAAAGCACTTGGTGGAGACCCTGAATCTCAATTCCGCGAAGCAGCCGAAGCAGAAGTCATCGGTTGCTCCGATGCTATTTGCGTAAGTTGCACGGAAGAAGAGCGACAGTTCATTTCGCTCTATGGACGTCCACCGGGAAATCTCGAAATCGTTGCACCAGGTGTCGAACATGCATTTTTTGCACCGGGTGACAAAGGTGGTGCGCGACATGCACTCGGGCTTGACGGTGGTCCGGTCTTGTTGTTTGTGGGACGTATTCAACCTCTGAAGGGTGTTGACGTCGCGGTGCAAGCGCTGGCTGATTTGCAGCGACCCGACGCAACATTGATCATCGTTGGCGGTGCGAGCGGCGATGGGGGAGATGCCGAGTTGCAGCGCGTGCAGAACCTCATTGATGAGTGCGGAGTGACAGATCAGGTTCGATTTGTTGAACCGCAGCCTCACCACATGTTGTCGACGTATTACCGCGCGGCAGATGTTGTTGTCGTGCCAAGTCGCAGTGAAAGTTTTGGACTCGTTGCACTTGAGGCTGCAGCGTGTGGAACACCAGTTGTGGCGAGCGCCGTTGGTGGACTTCTCACTCTTGTTGATCATGGACGTAATGGGTACTTAGTGCCAGACCGTCAACCATCGGAGTTTGCGCGCCACATTCGCGACATCATTGATAACCCCGTGTTGGCGAATCAGATGTCGTATGAAGCCGCGGTGCGCGCACGTCGATATACATGGAGCTTTGCGGGTGCGCGTTTGCGTCGCGTGTATGCGGACTTGGTGGCTCGTGATCGAGTGGAGTGTCGCTAGAAGCCATGAGCGAGATTTTTGGTGAACAAACCCTGTCCACCTTCGCCCGATGTATTGACGAGTGGCTAGCGAACATCGCCGGCAATAACTCTGCGATTATTGCCGTTCAGCGCGACGAGGGCCCCGATCGCCGTTGGTATGTGCGTATGCGCGGAGAAGAAAAAGAGTTCACCACAATCTGGTTGTGGTTGGGTCAGCGCACGATGAAATACGAGACGTACGTCATGCCAGCGCCAGCAGAAAATGCTGAAGTGCTGTATGACCATGTCTTGCGACGTAATGACAAACTCGTCGGTGCACATTTTTCTATCGGTATTGAAGACGCGATTTTCTTGCGTGGCGAGATGCCCTTGGCGATGTTGTCAGAAGATGAACTCGACAGAGCTATCGGCACGCTGTATGCCACCGTTGAATTGGTGTTTCCCACCATCATTCGCATCGGATTCGCAAGTCATTTCGCCGACAAAGACTAAGCAGTTAGCCTCACACCCATGACGCAATCAACAGCGAAGACAACTGAACGGGTTGCGTTATCAATTATTGGTGGCGGCAACATGGGATCAGCATTGCTGGGCGGATTGTTACATGCCGGCTGGTCCACCACCGACATTGTTGTGGTGGAAGTCGACGAGGGAAAGCGCCAAGACCTCGCACATCGTTTTGGTGTTACATGTGCCAGCGACATTGTTGCCTGCGACGGAGCAGTTGTTGCGGTGAAACCCGCTGGTGTTGTTGATGTGTGTCGGCGCTTGCGAGAAGTGGGAGTGTCACGCGTCCTTTCGATCGCTGCTGGTGTTGCCACTTCGGCAATGCAAGATGCACTTGGTGACACTGCAGTGGCAGTGCGTGCGATGCCAAACACGCCAGCTCTCGTTGGCGAAGGAGCGTCTGTCATCGCAGGTAGTGCCACGTGTAACGACGATGATCTTGATTGGGCAGAATCAATTTTGCAGTCGGTGGGCATCGTCATACGCTTGAATGAAGACGACATTGATGCGGTGACCGCGGTTGCAGGTTCTGGACCTGGGTATCTGTTCTTGATGGCAGAAGCCCTCATTGACGCGGGAGTCGCAGAAGGGCTATCGCGAGAGGTGGCGACAGCACTCGTGCGTCAATTGTTCAAGGGCTCAGGCGCGCTTCTTGCGTCATCGCCACTTGATGCGGGCACACTGCGTGAGCAAGTGACATCTCCTGGCGGAACAACGGCAGCGGGGCTTGCAGTATTCAATGATGCTGGGCTTCGTGAAATTGTGAACAAAGTGGTGCACGCTGCAGCTGCGCGTAGCCGCGAAATGCGGGGCTGAAATGAGCGTTTCTTGCCATTTCGTGAGCGGAAAAACTAACAAAATGTTTTCGAAAAACCCCCCTGTGACATTTTCCACACGGGGTCTTGTGTGTCTACAATTTTTGCATATCAGGTCACCGCAGGGAACGTGTTCACTGCGGGAGTCGCGCCTCACAGTAGGCAGCGCCGAAGGGGCTGGTGCCATCGGGGGGTTGGCACCAGCCCCTTTCGTATATGTCGCATTACAGAGTCGGAGTTACTTCTGATGCACAACCACATTTCATTACTCACCGATTACGGAACTGAAGATGAGTTTGTTGGCGTCGTGAAGTCGGTCATCTTTGACATGGCACCACATGTTCACGTCACTGACATCACTCATGGCATTGCCCCATTTGATGTTCGTGCAGGCGCTCTCGCACTTGCACGTTCTATTCAGTATGTACCTGCAGGAGTTGTGGTTGCCGTTGTTGATCCGGGTGTTGGTTCTGAACGCAAAGCAATTGCAGTTGAGGTAGCGCAAGGCCGCGGTGTGATCATCGGACCAGACAACGGACTTCTTGCGTCTGCAGTCGCAACGGCTGGTGGAGCCGAGCGTGTGTTTGCACTGTCAAATACTGAATTGCATTTGCAGGCTCCCGGCGCAACATTTGCTGGTCGCGACGTGTTCGCACCGGTTGCTGCGTTCTTATGTAATGGCGGTGCAATTGAAGAAGTGGGCGAACAACTTGACCCAGCGTCCATCATGCCAAGCGTCGTTCCACTGTCGACTGACACCACACACGACAAGTACGGTGCTGGGCTGAAGTGCGAAGTGATTTGGATTGATCGCTTTGGTAATTGTCAATTAAACATCGGACCAGAAGATGTCGAACATTTAGGACCTATCTTGCGACTTGTTGTGGGTGACGAAGTACGCAGCGTGTCAATAGCGACGCACTACGCTGCGATCTCTCCCGGTGCACTTGGGGCAGTCATTGATTCCTACGGCATGTTGTCAATCTGTATGGATCAGTCATCGGCCGCGCAACATTTGCGTCTCGGTGTTACAGATGGCGTGGAAATATACGGTGGTAGCGGGTCTGATCAGGTATCGACAAATGTCTCGTTACGCTCGAAATCAGATGGATAGAGTGATCGCATGCGGCCCGCAACAACACTGACAATCGCACTTCTTATTCTTGTTATTTTTGGCGCTGGCTTAATTAGTTTGTTGCAGATGTGAGCATTTCGCGCACATAAACATGCGTTGATGTTTTTACTGGCCGAGTCGCGTTACTCGCGACCAAAAAGCCAGTAAACAGCACCACAACACCAGCGAGCAGCGTCACCGCAAACGCAGTGTCTTTTCCGAGTCGACCAGAAAACGTTCCGCTCATCGACAAGATGATTGTGCCGAGTGCAATGAGGACGTTGCCGAATGCGAGAAGACGCGCTGATCGCACATTGCGTGTTGCGGCAGTGGTCACCGCAGGAACTCGCCCACGCATCACGCGCCATGCTGACCAAATCGCTCCGGCAAAAATCGCAACTGCAGGTATCGCTGATCCCACTGCAGCCAACATGCGAGGAAGTGCACCGAATAAATCTTTCGCAGTCGGAAATGTGTTCGGATCCACCGCTTGCGAGAGTGGAGCGACCCACACCACACCAAGGGCGAATCCGCTGAACCCGATAAGCCATCGAGTGACAATGTTGCCCACGCGCGCACCTGCGAGCAGATACACAGTTCCCAGTCCAAGCCACGGCACGTTGATCACCGCGCCAAACGCGAAAAAGATACGAAATGATGGTTCTGACCATCCGCGCGCTTCAGCCCACCACAATGCGATGGATGCAATTGCGAAGAGCACCATTGCGATCGTCCACGCGAGTTCGTGTGGGCGTCGACGACGCAACCAGCGATCCCACGTGCTGAGAGCGAATGCAATCGCAACGAGCGCCGAGGCGCCAGCAAGCGCAGTGTTCAAAGTCACGCTCTCAGGCTACGGGTTATTGCGAATGGGTTTCGTGAACGTTTGTACTAGCCAATAGGTTGGAGGTGTATGGCAACTACCCCTCGTCGTCGTATACCGGAAGCTGCAATCTCGCGACTGCCTGTGTACTTGCGCATTCTCAGTGAACTTGAAGCCGAAGAGGTCGCCCGCGTTTCATCAGATGAACTCGCGGAACTTGCCGGCGTGAACGCTGCAAAGGTACGAAAAGACTTGTCGTATCTCGGCAGTTTCGGAACTCGTGGCGTTGGCTACGAGGTGAAGTTTCTCACGTATCAAATACAACGTGAACTTGGGTTGAACCAAACGTGGAATGTCGTCATTGTGGGTGCTGGCAATCTTGGGCAGGCACTTGCGAACTATGGCGGAATCATTCAGCGAGGCTTCACCATCGCTGCGGTTGTTGACAATGATCAATCAAAGGTCGGAGTTGAAGTGGGCGGTGTGCGCGTGCGTCACGTGGACGAACTTGCTCAACTTGCTCAGTCAAAAGACATCAACATCGGCATCATCGCGACTCCGGCCCAACATGCCCAGGCAGCCGCCGATGTGTTGGTGAAGGCGGGGATCGGCTCCATCTTGAACTTTGCCCCCACCGTGTTGTCGGTACCCCAGACAGTCCATGTCCGGAAGGTGGATATGGCCCTGGAGTTGCAGATTTTGAGCTATTACGAGCAACTGCGACGTCAGGCACGTGGGGATAACCCCAGCGAACAGCCCGCAAGTGCCTAGGTCGCAATAGGGTAGAGACCGCATGTCCATCGTCGTCATTGGCATCAATCATCGCACGAGCCCACTGAGCCTTCTCGAGAAGGTGTCAGTGGCTGAGCCGATGTTGCCGAAAGCACTGCACGGTTTGTCAGTGCGCGACAACATTCGTGAGGTGGTGCTGTTATCAACGTGCAACCGCACCGAGGTCTACGCGGTGGCAGAAAAGTTCCACGGCGCATACGGCGATATTCGTGACTTCTTCGCTGAATTGAGCGGTCTTGATCCCGACGATCTCCATCCTCACCTGTACAGCCAACATGATGATGCGGCGATTACTCATTTGTTTGATGTCACCGCCGGTCTTGACTCTGCCGTACTCGGCGAGACAGAGATTCTTGGTCAAGTACGCGATGCATGGAATGTTGCATTACACGAAGGTGCGTCACGTTCCACTTTGAACTTGTTGTTCCGTCATGCGCTTGAAGCTGGCAAGCGTGCACGCACTGAGACAGGCATTAGTCGTTCCACTGCTTCCGTTTCACACGCTGCAGTGGAGATGGCCATAGAGATTCTCGGCACTGTGACAGGCAAACGAGTTCTTGTTGTTGGAGCAGGAGTGATGGGTGACGGAGTAGCAACTGCACTGTCTCGTGCTGGCGCAACGGATGTCACCGTGGTGAATCGTACACACGATCGTGGAATGCATCTTGCCGAAAAAGTTGGTGCGAACGTCGTTTCATTCGAAGAATTAGCACAGCAGCTAGCACAAAGCGACGTCGTCGTTTCCTGTACCGGTTCCGGTGACGTCATTATTACCAAAGACTTGTTGGCAGACGCACGCGCACAAGTGTCTGCAACTTCATCATTGTTGATTGTCGACATCGCGATGCCACGAGATGTTGATGCTTCGGTCACCGAACTTGCCGGCATTGTGTTGCGCGACATGCATGATCTCGGCGAATGGGCTGCACGCGGTGCCGAACAACGTGCGGTGGAAGCGTCAGAAGTTCGTCGCATTGTTGCCGAAGAAGTTGAGCGCTTCACATTTGATAGCGCCTCGCGTCAAGCAGCACCACTTGTTGCGCAACTTCGCGAAATCATCGAAGGTATTCGTCAGTCAGAACTCGATCGTTTTGCGCAACGTCTCGCATCTCTTTCTCCGGAACAACGCGAGATTGTCGAATCACTGACCAATGGCATCGTTGCCAAAATTCTTCATACGCCCTCGGTGCATTTGAAGCAGGCTGCCGGAACCCCACAGGGAGAGCGTTTGGCGGCCGCCGTGCGTGATTTGTTTAATCTGCACTAATCGTTTCTATGCAAACCATTCGTATTGCAACTCGCTCGAGTGTTCAAGCACGTACACAAGCATCTGCTGTGGCCAGCGCTTTAGAACTGGCTCATTCGGGACTGCGCACTGAATTGGTTTTTGTCGACACCGCTGGTGATAAAAACACGGAAACCCCAATTCATCTCATGGGTGGACAAGGAGTGTTTGTCAAAGAAGTGCAGCGCGCAGTGCTCGATGATCGCGCCGACATTGCAGTGCATTCGGCAAAAGACCTCCCGTCGGAATTGGCAGATGGACTCATGATCGCCGCGTTCACCGAACGCCGTACTCCGAATGACGCCTTAGTTGGTTGCGCACTGAATCAGATTCCACACGGTGGCACTGTTGCAACGGGTTCCGTGCGGCGCCAAGCGCAGTTGCGAGCGGTTCGCCCTGATCTTCGGTTTGTGGAATTGCGAGGCAACATTCACACGCGTCTCTCCAAAGTTCCTGAAAACGGAGCATTGGTTATGGCTGTTGCGGCGTTAGAGATTGTTGGTTTAACAAATCACATTGCTGAGACACTTGATCTTGATCTCGCGGTGCCAATGGTCGGACAAGGATGTGTCGCAGTGGAAGCACGTCGTGGCGACAAAGACATTCACGAGGTCTTGTCAGCGATTGATCATGAGGCAACGCGACGTGCGGTCGAAACTGAACGCGCGTTCTTGCGAGAACTTGGTGCAGGCTGTTCTTTGCCAATCGCCGCACATGTGTCACCTGATGGAATTTTTCGCGCCTTTATGGCTGAAGGCGAAACCGTGGTGCAAGTGAGCGGATCAATGGAGGACACCACGGAGCACAAGCTGATGGGTGTCGCAGTAGCGCGAGAGTGCAAGCGACGTTTGGAACACGGGCACTGATTGTCATGTCGAATTCAATAGAAGACAAAGTTATTGTCGTGACTCGTGCTGTTACACAAAACAGTCAACTCAGTGAGATGTTGAAAGATCGTGGCGCACAAGTACTAGAAGTACCACTCATCTCAATTGAAGAACCAGAAGATGAAGGTCGTGAACGTGACGAAGTGTTGCACGACGTCACATCTTTTGCGTGGCTCGTGGTGACATCTCCGAACGGCGCGGATCGTGTTGCACCTTTTCTTGAGGCGGCAATCGCAGCTGATGACACCGCACCATTTCCACGTCTCGCAGCAGTTGGCGCAGCAACTGAACGATCACTTGGTCGACCCGCAGACATTGTTGCTGAACCAGCACGGGGCGCGGTGTTGACGGAATCTTTTCCTACTGGCGAAGGCCGTGTTCTCGTGGTGCAAGGTGATCGCGCCCCTGACGACATCCCAGATGCTCTGCGCGCAAAAGGTTGGGAAGTCACAAAAGTGGTCGCATATCGCACTGTGCAGTTGCGCCCAACAGAAGACATGGTGCCACTGGCGCTTGCAGCAGATGCGTTGCTACTTGCCTCGGGCAGTGCTGCGACAGCCTGGTTTGACACATTCGGTACTGATGCGCCTCCCATTGTTGTCAGCATCGGGCCATCAACGACAGCCGTTGCGCAACGATTGGGACTTGATGTGAGTGTCACGGCGCAGGAGCAATCGCTCAACGCACTTGTTGACGCATTGGAACACGTATTTCATCATTAATAGTGCTCGGCTAACGCCTTATCCACACACTCGCGCCGACTAACCGGACTGTTCTGCCAATAACATCAAAGCCGATGTTCCCCGTTTCTCGCCCCCGTCGTTTGCGTGCAACTCCTGCATTGCGCGATCTAGTTGCTGAGACAACGGTGAATGTGAATGATCTCATTGCTCCGTTGTTTGTGCGTGAAGACATCACAACTCCGCAACCGATCGCCTCGCTCCCTGGAGTTGTGCAACACACTCTCGATTCGTTGACGCGAGAAGTAACCGAACTCGTTGGCCTGGGAATCAAGGGCGTGATTTTGTTTGGAGTGCCCGCCAAAAAAGATGAGGTCGGATCTGGCGCCTTTGACGAATCTGGCATCGTGCAGCAAGCACTTCGCGCACTGCGAAACGAAGTGGGCGATGACGCAGTATTGATTGCTGACCTGTGTGTAGATGAATACACATCACACGGACATTGCGGTGTTCTCGATGGCCGTGGCAATGTTGACAACGATCGCACGCTCGAGATTTACCAACGCGCCGCGCTTGCGCAAGCACATGCGGGTGCGCACATGGTTGCACCAAGCGGAATGATGGACGGACAAGTTGCAGCGATTCGTTCCGCACTAGATGCCGAAAAATTTATCGACATTCCGATCATGGCGTATTCGGCAAAGTATGCATCGGCGTTGTACGGGCCATTTCGTGACGCAGTCTCTGTTGAAATTGCTGACGGTGGAGACCGTCGCGGTTATCAGCAAGATGCACGCAACATTCGCGAGTCAATGCGTGAAGTGGCAGAAGACATCGACCAAGGCGCGGACATCGTGATGGTCAAACCCGCACTTGCATATCTTGATGTCATTCGAGAAGTACGCTCTTCGTTTGATGTACCAGTTGCTGCGTATCACGTCAGTGGCGAATACTCGATGATCAAGGCTGCCGCTGAACGTGGATGGATTGACCATGATGCAACCGCACTCGAACATCTCACCTCGATAAAGCGTGCGGGAGCAGACATGATTCTCACGTATTTGGCGCGGTGGTTTGCAGAAGCTTCGCACGTCGTCCGAGCAAGACGTTCATAGTCATCTGATTTAGTAGGCACTCAATGCAATCAACCTCACCACGTCCTATCCCGTACTGTGATGAAAACGCGTGCGTGAAACACGGTTGCACGCCAACCGTATGTCGTGGATTAGGTGTTCCATCAAACACCGAATTATTTACACGCTCTGCACAGGTGATTCCCGGTGGTGTGAACTCGTCAATTCGTGCATTTCGTTCGGTCGGTGGCACGCCCTATTTGGTGTCACGCGCTCAAGGTGCACACGTGTGGGATGTGGAGAACCGCCAACTCATTGACTTAGTGCAAAGTTACGGAGCAATCATCTTGGGACACGCGCATCCCTCCGTGACAGCAGCGGTCTCTGCAGCAGTGGTTGACGGCACGTCGTATGGCGCACCAACACCACGCGAGATGAAACTTGCAGAAGCTATTAGTGAACGTGTCGCTTCATGTGAACGGGTGCGCTTTATGAATAGCGGAACGGAAGCAACGAGCACGGCGGTGCGTCTTGCCCGTGGTGCAACTGGTCGCAAACGGATTGTGACGTTTCACGGCAACTTCCATGGTGCAACAGATGCACTTCTTGCAGCGGGTGGAAGTGGTATCGCAACGTTAGGTCTTCCCGGCACAGCAGGTGTTCCCGACGAAGCAGTGGCTAATACGTGGGTAATGCCGTACAACGTTGTGCCTGCTCTCGACAATGACGTGGCTGCGGTGATCGTTGAGCCCGTTGGCGCAAACATGGGTGTTGTCGCACCGGCACAAGGTTTTCTTGAAGGCCTTCGTAAAGAGTGTGATCGAGTGGGTGCACTTCTTATTTTTGACGAAGTGATTACCGGATTTCGACTGGGACTCGGCGGAGCACAAGCAAAGTATGACGTGGCACCAGATCTCACGTGTTTTGGAAAAGTGATTGGCGGCGGTTTACCCATCGGCGCAGTCGGTGGTCGACGGGACGTGATGGAACATCTCACTCCGCTTGGCACCGTGTTTCACGCTGGCACGCTTGCTGGCAATCCACTTGCAACAGCAGCGGGGCTCGCGGCGCTATCGGAATTGAATAATGACGTGTACATGGAATTGTCTGCTCGAGCACGTCGCGTTGCAGCACTATTGCGCGATGCGTGTGTCGATAACAATGTCCCTGCGCATTTTCCGGTCGTCGGAACACTGATCGGTATGCACTTTGGTACTTCGTTGAATGGTCGTTCTCCACAGAACTTTGAAGAAGCAAAAACTACCGATGAAGCGCTGTATGCACGAGTATTTCACGCACTGTTGTCGCACGGTATTGCATTGCCGCCCGGAGCATATGAAGCGCTGTTTGTTGGAGTGGCACATACTGATGATGTGATTGATCACATTGGCGAAATTGCTCATTCAGCGTTGGCAGGTGTCAACGCGTGACGCGTCGACTTCTTGCGGCCGTCGCCATTTTATGCGTCGCTGCGGTTGCAGTGTTTGGCCTGTACGTTTCGACGTCTCCGTCGGGTCCAACTGACGTCGTTGATCAACGTCGAGTCAATTTATTTGCGGTGGTTGAGTCTTTCACCGCAGATCTTGGGTGGGAGGTGCAGTCTGGCAAGACCACTGCAACGATGCGTCTCACACTTGATGATGGTCGCACGTTGACAGTTCCTGATGGAACGCTCGTTGACAATGGCAGCATGTTGCCGTTTTGCACCGACTATATAACTCCAAAGGCTTGTGTTCTGATGGCTGACATGCTCGGACAATCAGTTGTGTGGTTCACATTGGTTCCCGCTGATACGCAAGATGGAGATTCGGTGCTCACTCTTCCCGGACTTGTCGACTTGCAGGAAAACGGAGATGAAGGAGTGTTGCGCGATGGTCTGGTCGTGCGATTAGCAACTCCGGTGACGCGTGAATGTTCAACGATGTCCACCACATCATTACGCGATTTCATCAATCGCTTTCCAGACAACGCCAGTAAAAGTTACGTGAATCTCTTAACTGATCAGATCGACAGAGTGGTCTGTAATAGCTAAGAACGTTGGAACGCTTGTTAACTACGCGTTTGGCGCCAAGCGAACGATACGGGCAGCTGCTTTGTATGCAGCTTCCGCCGGGCCGATCTCGTCAGGGCGCAACAAGTTGGCCATGATGCGCAAAACCCATTCCATCAGCGTGCGACTGTGCATTCCTGCGCGCGTCAGTTCTCGCATTAACACCGGGCGACCAATGACACGCGCAAAGAGACGCGCGACTTTGAAGTATTGGCCGTATTCGTCATCAATAAGTTTTGAATACTGCTGTAATGCAGCGGGGTCATTGCTCACCAACGCATCGTGTAAACACTGTGCAGCCATGCGCGCTGTTTCATACGCGTAGTCAATGCCTTCACCATTAAATGGGTTCACGCTTCCTGCAGCGTCACCAATCACGATGTGACTTGGTCCAACTTTTGGACCAACAGATCCGCCCATCGGAATGCGTCCACTTGTTGCACGACATGTTGGTTGTTCAGGATTAATTTCCCACGAGTCGGCAACCATGTGCGCATAGGCGTCGAGAAGTTGCGTTGTGTTCACGCTCTTAAAGTCACGGAACGTCGACAACAAACCAACACCGATGTTCACAGTGCCGTCACCAACAGGGAAGATCCATCCGTAGCCAGGCATTGGATTTCCGTTGCGATCTTTTACGTCGAGCGCAGATTCAATCCATGGCTCAGCATGGCGCGGACTTTCCCAATACGTACGGATTGCTGTGCCATACGGCCATTCTTTTGTGCGTGATGTTCCGAGTGATCGACCAAAGCGGGAGTTCGCACCGTCAGCAACAACGACGTACTTCGCGCGAATCTCTGTGGTTGTGTTCTCGTACTTGTTGGTGACAATTGCGCCACGCACAAATCCGCGGTCAATAACCGGAGTTGTTGCTTCCATGCCCTGCAACAAATGTGCACCGGATTTTTCCGCGTTTAATGCAACCATCGAATCAAGTTCGCGACGCTTCACGACATAACCATGTTGCGGATAAATCGGATGATCAGGCCATTGCAATTCAAGAGCGCGACCATGTGCTGTTGCACGCAAACCTTCGTAACGATGGAACTGAGACAACGCATCACCAAGTCCCATGTCATGAATTTGTTTCACTGCACGTGGAGTAAGACCGTCACCACATGTTTTGTCACGTGGAAATGTTTTCTTCTCAACAATGGTGACGTCGTGTCCTTCTGACGCGAGCCAATACCCAGCTGCCGCACCTGCTGGTCCGCCACCGACAATCAAAACATCGGTGTCGCGTTGTGCAACAGGACCATTGGAGGAACTGGGGGTTGCCATATCGCCAAGTCTGGGGCGAGGTTTGCGAGTCGCCACTATCTGTGGCCAAAGTCTCTGCACACAGAGACTCAGAGAGCACAGTCTCTGCACACAGAGACTCAGAGAGC
>Ga0169931_10009699_pt1 | contig 13846 bp, 9 predicted proteins | sample Kivu_15m_20L_FD_129675 | JGI IMG/M metagenome (GOLD analysis project Ga0169931, IMG submission 129675) | Freshwater microbial communities from Lake Kivu, Western Province, Rwanda to study Microbial Dark Matter (Phase II) - Kivu_15m_20L... | ecosystem: Environmental > Aquatic > Freshwater > Lake ...
CGTGAAGACCAGCGCGGTGGGCCAGTACTGGGTGAACACCAACGGCCTGACCTGCGGCAAGACCTACGAAGTTGACGTGCGCGCCAGCTTCGATGGCGGCAGCAGCTGGTGCACTGCCAACGACCCCTACGGCGATGTATGCCAGCTCACCACCAGCTGCAGCTTCGGCATGGCAGAGGAGGGCGGCAGCAACACCGCTTCTGAGGCGCGCATGGCCATGTACCCCAACCCCAACCGCGGCGATGTGGTTCGCTTGAACCTGAGCAGCGTGGAGGAAGGCGTGGAAACCATCGAGGTGGAACTCTTCGATGCCTTCGGCAAGCGCGTGGCAACGAAGCGCATCGACACCGCCGACGGACTGGTGAACACCTCGCTCGATCTCACCGGAATGGCCAACGGCCTGTACATGGTGAGCATCAGCGCAGGCAGCCACTCCTGGAACGAGAGACTCGTGATCCAACGCTGAGCATCGTACATACATGAGCGGAAGGGCCGTCCCACAGGGGCGGCCCTTCTGCGTTCGTGCCATGAACCATCCCGGCACAATGCGTCTACTGGCCCTTACTCACGCGGATACCTTCGTCCGCTCAATCACACGCCATGCGCACCGCTCCGATCCTGCTCTGCTCCTTCCTCTCCTTCAACCTCATCGCCGCCGAGGGCGAGAAACCCTTTACCAGCAAGATCTCCGAGGTGAAGGTCTTCCTCAGCGGCGCACAGGTGTCGCGCACCGCGAGCAGCACCATCAGCACGGGAACCAGCGCGATCGTCTTCACCGGCCTGGCCGAAGGGCTCGACCCGCAGAGCATCCAGGTCACGGGCAAGGGCGGCTACAGCATCCTCAGCGTGAACCACCGGATAAACTACCTCACCGAAAGCCCGAAGAAGAAGGAGATCGAAGATCTGCAGGCGCAGATCAAGAAGCTCGAGCACGATTACCACATCGAGAACGGCGTGCAGCAGGTGTGGGTGAACGAGGAGCAGCTCCTGTTGAAGAACAGCGCGGTGGGTGGGCAGCAGAACGGCTTGACCGCGGCGCAGCTCCAGGCCGTGAACGATTACGTGCGCGAGCGCATGAAGGCGATGAAGGTGGGCTGGCTCGTGCAAGAGGAGAAGAAGCAGGCCATTCATACCGAAGCGGAGAAGCTGCGTCAGCAATTGGCCAGCATGCAAGCACAGGCGCCGCGCCCCACCAGCGAAGTGGTCGTGGAGATCAGCAGCACCGTTGATGTGCCCGCCACCTTCACCATCACCTACTTCGTGAACGGCGCAGGCTGGCTCCCTGCCTATGACCTGCGCGCGAAAGGCGTGGGACAGCCCATCGAACTGATGATGAAGGCGCAGGTGAGCAACAATACCGGCGAGGACTGGAACAAGGTGGACCTGAGCCTCAACAGCGGCAACCCGACACTGGGAGGCGTGATGCCAACCATGAATCCATGGACCCTGTACGTGTACCAGCCGCGAGCACTGCAGGAAGTGGCGATCAGCCGTTCGCGCACGCGGGGTGCGGAAGGCTTTTTCGCCCCCGCGCCTTCCGCAGCCATGGATGCCGTGCAATCGAAACAAGAAGAGGACGCGAGCTACCAATGGGCCAGCGCCATAACACCGCGCACCACAACCACCGAGTACAGCATCGCCACGCCCTTCACCATTCCCGCTGATGGCAAGCCGCACACGGTGGGCGTGCAAACACAGAGCATCGCCGCTACCTACAAGCACTACGCAACACCCAAGCTGGACAAGGACGCCTTCCTGTACGCGCGCACCACGGGCTGGGAAGACCTCAACCTCTTGCCCGGTGAAGCCAACGTGTTCTTCGAAGGCACCTTCGTGGGCCAGAGCTACCTGGAGCTCGATCAACCCAAGGACACGCTCGACATCAGCCTGGGCCGCGACAAGGGCGTTGTGGTGGAGCGCGTGAAGCGCAAGACCACCAACGAGAAGGCCATCGTGGGCGGCAAACGCACCATCACCGTTGGCTGGGACCTCACCGTCCGCAACACGAAAGGCACCGCCGTGGATCTGGAAGTGCGCGACCAATATCCGCTGAGCCCGCGCAGCGAAGTAGAACTGAAGCTCACGGACAAGGGCGGCGCTAACGTTGATGAAGAGAAGGGCTTGCTCACTTGGGATCAGCGCATCGAGCCGAAGGCTACCAAGAAGCTCGGCTTCAGCTACGAGGTGAAGCACCCGAAGGACCTGCCCGTGGTGGTGGAGTGATTGCGATCAGCGGTGCGTGAACGGGCGGTTCTACCTTGCCCCCGTGCGGAAATTCCTGGATCGCTATTACGGCAAGCTGCGCAAGCTGAAGGCCAGCTACGTGCTCTTCAACTTCTTCAACCGGAAGAAGCTGAAGCACACGCAGCGCATGTACCAGAAGTACGGCGTGAAGCGCAGTGTGCTGCTGCCGATCAACAGCAGTTTGCTGCCGAAGGGCACCACCGAATCGCCCTGGCTCGATGGCGCTGATGCGCAGGCGAAGCTGCAGGCCTCAGCAGGGCTGAAGCAGTTCGATGCCCCGACCCAAGCGGCCTTGACGCGCTGGCCGGAGGACGGCTACGTGGTGCTGCGCGGCCTGTTCACGCCGGAAGAGGTGGCTGCCATCAACGCCGAAGTGGACCGGCTGATCAACGACAAGGTGGTTGACTTCAACTTCACCGGCAGGAAGATCATGTTCGCATTCCACCATAGCGAACTGCTTCGCCAAGCGGTGCATGATCGGCGCATCCTTGATGCCATGGATTTCTTGCTCGGAAAAAAGGTGCGTGTTTTCCAGAGCATCAACTTCCTCACCGGCAGCGAGCAGCACGCCCACAGCGACAGCATCCACATGACCACCTATCCGCTCGGCTACATGATCGCCGCGTGGATCGCCTTGGAGCCCATTACCACCGACAACGGTTGCCTTGTCTATCACCCCGGCAGCCACCGCCTCCCCTACCTGCTCAACGACAGCTACGACCACGGCGGCAACCGCTTCGAGATCGGCGACGATGCGTATGCGCGCTACGAGGAAGCCATCAACGAAGAGATCCGCAAGGGCGGATTCCCTGCGCAAGAGTTCCACGCGCAGCCGGGCGATGTGCTCATCTGGCACGCCAACCTGCTGCATGGCGGCAAGAAGATGTCGTTGCCCAACGCCAGCCGAAAGAGCATGGTGATCCACTGCTTCGCGGAGGATGTGCTCTGCTACCACGAGCTCACGCAGCGCGCGGCCATGATGGAGGAAGACTGAGCCTCCGCCGATTAGCGCCAATTCCTACATTCGCGCCCGCCTTTTCCGGACCCTATCGGAAAGCGCTGAACGACAACGACATAACGACAACCGAAGAGACCATGGGAATTGAACTGATGTACACCATCCCCGTGATGGGACTGGTAGGCCTGGTAGTAATGGTAGCCAAGGCCATGTGGGTAAACAAGCAGGATGCTGGCGATGCCAACATGAAAGAGCTCGCGGGCTACATCGCCCGTGGTGCCAGCGCCTTCCTGAAAGCCGAATGGAAAGTGCTGGGCGTGTTCGCCGCTATCGCTGCGGTGCTGCTCGCTTGGAGCGCTGAACTTGAGGCCGTTGCCGCGCACACCGATTGGGTGATCGCCATCGCCTTCCTCATCGGCGCCTTCTTCAGCGCTTTCGCCGGTTGGATCGGCATGAGCATCGCGACCAAGGCCAATGTGCGCACCACGCAAGCCGCACGCACCAGTTTGGCACAAGGCCTCAAAGTGAGCTTCAACGGCGGCACCGTGATGGGCCTCGGCGTAGCAGGTCTCGCAGTGGTTGGTCTCAGCACGCTCTTCATCCTCTTCCTCCGCATGTACGTGGGCGACATCGCCGCTGGCACCGCCGAATGGAACGATGCCATGATGCAATGCCTCGAGGTGCTCGCTGGCTTCTCCCTGGGCGCTGAGAGCATCGCGCTCTTCGCACGCGTGGGCGGTGGCATCTACACCAAGGCTGCCGATGTGGGCGCCGATCTGGTGGGCAAGGTTGAAGCAGGCATTCCCGAGGATGATGCACGCAACCCCGCAACCATCGCCGACAACGTGGGCGATAACGTGGGCGATGTTGCAGGCATGGGCGCCGATCTCTTCGGCAGCTATGTGGCTACCATGCTCGCCACCATGGTGCTCGGCCGCGAGGTGGTGAGCGCTGACAACTTCGGCGGGCTCGCGCCGATCCTGCTCCCGATGGTGATCGCAGGCCTGGGCGTGCTCTTCAGCATCGTCGGCACCTTCTTCGTGCGCATCAACAAGGACAGCGACAGCGTGATGGCCGCGCTGAACAAGGGCAACTGGGGCGCCATGATCCTGGTGGCCCTTGTGAGCTATCCGCTGGTGCAGTGGATGCTGCCCGATACGATGCAATTCGTTCGTGGCGGAGCTTCAACGACGATCACCAGCATGAACGTGTTCTGGGCCATCATGCTCGGCCTCGTGGTAGGCACGCTCATGAGCATGGTTACCGAATACTACACCAGCATGGGCAAGCGCCCGGTGCTGAGCATTGTGCGCAAGAGCGGCACGGGTCACGGCACCAACGTCATCGGTGGCCTGGCCATGGGCATGGAGAGCACCGTGCTGCCGATCCTGCTGCTCGCTGCTGGCATCTGGGGCTCCTTCGCCCTCGCCGGCATGTACGGCGTTGCGATCGCCGCTGCGGGCATGATGGCCACCACCGCCATGCAGCTCGCCATCGACGCCTTCGGCCCCATCGCCGACAACGCCGGCGGCATCGCCGAGATGAGCGGCCTGCCGAAGGAAGTGCGTGAGCGCACCGACAACCTCGACGCGGTGGGCAACACCACCGCTGCAACGGGCAAAGGCTTCGCGATTGCTTCAGCAGCGCTTACCGCGCTCGCGCTCTTCGCAGCGTACGTGGGCATGTCGGGCATCAGCGGCATCGACATCTACAAGGCCGATGTGCTTGCCATGCTCTTCGTGGGCGGCATGATTCCCTTCTTCTTCAGCAGCCTCGCCATCAGCGCGGTGGGCAAGGCCGCCATGGACATGGTGAAGGAGGTGCGCCGCCAGTTCCGCGAGATCCCCGGCATCATGGAGGGCAAGGGCAAGCCCGAGTACGAGAAGTGCGTGGCCATCAGCACGCAGGCCTCGATCCGTGAGATGATCGCGCCCGGCGCCCTCGCGCTGCTGGCTCCCGTGCTCGTTGGTTTCTTGGCTGGCCCTGAAGCCCTCGGCGGCCTGCTCGCTGGCATCACCGTGAGCGGCGTGCTCATGGGCATGTTCCAGAACAACGCTGGTGGTGCGTGGGACAATGCCAAGAAGAGCTTCGAGAAGGGTGTGGACATCGACGGCACGATGTACTACAAGCACAAGAGCGACAAGCCTTCGCCGCCCCACCAAGCCGCCGTCACGGGCGACACCGTGGGCGACCCCTTCAAGGACACCAGCGGCCCCTCCATGAACATCCTGATCAAGCTCACGAGCATCGTGGCGCTGATCATCGCGCCGCACATCAACGAAGGCGGGCATGCGACCACCGGTCACACACCCGCGCAAGCTTCCAGTGCAGAAGTGGCGAGCGCGACCGTGGGAGCCGATGCGCAGGGCTCGGCTGGCCAGATGAATGGCATGGAGATGATGCGTGATCGGAGCAGTGAATTCACCCACACTCTTGTCACCGGCAAGCAGATCACCGGCACCGCCACGGGGATGGAGAACGACCTGATGACCTTCATCATGCGCGCCATTCCTGCGGACAAGACGAGCTGGATCAGCATGAACGAAGTGAGCTACTACGAGCAAGGCGATGTGGACATGGGGCCTAGCGCCGCGCAGCTTGACAACCTGGCCTCGGTAATGATCGCTTACCCTACTCTCAAATTGGAGATCGGCGCCACGGCTCTGGATGTGGAGAACGCGCAGCCTGAAACCATGGAGAAGACGGCCCGGGTGCGTGCCGAGAGCATCGTGCGCGCGCTCAACACGCGCGGCGTCGCATTGGATCGTCTCACCGCCAAGGGCTTCGGCGCTGACGCGCCCTTCCTCACCAAGCCGCTCTTCCTGGACCGTCCGCCCACCAAGGGAGTCGTGCTGCGCGTGAGTGAGCGCTGATCACAACCGATAGGATGCGAAGAGGCCCGCTGCGTGCAGCGGGCCTCTTCATTCAGGACTTCTTCCTGTCCTACTGCGCGGCAAGCAGCTTCTTCACCAGCCCAGCAATAGCGCTGCCGTCCGCCTGTCCGGCCAGGCGCTTGTTCGCCTCGCCCATCACTCGGCCCATGTCCTTCATGCCACTGGCGCCCAGCTCGCCGATGAGGCTGATCACCGATGCTTCCAGAGCCGCCGCATCCATGCGCGCCGGCAGGTAGGCTTCGATCACCTTCGCCTGCACCTCCTCCTCCTGGGCCAGGTCGGCTCGGCCCTGCTGATTGTAGATGGCCGCCGCTTCAGCGCGCTGCTTGTGCAGCTTCTGCAGGATCTTCATGCCCACCCCCTCATCCAACGCGCTGCCACCGCCCTCCTTCGTGAGCTCAAGTAGGATCGCGCTCTTGATGGCGCGCAGGGCGTTGAGCTTGTCCTTCTCGCGGGCCAGCATGGCCGCCTTGATGTCCGCGTCAATCCGTTCTTGGAGGTTCATGCCGCGAAGATGGCTGAAAGCAGAGCGCCCGGCGAGGTCAATCCGCCGGGCGCCCGTTGAATGCGGCCTTGCTCAATCCACCCGGTCGTGCAGGTGCGGATTGTTCTTGCTCAAAGTGATGCGACGCTCCCCGCCCTCGTCGATGGTCTCGTTCAGCGAGAAGCGGCTGATGCTGCTATCGGTGCTCTTGGGGCCTTCGTGCAGCTGCATGCGGCGGCGCACATAGGCGGGCTCCCGCTCCATATCGGCCACGCCGTTGGGAGAGCGCATCTTCAGCCGAGCCTCGCGCAGCTGGTTCAGGCGCTCCTCGGAGCGAACGGCTTGCTCAGCCGGCGCTGGCCGCAAATCGCGCGGCGCTGCATCGCCTTCGTTGCTGCGCGCCGTGGGCGGCACCGCAGGTGGTACAGCAGGCACGCCGCCTTCCGACTCGTCGTAGAGGCCATGCACCACCTTCTCCGTGGATGCCTCCGGGGTGACCACGCGCGATGCCAGGGGCTCCACTTCGAACTCGATGGTGCGCTGCGTCATGGTGGTGGCCGGCTCGGCATTCGTCTCCTCCACAGCCTTCAAGTAAGGCTCCTGAATGGTGGGCTCCTCGACCACGGGTGGCGGAGCAGGCGCTGCAGGTGCAGCAGCTCCGGTCACGGGGTTCGCGATGGGCTGCGTGATCATGGTGGGCAGGTCGGCATCGAGGGGGATCAGCGTGCGCTGCGAGAGCGTGCTGCGTCCTTCGCCCGTGTCGGGCCTGGTCTGGAAACCGGTGGCGATCAGCGTGAGGCGGATCTTGGTGTCCAGCGACTCATCGCGGCCGTATCCGAAGATCACGTCAGCATCCTCCCCGGCGGCCGATTGGATGTGGCGGGTGATCTCGCCGATCTCATCGAGGCTGATCTCGTTCACGCCATGCTCCACGTTGAACAGGACGAACTTGGCGCCGCGGATGTCGTTGTCGTTGAGCAGCGGCGAATCGAGCGCCTCCTTGGCAGCGCGCAGCGCGCGGTCCTCGCCCTCCACTTCGGCCATGCCCATGATGGCCACGCCGCTGCGCGTCATCACGGTCTTCACGTCCTCGAAGTCCACGTTCACCTTGCCGGTCTTGGTGATGATGTCCACGATGCCGCGCGCCGCCGTGGCCAGCACATCGTCGGCGTGGGCGAAGGCGTTGTCGAGGCTGAGGTTGCCGTACTGCTCGCGCAGCCGGTCGTTGTTGATCACCAGCAGCGTGTCCACCACGTTGCGCAGCTCCTCCATGCCGGCGAGCGCCTGCTTCTTGCGCTTGGGGCCTTCCCACTGGAAGGGCATGGTGACGATGCCGACGGTGAGGATGCCGAGCTCGCGCGCGATGCCGGCCACCACCGGGCCTGCGCCCGTGCCGGTGCCGCCCCCCATGCCGGCGGTGATGAAGGCCATCTTGGTGCGCGTGCTGAGCACCTGACGGATCTCGTCGAGGTTCTCCTGGGCGGCGTCCTTGCCACGATCGGGGATGCTGCCGGCCCCGAGGCCCTCGGTGAGGCTGGGTCCGAGCTGGATCTTCACCGGCACCGGGCTCATGTCGAGCGCCTGGCGGTCGGTGTTGCACACGATGAAGTCCACGCCGCGGATGCCCTGGCCGTGCATATGGTTCACGGCGTTGCTGCCGCCGCCGCCCACGCCGATCACCTTGATGATCGAGCTGAGCTCCTTGGGAAGATCGAATTTCATGGCGTTGGTGCTTGTGTGGTTGATGGCCGCGGTCGCCGTTGGCCGTAGGGTTTGTCAGATGTCGTCGTCGGTGCTCAGCAGGTCCGAGGTCTTGGCGATGAACTTGTCGAAGATGCTCCCGATGCCGGAGCCCGTGTTCACCTTGCTCTTGCGCGCGGGCGCCGCTTCAGCAGGGATGCGGGCGCGCACGTTGTCCAGGTGCTCGAAGCCCTTCATCACCAGGCCCACGCCGGTTGCGAAGAGCGGGCTGGTCACCGCTTCAATCTTGCTCTGGCCGAGGTGCTCGTTAGGGTAGCCGATGCGCGCGTCGAGGCCCGTGGTGAGCTCCACCAGGTGCTTGAGGTGCTTGAGCTGCGCGCCGCCACCGGTGAGCACGATGCCGGCGATAAGCTGCTTCTCCAGGCCGCTGTTGCGGATCTCGAAGTGGATGTGCTCAATGATCTCCTCCATGCGCGCCTGGATCACCTCGGCCAGCATGCGCAGGCTGATCTCCTTGGGCTCGCGGCCGCGCAGGCCGGGAATGCAGACCACTTCGTTCTCCTTGTTCTCCGCCGCGAGCGCGCTGCCGAACTTGGTCTTCAGCAGCTCGGCCTGGTCGCGCATGATGCTGCAGCCCTGGCGGATGTCCTCCGTGACCACGTTGCCGCCGAATGGGATCACGGCGGTGTGGCGGATGATGTTGTCGAGGAAGATGGCGATGTCGGTGGTGCCGCCACCGATGTCCACCAGCACCACGCCTGCTTCCTTCTCCTGCTGGCTCAGCACGGCTTCGGCGCTGGCGAGCGGCTCCAGGATGAGGCCGGTGACGTTTAGGCCCGCGCGGTGAACACACTTGTTGATGTTGCGCGCTGCCGTGACCTGCCCGCTGATGATGTGGAAGTTGGCCTCGAGGCGGATGCCGCTCATGCCGATGGGATCGGGGATGCCCTGCTCGTTGTCCACGATGAACTCCTGCGGGATCACGTGGATGATCTCCTCGCCGGGAGGCATCACCAGGCGGTGGCTCTCCTGGATCAGCTGGTCGATGTCGGTCTGCGAGATCTCCTCCTCCATGCTCTGGCGCATCTTCATGCCGCGGTGCTGCATGCTGCGGATGTGCTGGCCCGCGATGCCCACGTGCACGGTCTCGATGATCACGCCGGCCATGTCGGCGGCATCGTTCACGGCGGCCTTGATGCTATCGACCGTCTTGGGGATGTTGGCCACCACGCCGCGGCTCACGCCCTCGCTGCGTGCCTTGCCCATGCCCAGCACCTCGATCTTGCCCTGTGCGTTGCGGCGGCCCACGATGCACGCGATCTTGGTGGTGCCGATGTCCAGGCCGGCCACGATGTCCTGTTGGTTCTCGATGGGGTTGCTCACGATGCGGATGGGTTGGTTCGTTTGGTGCAGACGATCTGGTCGCCGAAGCGCAGGTCGATGCGGCCGTAGCGCCGCCAATCGGCCTTGGGAATGCCGTGCTGGTAGAAGAGCCGGAGCTTGCTGAAGCGCTGCTCCAGCGCGCTGCCGTCGCCGATCAGGATGCGCTGCCCGCCCACGGTGGGCACCAGTTCCATCTGGCCATCGGCGCCAACGACGATCTGGTCGATGAGGGCGCTCCACAGCGGGTCAGCCTTCACGAAGAGGGCCAAGCGATGCAGGTCGTCGGAGCGGTAGCGGCTCACCAGCGTGTCGTGCCCATGCACATTGAGCACGCCGTGCGCGGCGCCCGGCTCCTGCAGCCATCCGGTAACCACCGGCACGCGGGCCGTGTAAGCCGTCTCGGTGGGCATGGTGAAGCCATCGGCATCGATGTAGAAGCTGCTTCCGTCGGCGTTGATCACGCGGATCACCGGCTCGCGCTGGCGCACGCTCACGTGCAAGGCGCCGTTCAGGTCGTGGTACACCTCTGCGTCGGCCACGCATGGAATGGCACGCAGGCACTGCTCGAGGCCTGAGAGGTCCACTTCGCCGCTGGCCGCGCCCACCACCGCCCCACCCTGTCCGATGATCGTGCGGCGCACGCCCTGCTCATCGATGAAGTGGGCGCCTTCGCCACCGAGCACGCGCACCTTCACCTCGGCGATCGGCGCCACGCTGGTGCTGTGATCAACGAAGCCCAGGATCACCAGCGCGCCAATGGCGCACAGCGCGAGGCCCAGCGGGCGGAGCAAGCGCTTGATGCGGTTCATGGGCGAAAGCGTTCGTTGAGCAATCGTTCTATGTCGGGCACCGAACGATCAATGTCACCGGCCCCCAGCGTGACCACGACATCAACCGTTTGCGAAGCAAGCGCGTCCAAAAGCGCGGTTCCTGGCACGCACGACTTCTTATCCATAGGCACTTGTTCGAGGAGCCATTGGGAAGTGATGCCGGGGATGGGCTCCTCGCGCGCGGGGTAGATGTCTAGCAGGATCAGCTCGTCGAGCCGCGCGAGGCTCTTGGCGAAGTCTGGAGCCAGGTCGCGGGTGCGGGTGAAGAGGTGCGGCTGGAAGATGCCGGTGATCTTGCGGCCGGGGTAGAGCTCGCGCACGCTGGCGATGCAGGCGTCGAGCTCCTTGGGGTGGTGCGCATAGTCGTCGATCAGCACCACCCGAGGAGTGGAGATGCGGGTCTCGAAACGGCGGGCCACACCGCGGAATGACGCGAGCCCCTGCCTCAGCAGCTCAGGCGGCACGCCCGCGCGCAGGGCCACCGTGCTGGCCGCGATGGCATTCTCCACATTATGTCGTCCAGGCATACCCAGGGTAAGACCGCGCAGCACATGCCCTTCGGCGATCAGGTCGAAGCGGTAACGGCCATCGGCCACGGTGATGTTCTCCGCGCGCGGCTCACCGGTGCTGCCGATCACGTAGCTGCCCACCTGCGTGCGGTGCGTGAAATGGTGCGCCACGCGCTCATGCACCAGCAAGGGCCCATCGCATTGCACGGCGAAGGCGGTGTAGGCCTCGAACATGGCCTCCGGCGTGCCGTAGATGTCGAGGTGGTCGGGGTCCATGGCGGTGATGATGCTCTGCGCGGGGCACAGCTGCAGGAAGCTGCGGTCGTACTCATCGGCCTCCACCACGTTCACCTGGGCGTCGTCGTTCAGCAGCACGTTGGTGCCGTAGTTGGCGCTGATGCCGCCGAGGAATGCGTTGCACGGCACCTTGCCCGCCGTGAGCAGGTGGGCCAGCATGGTGCTCACCGTGGTCTTGCCATGCGTGCCCGCCACGGCGATCGTGGGCTTGTCGCGGGTCACCATGCCCAACACTTCGGCGCGCTTCAGGATACGTGCGCCGCGCTCCTCCCAGAACTTCAGAAGCGGGCTGCTCACGGGCACGGCGGGCGTGCGCACCACCATCACCTCGCTCGCATCCGCATCGCGGAACCCCTGCGGGATCAGCTCCGCGCGCTCGTTGAACTGCACCTCGATACCCTCGCTCTGCAATTGATTGGTGAGCTCGCTCGGCGTCTTGTCATAGCCGGCCACGTGCGCGCCGCGCCTGCGGAAGTAGCGCGCCAGACCGCTCATGCCGATGCCGCCGATGCCGATGAAGAAGAAGCGGTTGCCTGTGAGTGTGCTCATGGATCAGTGGGATGCAGGAACCACGGATATGCACGGGTCGACTGTCCGGTCCAAGCCGTGCAGGTCCGCGCTCATGCTTGTATTCATTGCTCTCATCGCATTCATCCTCGTGCGATTCTGATGACCTCCGCGGCGATGGCCTGCGCCGCATCGTGCGTGGCCAGTTCCGCGATGGCCAGCCGCAGGCGATCCAGTGTCCGCGCATCGCGGAGCAGTTCCAGCGCCTTGGGGCCGAGCTGCTCCTTCGCATCCGCATCGCGCAGCAGCACGGCCGCGCCGCGATCGGTGAGGGCGCGCGCATTGTGCGTCTGGTGGTCCTCCGCGGCCGTGGGCAGGGGCACCAGGATGGCCGCCTTCGCCACGATGCACAGTTCGCTCACGCTGATGGCGCCCGCGCGCGCAACCACGAGGTCGGCGCAGGCATACGCGAGATCCATGCGGTCCACGAACTCAAGCACCTTGCAATCGGAGTAGCCCAGTCGCGCCACGGCCTCCTGTGCTTGCTTGAAATAGGGCGTACCGGTCTGCCAGATCAGCTGCACGCCATGCTTCATCCACAAATCCAGCGCGGCCTCAACGCCGGCGTTCACTCCACGCGCGCCCAGGCTTCCACCGGTGATGAAGATGATGGGCGCATCCTCGCGAAGCCCGAAATGCTCCAGGCCGCGCGGCCTCTTGCCCGTGAGCTTCACCGTATCGGTGCGCACAGGATTGCCGGTGAGCAGGATGCGCTCCTTCGGGAAGTACTTCTCCATGCCCGCGTAGGCCACGCAGATGCGATCGGCGCGCTTCGCCAGGTGGATGTTGGTCTTGCCGGGGAAGCTGTTCTGCTCCTGGATCAAGGTGGGCACGCCCATGCGCTGGGCGGCGGCCAACAGAGGACCGCTGGCGTATCCGCCCACCCCCACGGCGATGTGCGGCTTGAAGGACTTCACCAGCCGTCGCGCCTTCAGCATGCTGCGCACCAGGCGCCATGGCAGGCCGATGTTCTTGATCACGCTGCCGCGCTGGAAACCGCGGATGGGGAGCGCCTCGATCGCGAAGCCCGCGGCCGGCACCTTCTGCATCTCCATTTTGCCCTCTGCCCCCACGAACAGGAAACGCGCATCGGGCTCACGTTCGCGCACGGCCTGCGCGATTGCGATGGCCGGGAAGATGTGGCCGCCGGTGCCGCCGCCGGCGATCATCACCTTAAGCTGCTGCGGTGCGGGGCTTGGCATCCTGCTTCTCGATCGTTTGCTCCTCATTGCCCCGGCTCACGCTGAGGATGATGCCGATGGCCAGGCAGGTGAACCAGATGCTGGTGCCGCCCATGCTCACCAGCGGCAACGGTTGTCCCGTGACCGGCACCAGATTCACGGCCACGGCCATGTTCACCATGGCCTGCACCACCAGCAGCAGGCCGAGCCCCACTGCCACCAGCGCGCCGAACGGCTTCTGGCACTTGCGCGCGATGGCCACCGAGCGGTGCAGCAAGATCGAGTAAAGCAGCAGCAGGCCCAGGCCGCCGAGTATGCTGCCGTACTCCTCCACGATGAAGGCGTAGATCATGTCGCTATAAGGATGCGGCAACCAGTTGCGCGAGGCGGCCGTGCCGGGCATGCTGGGCAGGAAGCCGCCGCTGGCGATGGCGATCTTGGCGTGCTCCACCTGGAAGTTGGCGTCGGGATCAGCGGCGCCCGCCCCGAAGGCCTTGATGCGCGCGGCCCACGTGGCAGCGCGCGGCAGCAGGTCTGGGAAGAAGTCCGCGATGAGCAGCAGCAGCGCGAAGGCAGCCACTGCCGCGCCGATGAGCAGCGCGAGGTGCTTGATGGGCACCTGGGCGATGAACATGAGCGTGACGCAGATGAGGAAGAGCAGCGCTGCCGTGCTGAAGTTGGCCGGGAGGATGAGGCCGCAGATCACGCCCACGGGCAGCATGAGCTTGAGCGCCACGTCGCGCAAGGTCCATTCCTCATCCGTGTGCTTCGCCAGCACACGGGCCAGGTAGGCGATAA
>Ga0169931_10009703_pt1 | contig 13842 bp, 10 predicted proteins | sample Kivu_15m_20L_FD_129675 | JGI IMG/M metagenome (GOLD analysis project Ga0169931, IMG submission 129675) | Freshwater microbial communities from Lake Kivu, Western Province, Rwanda to study Microbial Dark Matter (Phase II) - Kivu_15m_20L... | ecosystem: Environmental > Aquatic > Freshwater > Lake...
CAGCGTCAGATCAGTAACCTGAGCGATGAGCGACGACTGATTATTCGCCTATTTGGACCACCAGTTGAGCGGTATTACTACGCATCTGGCTAATCATTCGTCAACCTGCGGAATGTAGGTTATTGGAGTCTCTGCAGAAATGGATACAGACTTTATTATCGAAGTTTCGGTTTTATAGATAAGTAAAATAAAGGGAGGTTGGGACAAATGAAAACTTCTAGAACACATCATAGAGATTATTATCCGGTGAGTCCCTCGATGAAACTCACTTCCATAATCTGCGCTCTTTTAGCAGGTTGTTCTATGAATTTTGCTTCAGAAAGTGAAGGATGCCCCTCCAAGCCTGACGAACAACTGAAAAGCGAAAATGTAGAGGAAATCACTCTTTCATCCGAGCTTGCAAATTATAACCCTTCACTTCTTGCTGGTGAGCACATTGGCTATCGATTTGCTGGGAGAAAAGGCCAGCAAGTAACGCGAGAGTCGGATAACGCTTGTATTTGGATTTTTTCTCCGCAACTTGAATTAGTTAACGGTAATGAACTGCCAGAAGACGGTAGATATATCGCACAAATTTCTCGAATTCAAGGTAGTGGTAATGTATCCGTAAATCTAGGGCTAGATGTTGTAACGGCTGCCCAGCCAACTGAATCTCCTACCCCTACTCCTACAGTCTCTCCTTCTCCAACACTGACACCAACACTGGTACCAACTCCTACGCCAACTGTATCTCCTACACCTACGCCTGCTCCAAGTCCACAAACCCCCATTAGTGAACAACAAGCTGTTCAAATCGTGCAAGGTTGGCTTGATGCAAAGCCGAGAATTTTCGCCCCTCCATTTGACGAAAGCTTGCTACGAAAATACATCGTGAATTCAAGCGAAACATTCGATAAAAACAAGTTGTCTGGTGGTTCTATGGGATGGCTTAGGGACAATAATTTTCGGTATTCATATGCCTTTTCAAAAGTAGCAAGTGTGGTGGAATTTCCTGTAAACCCAAGTCGTGATAGTGTCTCCATCCGAGTAGAGGTTTATGAAGACCTGACTTTATACGATTCAAACAATAATATAGTCCGGGATAGATCAGGCCGCTCCACGAATACATTCCGTTATGTACTGGCTCAGGAGAACGGCACCTGGAAGATTTATGAGTACTACAGAGACTAATGAAGAAAATAACTTCCCGTAGAAACCGTAGACCAAGATTTAAGGAGAGTAACCAAACAGCTCAATCAGTTTGGCTGCGTTTATTACTTATTGTTTTCAATATCTTTATTCTTAGTATACTAGCAAGTCAATTATTTAAGCAAAGCCGTTCTTTTACAAATCAGTGCTATCACAGACAAAGCTTCCCTTTAGATAATAGAGATGTAGCAGGTTCTCCCCTTTTATATGGGAATATTCAAGATACTTTAGAAGCCAACGTAAATCACTGCTTCTACTTTGAGGTCAAAGAAGGGCAGAAAGTTCGGGTTGACCATACTGTTCCCATCAAAATTATCTCTACAAGTGACGAGGGAGCTGTGAACAAAGATAGCGGAACCTATAACTTTGAATCTAGCTCAGACAATCGGTATCAAATTTATGTTTTAGGAGGTAGAGAAACAACTGACTATCAAATTCAAGTGGCAATTTTTGAATCATCCACAAATGCTCAGGAAATAGATAAATTGACACCTGCTGCTAGTAACAATTTATCTTCTCTCAATAGTAATGAGGTAGCACGTCAGCTTTCTAGGGAAGGCGTGTTTTCTTATAACATACAGCAACCGCCCCCTTTTCAGCCATCTCCTACTTTAGGGCAAATTGTTTCCGATGCAGTTTCAATTGCTGCAAGCAGAGGAATATCTTCAGATAGCATCTCCATTAGTCTTATTGACCTCAAGCAATCACTTCCTGGCTCTCAAATTCCTGTTGCTGAACATAACGGGGCGTTACCTCGGTATCCTGCCAGCATAGTTAAGCTTTTTTGGATGGCCGTGCTCTATAGCCAGTATCAAGCAGGCATAGTGCCTGAAGGAGCCATATCGGAACAAGACGTGCATGCAATGATTTTCGATTCCGATAATGAACCTGCTAGTAGAGTATTGGATTTAATTACTGACACTACATCGGGAGACAATTTACCTGAGGAGGAACTGCAACAGTGGGTTTACAAAAGGGAGTCAGTTAATCGTTTCTTTGAATCTGCTGGCTACTTGAACGTGAATATCAGTCAAAAAACATTTCCTATTCCATACTTAAATTTAAATGAGCCCACAGGCCGAGAGCGACAGATGAGGGGTGATTCACCTCCTCCTTTGAGAAACTATTTAACCGCCAGTAACGTTTCAAGGTTACTTTTTGAAATTGCGGCTCATCAGTCTGTTTCACCGGATTACAGCAAACGCATGCTGAAACACCTTGAAAGAGATCTAAATCCTAACGCGTGGAGGCAAGTTCCCTTCAATTCCATAGAAGGATTTCTTGGAGAGACGTTACCACCGGATGCCTACCTGGCTTCAAAAGCAGGGTGGACTAGCGATACCCGCCATGACGCAGCAATCATATCAAGTCCTGATAGGACAGCTCATTACATCCTTGTAGTGTTTGGAGAAGGGGAGCAAGTTGCAGACGATGAAGAAATACTACCGCTTATCTCAAAGATGGTTTATCAAAACATGACCTCGCGATAGGCTTGGAATAAAAGATTACCCTCTAGGGTCATGTACTATTCCCAAAGAAAAAGCTATTATCAGAGGGAAAACTCTCGAACACTCAAAGAAAGCTCTGTCTTACTTACACATCCTACTGACTTACACATCCTACTGATCACCATATTCACTCTGATCCTGTTTACTTACTAGCCTTTGTATTTAGCTAGACCGATTTCCCGAAATTCACTGCGCCTTCATTGGGATTTGCTCATGGCGACCAAAAGAACAAGCGTATACCAGAAACTATCTCAGAACCTTAGCAGAGGTCTCCAATTTGGCATTTGGGGAGCTTTCGGTGGCTGTGCTGGCAGCTTGCTGACTGAGTTGCTTATTCCGCAGTTTTGGGCAGAGACAAATACTTCGGCTGTATCCATTGCCGTAGAAGTGGGCATCTGGTTTGGAATTATCGGTATCTGCATTGCCATAGCGCTTTTGATTGGGCACAGCAAATATTTAAAGAAAAAAACTCAAGTCAAGAAAGCATTACTTATTGGAAGTCCAGTTGGGCTAATTGCCGGATTTGTCGCTGGTGCGATTGCTCAAGGAATTTATACAGCAGTAGGTCCAACTGAAGTTCTAAGAATTATATGTTGGGGAATTGCAGGTGGGCTACTAGGGCTAGGTCTCAGTGTTCGTGTCCCCAACTTAGGCATACTGCGGGGATTTGCTGGGGGATGTATTGGCGGCCTAATTGGTGGAAGCTTATTTGTTGTTTTTACCCTCCTGGTCAACCAGATACTTGGGCGTTTGTTTGGGGTTGCCGCAATAGGTTTCTTTATCGGCCTCATGATTGTTTTGGTAGAAGCTGTCTTAAGGGAAGCTTGGCTAGTTGTTCACTGGACCCCAACAGAATATAAGACTATCTCATTAGGCCGCCAACCAATCATACTTGGTAGCTCAGACGATTCTCATGTTTACCTCAGAAAGGACCATGGCTATCCACCAGTAACCGCCAAAGTATTCATGCAAGGCAAGAATATCTTTATGGAGTTTGACGAAGCGATGCGTACACAAAAAGGGATGAAGATTCTTAAACAAGAGTTGCACGATGGAGACCGCAGGAAATTAGGTGGTGTTACCCTAGAGGTAAAAACTTCTAAAGGCTGATTTCATTAGGTTGGCTCACTTTCCGGAATATATGTAACCCAAAAGAAAGCGGTGAATGTTAAGTTTACTTGGAAGTGCTGGAAACAAGCTTAAGAAGCCCCTGTATTTTGCTACTTGGGGTGCATTAGGCAGTCTACTGGTTTCAGCTACAGTGGGAGAGTTATTCTGGTACTTCACAAAAGGTGAAAGATCGCAAACTATCTTAGTACTGATTGATACTTCTTCAAGCATGGAAGAAGCAGGAAAGCTAGAAGAGGTTCGACTAGCCGCTAGCAGCTTTATAGAAAACCAGTTCGAAAACCAAAATACCTCCTCAACTAATGTAGCCCTGGCTACGTTTGGTGATGAAGCTCAACTAATTGTTGAACCGACTAATGATGTAGAACTACTAGAAGAAGCCCTTGGTGAACTGGATGCCAGTGGTGGAACTCGTATGGACGAGGGGATAAAAACAGCAAGCCAAGCCCTGCAGCAACCAATCCAGGAAAGGCATTTCCGCCATATCCTTCTTTTTACAGACGGGCAACCCGGAGGCCACCTGTCACCTCAAGACATCGCTCTTTTGATAGACACCTCCCAAAGTATGGCAGAAGACAATAAGTTTCGAGAGGTGAAGCAAGCCGCTAAAGGATTTGTAGAACGGCAACTGAAGAAACAAACCTCTTCTGATATTCAAGTGTCGGTTGTAGGATTCGGTAGCGAAGTTAGTACGCAGATAGACCTTACCCATGAGATACCTCCCCTCTTTGATGCAATCGATAACTTGCAGTTGGCTGATGGAGGGGGAACCAATATGGGAGCCGGAATTAACACTGCTGCTGAAACTTTGACAAGTGGGTCGAAGCAGGCAAGCGATCGCCATATAGTGCTCTTTACAGATGGACAACCCGTTATACCAACCCCTCAATCCATAGTTCTGCTAATCGATCGCTCTGGCAGCATGGAAGGTCCCCAACTTGAGGAAGTCAAATCTGCCGCTCAAGATTTCGTTCAATCACAAGATCTCTCAAATAACGAACTAAGCGTAATTGACTTTGGCGTTAGCTTTAACTTTTCAACAGTTGGGTTAACCTCAGATCTAGACGCTTTAGAGGAAGCTATTGCTTCCCTAAAAAGCGATGGCGGCGGTAGCACAGATATGGACCAAGCTATAGATGCCGCACAAGCGCAGCTTGAAAATATTTCAACGGATGCTCATGTTTTGCTATTTACTGATGGGCTACCATCAGATCCCAGGGCTACTTTAGAGTCTGCCGAGAAACTAAGAGGTAGAGGAATTAAAATAGTAGCAATTGGTACTGGTGGGGCAGATGAGGCTTTCTTAAAAGAAGTAACCAATGACCCTTCTCTTACATTTTATGCAAGCAATTCTAGTGAGATAGGGGATCTTTTCCAGCAAGCAGATCGAGTGATTAGTGGCACAAATAAACAAGCTACTGATGAGACCCTGGAAGCGGGTGAATTGGCCAAGCTAGAAAATATTAATTTAATAGCAGTAGGTACAGGAGATTCTGATGAATCTTTCCTTGCTGAACTGACAGGCGATTCTAGCAAAGTATTTCGTACTGAGGCGGGTAATTTTGACTTGGCCTTTAGGCGGGTTGAAACATGGCTTCAGGGCTCCGAAGATATCAATCAAGCTATTGCAGATACATTAGCTGCAGCAGAAGTTGCCAAGCAGGATGGTATATCTATTGTAGCTGTAGGTACAGGCGACGCTGAGCGAAATTTCCTTGAAACTTTAACGGGAGACCCGGGACTTGTATTTGAAACGGAGACTGGGAACTTTGAAGCTGCGTTTGTACAGGCAGGAGAAAAAATAAATACCATCTTGGGGGAAGAGGCCAATGATAGTAACCTAACTCAAGTTGTAATTCGCATTGGGGGTTGGACTGCTATTGTTTCTACTGGCTTAGCCCTTTCCCTGATGTTGGGGCAAAATAAATATTTACAACGTCGTCTAATCTTACCTAAGGAAATTAGCCTGATGACCGTTGGAAGTTTTGCTGCAGGTGGACTAGCAGGAGGTCTGGGGCAAGTAACATTTGCTATTATCCAGCCCCTTGAATCAAGCATATACTTGCTCGCTGACGGTGGGTTGATCTTAGGCTGGATAATTCTCGGCCTATTGCTAGGAGTTGGATTAGCCTTCTTTATACCAAATCTTAAAAAAATAATGGCTGCCTTTGCTGGAGGGGTTGGTGGTCTTGCTGGGGGTTTTCTTTTATTTCTCATTTCAAATGGTGTTTTATATGTTTTAGCTCCAAGTTTAGTCACAGTTGCGTGGATATCCATGCTTGAAGCTTCCATAGGACGTGTAGGAGGTGCAACCCTTCTTGGCTTTTGCATTGGAGCAATGATTGCAACAGCAGAAGTATTGAGTCAAAGTCCTCGCCTTCTCATCAGTTGGCCTTCCAAGGAACAAAAAGAATTACTTATTGGTAAACGTCCTATTATTCTCGGCAGTTCATTTGAAACAGATATTTATCTACCTAAAGATGAAGGATATCCCGCAATAACCGCCCAAATATTTTTGGATGAAGATAAAGTTATCATGCAATTTTCTGAGGAAATGAAGGCCAAAAGATCTATGAAAATATTGAGACATGAACTTTCGAATGGTGACAGACGCAGATTTGGAGGCGTCACTCTCGAAGTGAAAACTTCGTAGCTTCAAAGTTTTACCTTACTAGCGCTGAACCAAGAGTAATGAGACGAGGCTACCTATATGGTTCAATACCAACTCGAAATGAAGCTAGAAGACTCAGGACTCACTGGAGAAGTTTTTAGGTATTCTCTTGATTTCTCTTCATCAGAGGAGGATAATCCTCAAACTAAATTGTTCACGCAAGAAATTAAGGAGAGTATAAGAAGAAGCCTGCAAAATCAGTCGAGACGCAGCATTGACGACGGGAAACTGGAGAAAATAGTAAATATATGGGCCAAAGACATTAGAGAAGGTTATCGTAGAACTACAGTAACATTGAGCCTTCCTTCCTTAGCCGAGGATAAGCTCCGAAATCTACGTGAATCAGGCAATCAAGAAATCCCTGATTTGGTTTTTCCAGACTTGTCAGGAATTGAGCCTAAATTAGGGGCTTATCCCCCCTTAACTTTCCTGGAATGATCATATAGCGGTTCCCTCTCGTATACGGTACAGTCCACTGGCCCTAGTTTATTGATTTCAATAGCTTTATAAGTTGAGGTGTACCTTACCCGCCCAGGAACCGCTATAATGTAGCATCAGCCAACATATGAGTATGAAGTTGATTTGAACATTGTACATAAACATCTGCCATCTAATGCTCACATTCGATGGCAGATGTAATCGACCAGCGAACTAATAAGCTATTAAAAGTCTCAAATTGAAATTCTTCAGCCGTTTGAGTTAAAAAGTAGTCTAGCAAGTTTTATTCACTACAGGAGCCCAAACCACTATGCTTAATATCCAAGTTACTCCCCATAGGGAATTTCTTCCGGCTGATACACCTGATCAAAAACTATTTGTGATGCTTAAGTTACGGCCCACAAAAGAAGTATCGCTTGAAAAGCCACCAACTTTATTTGCGTTTGTGATAGACACTAGCGGCTCTATGTATGAAGTTGTGACTGGTAATTTCCATGAAACGGGAAAAACTGTGACCTCGGATGGCCAAAGCTATAAGGAAGTGAAGGGCGGGAAAGCAAAAATTGATATTGTTATTGAGTCACTACTAGGCTTAATTAACTCAGGGAAATTGGAGTCAAGTGACAAAATTGCTCTTATTCGCTTTGATGATACCGCTTCTGTGCTTGTCGGTCTGACTCCTGCAACAGATACCCAAACATTAGAAAAAGCTATTCAAGACCTCAGGAATTATTCGGGCGGGACTCGAATGGGATTGGGCATGCGCCATGCTTTAGATATAGTCAGTAACCAGGATATGGCCAGCCGAAGGGCATTGATTTTTACTGATGGTGAAACTTTTGATGAAGACCAGTGCAGGGAACTGGTAAAAGAATTTGTGGCAAGAAATATTCCTATTACAGCACTTGGGGTAGGAGATTATAAAGAGGATTTGCTTATCAACCTTAGCGATAGGACAGGCGGTCGAGTCTTGCACGTTGTTGATGATTTGAGCAACGTTTCTAATATGGCTGTATCTATATCAAATCTACCGCTTAAAATTGTTGATGAGTTCAATTTAGCTAAACAAGACGTTATTACGAATCTTGCCTTAACTGTTAAAACTGTTCAGTCTGTAAGATTATCGCGGGTACTGAGAGCTTACCCGAGCCAAGCAGAATTTTCCTTAGAGGAAGACCCTCATCCTCTTGGGAACGTTACCGCTGGTGATGAAACGGTTTTCATTCTTGAGTTTGATATAGAGAGTCGTCCAGCCGCTAAAGCTCGGATCGCACAAATTGGCTTAACCTACGAAGTCCCTGGTGAAAACCGACGAGGTGAACTACCCCCTCAAAACCTCGTTGTGCAATTTATAACAGGTCAGGCGGGGACTGCCCAAGTAGATCCAGAAGTGATGGGTTATATGCAGCAATGTAACATAGCCCAAATTGTAGGTCAGGCTACAAAACTAGCAGAACAAGACCCAGATCGTGCCGAGGAACTACTAGAGAATGCAAGGCGGATGACTGTTCGTTTAGGGAATAATGATTTACTTGACGCTTTAAATGGTGCTCAAGATGAACTTCGTAAAACCAGAAAGATTTCTGCTAATACTCGTAAGACCGTTAAAATGGGAGCAAAAGGAAAAACTGTAAAAATGATGTCCGGAGATATCAATGATGAGTTATCAGAAGAAAAAATACGACAAATTTCCGGAACATAAGTTAGCGATTTGTTCTTTCTGACATAATCTCATTCTTCCCCAAACTTGCTCCTGCCCATTAATCAATAGCTGTCATTGAATTTAGGAACTTGACCATGACTGTTACCTGCTCTGCCTGTGGATATGACAAAAACCCCGATGGGGCTGAATTTTGTGATGCTTGCGGTTCAGAACTCGTAGTTTTGAGCGGAGCTACTACACCTCCTTTGGCTGACCAAACTGAACCAGAAATACCAATCCCTACTCCTAATATCCCTGCCCCTAAAGAAAGCTATCCGGGTTCTGAAAGCCCAGTGCCAGAACCGACCTATTCGACAAGTGCTACCGCACGTTTGGTCCCAAGACAAAATCAGCCCCCCATCTCGGAGTTCGTCCTGGACGGGAGTAATGGCTTAATCGGCATCTTCGACCCTGACGCAGGTCCGGTGGATATAGACCTTGAAGATTTCCAAGGCTCAGATACTGTTTCTAGGCAACATGCCGAGATCTATCAAGAAAATGGGGCCTGGAAAATTAAGGATTTGGGCTCTACCAATGGAGTTTTCTTAAAGCCCGTTGGACAGTCTAGATTCGGAGCAAGGATTACTACACCAACCATACTAAACACTGGAGACGAAATTGCGATTGCAAAAGTTCGTTTCCTGTTTAAAGTGGCTTGACCTTTGGCCCTTGCTGATCGCTGTAAACCCTAAACTTTACACGAAGATGGAACATCAAGACAGCGCAACTGCTGACTTACTGATTATTAAGGAGGGTTGTTCCTTAATGATTGGAGAAATTAATATTAATGTTATATCCTACCTAGGACAACTTGCTGATGAAGTTCACTACTTTAAAGCTAGTATAAATCGCCCAGACACTGAAGAGCGAAAAAGAAAAATCTGCTTATTCCGCATTGGTTCAGTTGATGGGATTTTAAGTAGGGAAATCGAAGCCAGAAGCCAACTAAAAGATTATAAGATGATCTCTGACTTGTTCTTTTTTGAGTCAAGTCCTGGATCCAAAATAGACCTACAACTATTACCTGATATTCGAGCAGAAAGATCTTCAGAAGATGTTGCAAAGGAAAAACTACAGGAAGACGATGTAACTGTTGTATCTGATGGTACCAACTTTGTCCTCGAAGATGCTGAGTTGGAAAATGTAAAGACGATTTCCCAAGATAAGCAATCACCTGAGCAGTCTTTAGATTCATTTTCTCCACTGGCAGAAAATGGAATCTCATCCTCGCAGGAAGGTAGCTCATTTTGTTCTGATGAAAGTAAGACAAATAATTTAAGTGACAATGAAATACTTCCCGAAAAGCAGAATGATCAAACAGAAGACTCTGATTTAGAACTAGAGACTCAGAATGAGCAAAACGAAAATACTATTCCCACAGTCAAAAACTCGGAATTCCTAGAAGAACAAACCTATGAAAGAGAACCTCCGAGATTAGTCGGCAATTGTCTTTTAGTTCTAAGTGATTATCTCCATGAAGACGAAAGTTTAGAAGTGTGGATGCAAGATGACCATTCTATTTCAGAAAGGCTCTTTGTTGTAACCCAAGTCTGTCAATTTTCGAGGTTGCTTCTCCAAAAGGGGTGGTGCCTCATTGATATCGATCCTAGATCTATTCAGGTATCAAAACCCCTTGAATTTTATGAGTTTATTGGAATTTATCCAATTGACGAAACTCTAAACCACGGGATGGTTGGGGGATACTGCGCTCCGGAATTGGCCTTTAATCAAGGCCCAGTTAACGAATCTATGGCTTGTTATTCCCTCGGTGCGCTTTTTTATCAGTTAATTCATAAACGTTTACCATCGCAGAATGACCAGAGCGGTCAAAATACTTTAGAGATTGAGCGAATCCCTCAAATTTACCAGGTGCTTAAGATATGCTTGGCTCAAAATCCAGATAAGCGATTTTCCTTATCTCAGCTTTTAGACATTTTGATCAAGATACGGCAGGGGATTAACACGACAAAAGCTAGTTGGGAAATAGCTAGCAGTTCTACCGTCGGTTTATCGACCAGTAGGCTTCAAAATGAGGACAATTTTGGGGTTCGCCAACAGCAACTAAGTAATTCACAGACTCTATTAATAGGGATCGTTGCTGATGGCATGGGAGGAATGGCAGAAGGAGAGGTGGCGAGTAAGATCGCTGTACAAACAGCCTTAGACGAACCTCTTCCGCAACAGCTTAAGATAGGACAAGAGTGCGCAAGTTGGCTAGAAGAAATTTTCCAGAAGGCAAATCAGTCGATCGCTAATACAGTTCGAGATGGAGGAACAACGTTTAGCTTGACGTTGGCCTTGAACAGGGATCTAATGATTGCCCACGTTGGAGATAGCAGAATTTATCTTATTAGAGACGAAAATATTTATAAGCTAACAGAAGACCATTCTCTTGTGGAAATGCTAGTGGCTAGTGGACAAATCACTGAAGAGGAAAAAGATAGCCATCCTGACAGAAATGTTTTAACAAAGTCTTTGGGCTCGAATCGAAGACTGAATGACGGCTACGTACAACTAGTGAACCGATTTAGTAATGAGCTTTACTTGTCGTTAGAGGTGAATGACATTATTCTCTTATGCTCTGATGGTGTTTGGGATCTGGTCCAGGAGGATGAACTTCTCTCGATGGTTAACCAATACGAAGTCATGGAGGACTATGTCAATGATGTAATCAATATGGTATTGGACAGAGGAGCGCAAGATAATGCAACATTATTAGCACTGAAGCTTGTTTCCTGAAGAGAGCCTTTAAAGAATCTCTAATTTCTACATTTTTTGCTATGTCTAACCAGTGCCATGTCTGTGGCAGTATGAATGCTGTCGGAATCCTGAACTGCACTAGCTGTGGGGCAAGTCTTGCTGCTCAAGATACTGGACCTTCTCATCAGTTACCACGAGGAACTTTATTAAAGCAAAATCAATATGAAATTTTAGATCTACTTGGGGAAGGTGGTTTCGGGATTACTTATAAAGGCCAGTTTAAGCAAAATTCAGCAGTTGTTGCGATAAAAGAACTCTGGCCAGAGAAATCTGTTAGGCAGGGAAACAGCATTATCTGGCCTTCTTCAATTACTCCTGAAGAGAGAACGCAGCAAATAAGAAAATTTAAGCTTGAGGCATATTATCAGTCAAAATGTAACCACCCGAACGTAGCAAAGGTATATGACTGGTTTGAGGAAAATAGCACTGCCTACATTGTAATGGCATTTATTCCTGGAAAGTCTTTGCTAAAAGTTTTGAAGGAGGGGGGTCCACTCCCAGAAAGTAAGGCAAAAAAGTATTTTATCCAAATTTCTGAGGCATTAAAGGCTGTCCATAATAATAACTTTTTACACCGAGATATTAAGCCTGAAAACATATTAATCGATAGCCAGGATAATGCAATCCTAATTGACTTTGGCGCAACAAGGGAATTTATTGATGGCCAAAGCTCTGATATGAGTAGAATTGTTACCCAAGGTTATGCTCCCTTGGAGCAGTACAGTTGCCGCAGCAAGCGCTTTCCCGCTACGGATTTTTATGCCTTATGTGCCTCAATGTATGAGTTGCTAACAGGCCAATTGCCAGCTGATGCAATCGAAAGAACTCAGCAACAAGATGCATTAGTTCCACTCCGACAAATTAGAAATGACTTAAGTTCTAATATTGAGAAAGTCATCCTTACAGGTATGAGGATGAAAGTAGAGGAACGTTTTCAGACTGCAGAAGAACTTATTGATGCACTCCAGGGAAATTTCATATCGCCTAGTCATAAACAAGCCCGAGAACTGGCAAAAAAGGGCAACTTAAACGGAGCGATAGGTGTTTATGAGAGTTGCACTCAGAGTGAACCAGAAAATATTGAGGCTCTAACTGAGCTTGCACTGGTTGCAACTTATGTAGATGATCAGAAGGCTGAAGCTGCTGCACAGAAAGCTATCAAGTTAAATTCCAGTAATGGAAAAGCTCAAGGTGTTCTTGGGCTTGTATTGTGCCGTCGGTCAGAATGGACAAAAGCTACTAATTATTTACAGTCTGCAACTCATTTTTCTCCCGACGAGGCATGGATATTATCAAATCTTGCTTGGGCGCATTGGATGACTGGCAATTACTACAAAGCCGAATCTGCTTTGAAAAAGGCACTAGAGCTAAACAAGGATTGTGCTTTTTCCTATGGATTAAAAGCTTATCTAGATTTTCATAACCAAAAATGGAAAATTGCGATTTTGTCAGCAAAGCCTTCACTTTTCAAGGCTAAGAGTGGTCTATACCCTAGACCAGAAGTCCTAGGGAGTTGGGTTTATCCTCTTTTGATTATTTCTTTAAATAAAATTGAAAGCTGCGACACCAATCGCTCTATTAATGATTTTCTCAGTTTCTTACCAAACGAGACATTGTCTTTAGGATTTATGGGTTGGGAAGAAGCTTCTAAAAAAAACTGGAAAAAAGCACAATCATTTTTTGATGATGCAGTTAAGCTGCCTAATACACATTCTTGGATTTATGAAAACTATGGCTTGGTCTTGGAGCATCTGAAAAACTATTCATTTGCGAAAAAAATATACAGCCAGTGCTTGAAGAATTTTCCAAATACTTCCTTTGCAAATTTTCGCTTAGGCACTTTACTTGCCTTTGAGGGAGATTTGGAAAAAGCAAGACAATCTCTTACCCATTTTACTCGTTTTAACCCTGAGCATGCGGAGTCTCATCATAATCTAGCCTTTGTTCTTCTTAAAATTTGGAAGTCTCAGCAAAGTAATCAACATGTAAGTTCCCATGAAATTGCACTGCTTTATCTAAAAGCGGCAAAATTATATGAATTACAAGGTGACTTGCAAACAAAAAAAATAATAGAGGAAAACTTGATAGAGTCAGGCCTAGCTGATGACAAATTTTATTGACTTTGCAACAAATCAATAAGCTCAGAGGTTTTTTATGAGTGCTTTAAACAGAAATAACCGAAACAATTCTTTTATTAGTTTGACTACTAAAGTAGGCAAGAAAATCTTTGAGCAATTATGGATGCTCTTATTGATAAGTGTCTTTTTAATTGCTTTTGATGGATTGTATCTTCAAAGGCAATGTGGATTAAAACAACCTGATCAAACCTACATTCCGCAGGTTGACAGGGAATAAAAGATGTGTGGTGTTTTAGGCTAAAGGGTAGTCCTTCTAGCGGTAGGTGCCTCCCTTGAAAATCGAGGATTTAGACCATCTCGGCTTAGTGG
>Ga0169931_10009704_pt1 | contig 13842 bp, 24 predicted proteins | sample Kivu_15m_20L_FD_129675 | JGI IMG/M metagenome (GOLD analysis project Ga0169931, IMG submission 129675) | Freshwater microbial communities from Lake Kivu, Western Province, Rwanda to study Microbial Dark Matter (Phase II) - Kivu_15m_20L... | ecosystem: Environmental > Aquatic > Freshwater > Lake...
AGGTCAAAACCCTTAAGATGGCGAGATACCGGGAATCGAATACACCACGGCACCTCGCCATCACAATGAATCTCTAAATCTACCAGTATCGAACGGTCAAAGTGTTGCTTGGATTGGCCCATTTTTTAGCAAGCTTTCTTATACCCAGATTTAGGTCTGGGTTTGAGCCCTAAACGCTTACTGATTTTTGTATTAATGCCCATCTTCATATCCGCAGACTTCGTATGCATCGAAAGTCTATTCATTGCATCCGTCTTCTTGCTAACACCGCTAAGCATACGACCTAGGCGACGATTTTTACTGCCACTAGACTTCATTCTCATCGTCTTGACTCCTAATTACTATTAACAAACCGACTTTCCCTTTTTCCGTTTTGCAATAGCAGATTTAGGAACACAGTTAGGTACCGTTCTGCCACCTTTGACTTTCATCCCCAACGCTTCATAACCCTTCCAACAAGGATTACCTAGCTTCTTTGATGACTTGGCCAACTTCACTCGCTTCATTTGACTATCGCATATCACGATAGAACCATTGTACCAATTTTTCTGATTTCGTCTAATCTTTCAACGGTGGCCCAAATCCAGGCATACTACGGGGTGCTATGTCGCCATCAGCGTTAATATCCTTTATCCACTCGCCACGGTTAGCTCTGGCTAACGCATCACCCTTCAAACGCCATACCCGTACAACCGCATCACCACCTTCCTTCTTTCGGGTACGAGCTAACTTCACAGCCGCATCCCTGTCAAATACCCCATCCCTCGCACCCACTACAATCGGAGTACGCCTACCACCAAAAAGCACCGCAAATACAGGCCGACCTTTGCTTTTCAAGTCTTTTGCAATTTTAATTAATTTGGGATGGGAATTAAGAATCATTCTGAAATGTTGTAAATTGCGACATTTCGGTATAGTAGAGTATATGTTACCATTCCAAAAAGCCCATGAATCCATTCTACCTGATCGATTCGGCCTTGTTAACCCAGCTTAAGTGGGTGAAGGTGGAATTCATGGAACCGGTTAGTGATAGTCGGATAGAGGGAGCCATATTCGACTCAGTTGCCAATACATACGTTGTTAAAACATTTGCATGGGCACCTTCAAATCAGGCCCATACAGCAAAATGGGTACAGTTTAGGCGTCTTCTACCAACATGGGATAACCAGGTACCTAGATTTAGCCTGGAAGACGATTGGGCCGGTGATTTACATCGGTCTTTGATTGACCTTGGCCTATATGTATCGTTCAAGGTGCCTAAGCCGGATGGGTCAATCCGAACGTCGGTCAAGGATACAACTGGTAAGCGGGGTGTCTTTACTTTTTGGGCATCCAATTCAGTCTATCCTCTTGCCCTTAATACGCAAGGTTTCGTATTAGCGATGGCGGCCTACCATTATTTCTTTGGTGCATCACAGTTAGAAAAGATAGAGAAATCGATTAGAGGAGTGGTGGCGTGAATATGATGGCATTTGATCCGGGCTTTCATGGTGGCATTGCGTATAGTGAGTCTGTTAAGGGAGGATTCACCATCTCCGCCATTAGGATGCCAACGGCAGGAAAAGAGATTGACATCAATGAGATTGCGGCTTTAATTCATCGAGTGAAACCAGTCAGGGCGGTAATTGAGAAAGTAGGCGCTATGCCTGGTCAGGGTGTCGTCAGCATGTTTAGGTTTGGCATGGGCTATGGCCAGCTTTTAGGATGTCTAGCGGCTTGTGGTGTACCGACTGAGATGGTGACGCCCCAAAGGTGGAAGGGTCGGGTATTGGCAGGAACCAAAAAGGATAAGGATGCTGCGATAGCGTATTGCAGGAGAGTGTTTCCGTCCATTTCGTTGATTCCCCCTCGTTGCAGGTCTCCTCATGACGGCGTTGCAGATGCGCTGTGCATATTGGAATATGGCAGGCGTGAATTAGAGGATCGACACTTTGTTAGGGAAGTGGCTGAATGCAGGGCAAACCATTAATTCAGGTGTTAGTTGAGTTTGATTTACTGGAAGAGGGAGAAGATAGTAAGTTGATAGAATTTTTAGATAAAAAAATGCCGTCATCTTTAGAAAAAGCAGTATCTTCACAAGCTGCTAGTTTCAAAAGGTGACGGATCTATGATTTCTAGAAGTACTACTATTATAGCACAACTAAGCGAGAATGTCTTCTGAGGAAAAGATTAGCCTTCCTTGTGAGGTGCTAGATATGAAAGATTTGATCTTATCCATCTCTTCTGTTATGAAGTAAGGATGGGTGATTTCATCGGTCAATTCATCGACTACAAGTGCGATGATGCGAAATATGTCAAACAGGTAGATAGTGGGCTTGGTGACAATATTTACAAATTGCCCATATCGGTTTACCAATCTAGCAATGTGTTCTGCCTTGTACGGTTCAAGGTAGTATGGGCTGGATGGGTCAGCCTTGCTAAGGATTTGAGCGGCGCTTGCGATTGCGTAAAGCTGATGTTTGGATTCTAGTAATGTATCGGCTCCTTTAATCCGACTCTTAACAAACTTGGTCACGTTGATTTTGAGCATATTTGTACCTAAGGGTGGTAAGGATGTGATTAAGTGAAGGTGTTGATAGGTATTGCCTGAATGCTAACCAGGGGTTACGGGCATTCCTAGCATCATCGGAAATGGATTTAAGTTCTTCTGGGCCATCGGTTGACAGGATTGAATCCGCCATTACCTTTTTGACCTCAGTGGGATTGAGCAATATCCAACGGGGACCACTGACCGATTGACTGGCTTCTACCCAACCAAGTAAGTAGAGCAATATTTCGATTTCAAGGATTATACCAGAATTGTCTATCGCTAAATGCGATGATGGATCAAGGTTGATCGTGTTCTCTGTCATAGTCCCTACCGCTTTGAAGAAGTTGCATTTTTTTGTGAAAGTATGCTGCTTGCCAGTACCGAGCACGGGTGGATTGAATACCTAGCCATAGGCCATTAGCAAAGCCAAGTCCGAATGCAAGAACAATGGGCCAGTTCATAGGAGTTATGAAAAACAGGATGTAGTTGGGTCAAAATCCATCTTGACGGTCAAGTTAACTTTACCCCCTCGATTCTTAAGAACACCGATCTCAATCTTGCCTAGTTCAACGTCATCTGCATCGGGTCTTGCCATCTCATCCCGGTATAGGCCAAGGATAAGATTGGCATCATTTTCGATAGTGCCACACTCGCGGCTATCGTTTTTCTTAGGCCGTCTATCGTGGCGTTCGTAGATTTCCCTACGAGCCTGGGATAGCAGCAAACTACATAGGCCGAATTCCATTGCTACCCTTTTGAAATCTTTAGTAATTGCGCCTAGTTCTTCTACCCTAGACCGATGGCCAGATGTATTCATGTACTGAAGATAGTCAATGACCAGTAGTCGGGGTCGTTCTCCCCAATGACGGGTACAGCGTCTAATTTCGGTCCTAATTTGTTCACCTGTTGGTTGAGAGGATTTAAAAATATGTAGTTTGAGTTGAGAAACAATATTAGTTGCTTCTACCACTCGACTTAGCTCTTCTTCAGTCAAATTATTTTGTAGAATTTTCTGGCTATCGACGCCACTGTAACGGGCCAGGATACGGGTCATATATTCATCTTCATCCATCTCCATCGTGACAGCTAAAACCGGCACTATGGGGGCATAGCTAACCACCTGGGCGATGCCAAAATGGCTCTTGCCCATCGAAGTTTCTCCAATAACTACGTGGAGGTGACCATCGCGTATTCCGCCTGTAATCGAATACAGTTGATTGAATCCATGGCCGATGATATTGTCCTTTCGACCACTATAAAGCCGGTCAATGACCACATCACATGCTTCTGGTGAAGGAATAGCGTGATTGATGTCAGTATTGTCCTGAGCAATGTCATAAACCAATTGCTGAGCTGTATCTAGCCGCTCAATAATTGGCCTAGTCTGGTCGTGGGCTAGTTGACTAACGGCAACACCCGCTTTCGCTAGCCGCCTGGACAATGCCAGGTCTTTCACAGTCTTAAGCGAAAATTGCCAGTCAAAAATGTCTAGTGATGCCTGCATTAATCGGCTGATTGCAGCCATCCCTCCAACGGGATCTAATTTGTTGTTGGCCCTTAACGTTGAAGCCAAACTACCCATATCAGGCCGAATATTGTTTGACCACATCTCACTGATGGTCGTAAACAAGATAGTATTTGCCGTGGTGGAAAAGTCGCGGCAAATAGATTCAGCATCCATCTCATCCAATAGTTCTGGTTTATTAAAAACCGCCACTATCAGATTCCATTCCGCAGTCTCGTCAGCAGGAGGTAACCGATCATCGGATGCAAACATCATCCCTCTAGAAATCGTGGGTATACTATAGCATATTTAGGCCGTAGCATTACGCGAAAGCTGGTCAAGTAAAGCTTTGCGTTCAGCATTAATCTTGGCCTGAGTCTCTAGCCATTGGGTTTCAGCCTGCTTTTCCCTCTCCAAACGAATCGACTCCTTCTGTTCAAGGGAAAGCTCCCTAGGCATCGGCCTAGTGTTGGAATTCATCGCTTTCTCGTACAGCCCTATAACGTGGTTTTTAGTCTTTCGATTCAAATTGTCAAAAGTGATAGCTCTTTCAGCCCACCAGGGCTCTTTGGTGCGGATATGAGTCAGGACTATCTTATAGGCCTCTAGGGCCTTTTCTTGGCCCTTGTAGTGACCAATCAGGGCGCGAATGGCATCTAGTCTTACCTTGCCCATGCTAGTAACTGAAGGCCACTTCTCAGGGCGATAGTCGTTGTGAACTTTTTTCCACGCATCAGTATCAATTGGATCTATTTTGGTCGATTTTCGCGGCGGCGCGGCGGCGTTAGTTACCGGAGTCTCTTCTTGGGAAGATTGCGGATCTTTTCTTGACAGGGAAGGGATGGGTTCGGCTTCTTGTGGACAGCCTTTATCCATTTCCCTGTTTAGCTCCGATTCCGATTCTTGCCAGGGATCTTGGATCACTGGGTCTAGTTCCGATTTGGCTGTATGTGGGTCGGCGGGGGGGGTCGATTTCCTCGAAATCGACAAATTTATGATTTTTTTTGGATCTTCTCTTTCTTCTTCTTGTTTATATGGACGTTTAAACTGATCTATTAATAGGGGTGTCAATATGGCACCCCCCCCCTGCCATATTGGCACCCCCCCCGGTGCTCTTTTTCTTGGTTTTCGGGGTAGGGTCAGTCGGCGTTGAAGGAATAGCCTCAAAGTTAATAATTCTTTCATTCGTCGTCTGGCTGCCATTGCATCTGAATCTAGGATCTGACACTATAATTCCCGATGCCTCTAAATTTCGCAGACCTCTTCTAAAGGTGGTTTCCTTTAATGAAGTCATATCCATGATCTTCGCATTGCTAGGAAAGCACGTTCCTTCAGCATCCACAAATTGATTGAGACACAGAAGAATTAGTTTCTCGTCTGAATCAAGGGTGGAATTCCAGATAATGCCGGTTCTATCGAAATGTGTTAACATTTCTATACCTCAATAATTGAACAGTTGGCCCCGTCTAGGGGCTTTTTCATTGCAGAATCGATCAAACGGAAAACATCTGCCGTCATATCTTCTACCCATTCTTCAGCCAGATCGGCATAACACGTTTTTTTCTCAGCATCTAGAATGGCTGGTTTTAATGCCTCAAATTGCTGTCGATAATTATCTGCAATTGAATTCGTCATTTGTGAGGCTGGATTTTCAAAGAAAGCCCACACTTCATCTTCTAGTTCAGACCACTTTTTAGTTGATTTATTGTGGATATGCTCTGGTGGGATCGTAGCTGCGACAAATACCGCATTACACGCCTCTACCCAATCTTGCTCAGTTAATCTAGCCGCATGTTCCTCAATCTCTGCTGGATTGTTAAGGTGTCCTACGACATTGGAATTCTTATGAGCGTCAAAGATGGCCGGTTTCAAATCTTGGAATCTTTGAATGTAAGAATCATGTAATTTCTGACTAATGACCCCCTCTGTCAAATACGTAGTCTTTAATTCTACCAATAAAGACATCCAGTCTAAAGATGCTTTACAGTTCCAGTAGGGAGTGTAATCAACAAACGATCTTGCATCAATGTCGAAAGCCTCAAGATTTGCATGTAAGACGATTGTGATACTCCGGTCTGCTAGCAAAAAAGTCATGAATCAATCCTCCTTATTTCGACACAAATAACGGCATACCTGGTTAAGGTATGGCCAAAAAATAGGGCCGCCCAAAAGCAAACCCTAAAAACTATTCCTGATATTGCTTGGCTATTAATCTGCCAATGTCAATTTGGCCTTCTGTTGCGGCCTCTAGAAAGTATGCTACCGCCGCATTGACCACAGGTAATAACGGAGTCTTATACTCATCGCCTAACTCTTTGAGTGCATCTCTATGCTGCTTGTCGATACGGCAAGTGGTAAAGTTCCCGTTATTCTTCCGCCACTCCTTAGTGACCGGATTTTTATATCGAACCATGATGCTATACCTTAGACTTATTTCCTATAGCATAGCATAAAAACGCATTATGCGACTAGGCAATAGTTTTCAAATTCTTATGTGCCCAAACCATCAATTGAGTGCGGTTGCTTAGGCGTAGCTTGCTCATGGCCGCTGATAAGTGAGCTTCGACCGTTCTATGGTTGATCCCCATCCGATCTGCTATATCTTTGTTCTTTACTCCGTTCTGACCAAAGGCAAATTGCATTATCGTATTTATCTCGGCTGGTGTTAATTCGTGATTTACCATTGTTCTATGCTATAGTTTAGGCCAAGGGATTTTTCCCTAGAAATCGTATGCCCCCGTTAGGGGGTTTTCTTTTGAGCCAATTCCAGAATCAATTCAGCCGTTGAAAAAGCATCCCCTATAGCTGTATGGGCCTTATAGCCATAGTCGGGAAGTTTCTGCCATTTATTCGCGCCATTACCATTATGCTTTTCTCCTACATACTGGGCATAGGCCAGCATGGCACAAGTCATTCGTGCCCCAGTTGACCACACCCAATTGCCATTGAACGGCAATTCAATTGAGTTGATGCCATTCGATTTCAATGAAATATGGATGGCCCGTGCATCAAAGGCACGGTTGTACATCACTAGCCAATGACATTGACTGGTGGCCTTTAATACCTCGATCCATACATCAGCCAAAGTTGGAGAGCTAGATACTTGTTCTGGCGTAATGCCATGAACGGCTATTGCAGCCGGTTCCCAATCACTAGATACAGGCTTAATTAGTTGGTCCATCAAACAAAAAGGACCGTGATTATGGACCTTGGCTATGCCAATCTGGCATAGTTCAGGATTTCTTAGCCCAATAGTCTCCGTATCAATGACGGTGAATCCTTCCTCGACTAGCTTCCTAGCCCAGTCGATTACCTGTCGCCTTTTCTCGGTTACAGGAAAATCCCTGATCACAATATTCTCCTAAATCCTCGAAATACATAGATATATTATCGCATAATGCAATAAATAATGATATGGGAATGCTACTCTTGTGTTAATTCCCTGTTTTACAGAATCATGCAAAAATCTACAAATCTTTTACTAAGCATAGTTTCTGACCCAAAAGACTTAATTAACCCAGAAATCGCCAAGATTTCAGATCAATTAAGGATTCGATGGACCAGTGGCGGACTTGCCTTACCTGAATTGGCTGACCGGATAAATATTCAGTTCAATTCAATGGCAGGATTGAATAAAGACAATTTATACCGATGTTTTTATGGTGGATATAAGAAAGGTGTATGTAGGTGGGATCAATTTCTGCCCAAAGTATATTTCATTGCTGGTTACTGGGGGCTAGACCGGGATGCCCTTATGGTGGACGCTGGAGAAGAACATTTAAGACGATGGCTACTCGCTGAATGCCTTAAACGTAGCATTGACCCATCTGACATTGTTAGGCAAGCCGAAGAAGTTAACTATGGTGATGCTTTGGCCATCCGTGACTGGCTACAAGGCACCGAAACATCGTGTGGGATTGTTAGCTTGCTTCCTTTATTGTCAAATTGTTTGGAAGAATTAGGGATTGACGTTTCACCCCGCGAAATGAGAGCACAGATTGAATTTCTGCAAGGGTAAATTCATCCCAAGTTGATGTTTCTACTCGTATCGCTATCGGTAGATACTTGAAACTACTACTTCTGTAGGATGGGTCGGTATGGATTCTTTTTGAGATAGAATTGGCTGCTTTTTTATTTTTTGCTTCAATAACTAATACTCCCTTGTCAAAGTAGACCTTTGGCGAAAGAGCATCAATGTGTTTTGTTACATGGAAAGCCCATCCTAGGGCCGCTATTGATGCGTCTAGGGTGTACATTTTTATACAGGTAAGAACTTAATCAAGTTTATTCTTTTTTACTCCTTTTTGCCAATACCGGCTCTAAAACGCCAGTATCAACTAACTCTTTTACCAATTTCCTGTTGGCAAGTACTTCTTTGCCTGGGCTAACTACAACAGCCGGTCCCTGGGGCATCGGGACCGGGACGGCTACTGTTAGTGTATTGCGATATTTCAAGACACTACATCTCCGGCTGCTGTGTAAAAAGCGTCTAAATCCAGAAATGGACTATGACCTACAAGGCTAACGTGATCAGCTTCTCCTTCTGTAAAAGGAGTGCTAACTTGGCCAGCCGTAAATTCTTGGTCCGCTTCCGATAGGAAATTGAACAATTCAACCTTAAATCGTTGTCGCCCCTCTACATTTTCGGGGATAAACTTGAATCGACCTATCAGCCTATTGCTACCATTGACTATTGCCGTTAGGTCCAAATACCAGAATTCTGAGCATTCAGTTACGGTTAACTTTTGCTCTGACGGTACATTCAATGTTTGTACCGGAACAGGTCTAACGATTATTCGCTCCATCTATTCACCTATTGCTGAGCAGGAACAGTGCCACGTAGGTATCGGATGGTGTATCCAAGCCCAGTGGTATCAGTAGTGTCAGGCAACACTCGGAAGCTTAATGAACGGGTAGGCGCTTTGTCAAAGTTACCACCCGGCATCCAAGACATCCGGTTGCAGGTTAATTGCCGGACAGTTTCATCAAAACAAATACCCATGATGAAGGCAGAATATAAGACCGGACTGGTCGAACCAATCTTAGTCGCATTTGCAAACGTAACAGTAGGTACCCATCCGTAAATATTAGCCCCAGTTGCCGCTAAAGCACTGGATAGAGTTAAGGCTAAATTGGCACCAATCACAATCTGGTCACCTGTTGGAGCAGATGCAACAATCGTTAACGGCTTGGCTAACTTCGTCAACGGATCAATGTAGTAGACCAATGCTTTCGACTGTACGGTTTGAGCTGCTACCTCATGGCCGAATTCACCCGCCGACTTAGCCGCAATACTTGTTTTATTGGCAACAGCCGTAAAATACACCCAACCCACCGCATCGACTTCAGTAGCCGCAATGCGGTTAATTAGAGTAGCTTCAATTTCTGGTGTCGTTGCGCCAAATTCAATGGATAGCTCTGGAGTTGATTCTTGTAGGTACGTGTAAACAACCTGATCCGTACCTTTAGCGCTGGTTTGTCGTAAATCTTGGTTAGACATCCCATGGGCCAAGGTAATATTGGCCGGATTCATTGGGATTGCAATAGGTGAAGGGGTTAATACTCCAGCCACCAACGAATACCGAACTAAAAACATTTCGGTTACCGTCCGAAATGCGAGAATTGGATCTGCCACCGGAAAAACTCCTATTTCTATAAATTGCCATTCTTCCGGTCTGGCGTCCCGAACTACGGGCTCTTCTATCTTATCAAAAAATAGCGATAGTAAAACTTTACTATTGTCTTGTCATATCAAAATGCGATAGTATACTATAAAACACTTGAAAATACTATGACAGCAGCACAATCCAATCTTACTCTAGACTTATTTAATCAAATCACTGCGATGGAGGCTCGTCTTGGGTTTTACTCAAATGAGATTCGTAGACTAGAAGCTCGTTTGGAGATACTGGAAACGAGAACCAGTACAGATGACTATGTTAAGAGCACTGAGCTTAGACGGCACATTCCTCAGTTTCAATCAATCTGTGAGAGTCACAGGCTGAGTCTTCTAAGAACATTGAGAGACAATGGCCTACTCAAGGAAGGGATGCATTACGTTAATATTGGCAAGGGGAAGCGACCGGTATTCATGTACCGTCCTGCTTTAACAAGAGATGCGTTGGAATTGTATTATTCCTCCTCCTTCAAAGTGTCTTAGGTTGCTTGATAACTTGCTCGTAAATGTCTTTTTCCTGGTCGTTTCGTATCCATCGGTTATAAATATTTTGATGGACATCGGGGCTATGACCTGCCCAACGTGCTGCTACCGAAACTGGCACACGATAGGGAAAGACTGAACATCGAACACACCAAGCATGTCTTAAGTTGTAGCGTTCGCAGTTGATTTTGTAACGCTTAAACTGGACCCGGATTCGATTCGATAATTTATTTCGGCTGCTCCAGGTTAAGTTAGGAAGACATCCCATCAAATCCCATGATTCTGCCCAGTGTGGATGGAACGCTTTAGTTTCTCTAGGGCGTTTTGTTTTGGCGTCTATCACCCTAGCGGTATAGGTGTCAATCAATTCAAATTCAAACGATTCGGATGGCCTAATACCAAAAATGGCAATTCTGGCAAAGATTATCCGCCATGCCGGATTTTCAATGCCGTTGTACCAATTCTCTATTTCTTGGTCAGTCGGCAATTCACGCCTAACAACCGAATTTAAGCCATACCCCCCTGAGTAGGGCGATAGGTCAATCTCTAGGCCAGAGAATTTAGCTAGAACTGTCAACGCTTGACACATCCTGCGCCTGGACCAGGTATTTTCTTTGGTTTCTAGTACAGCGGCTAATAAGATGGATTGGGTGAGAGGTTTATCCGAATCCAATTTATCGAAGGCCGTCTTCCTCCAGAATTTATCAAACGTTTCCTTGCTGCACTTGCCAGTAGATAGACGATGCGTTTCTAACCTATCTACCCACTCTCCTACCGTATCAGGTGGTTTGACTTTGGAATACAAAGCCCAGTCAAATCGCTCTTGAACAACTAGTTGCCATAGCTGATGAGCCTTTAATTCGATTAAGGCAATATTAGCTACACTAGCTGGCCCCATCGGTATCTCATACCGCTTACCATCTGGGTCACCTGACTTAGGAGGTAATTTGCTAGAGCGTAAATACAATGCCCCGCCATGGACACGAACCCGAATGGGCACATTCGCTTCCTTGAGTCGAGCATTTATCCCCTCAACCTTCCCCAATTTTTCCCCCATTTTTTGCTACACAATAGAGCAAATTAGACTAAAAACTAGTCTAACAGCTAGGCCATGGAAACCACAAAGCTTCTAAAGTATTGATTTTGTTATACTTTGCTGTACTGTGTGATATATGGGGTTGTAGCTCAGTGGATAGAGCAACCGCCTCCTAAGCGGTGGAGCGTGACCTCTTGAATCGTTACGGGATGAGGGGTCTAGGTTTTTGGGATAGAGTCTTCCCCCAATTCTTCCCCATTCAGCCATTCTTTTAGTTTCTGCCTCTGATCAAGGGGCAAGGATTTGACAAAATCTATCAAGTTGTCATCGGGGATTGGATTATCTGATCCCCATTCTTTTGCTCGTCTAACCAGATTGCCGTAGGCAGGACTGGCCCATACTTGTTCTACTAGCCCACTGACATGACTGGCATGGGTTTGACCGTTAGTAGCGGCTACCATGCTTGTCTCTTCATAAGTCTTTATGCCTAGGGTAATCATCACCCTAGGATTGCGGGCTGTCATGGGCAATACATCAACAGATACAACCATCATATTCCTCTAACTGAGTCACATCCGCAATCTTAACCGATTAGTTTTTGTTTCATTACCAAAGTGTTGCACTTTGGCAATAAAGTGTGCTAACTTCATACCTAGGAAGTTAGGGTGTGAAACTTCATATAAAATTTCATAGCAGTTTCATATGAAGTTTCACACCTTTCTTCATAGTACATTTCATAGTACAAACCAAGTACAAGCCAACGATCAGGAGGATTGATTATGTCTAGCACCATTAAGCAGATTGCCAAACAGTACGGAAAAACCGACCGGACTGTTCGAGCGTGGCTGGAAAAAGCCCGAACCGAGCACGAAGGATTAGGCACTTTCGAGAATGGTCACCTTTCGTTTTCGGATGAAGAAGTTGAAATTTTGAAAGGTTATGGTCGGGATATTCCTGATAAATCGGTGCCTATTGCCGATGTAATTGAGCCGGAATTGATTGATGGTTCTGTGAATATAATTCCAGGGCAAGTTGTTTCGGCTGGTCAGATTGTTAGATTTGACATTGAGCCTGTTTCTTTAGCTACTCAACAAGTCGATTTTACGGACCTTGATATAGCTGCGGATCGATACACTGAGTCGATAGAAAACGCCATGATGGGCTTAGGTCAAATCATGGCTCAAAGCTTGAAAAATAAAATAAATCTAGCCATTGCTCAAAATGATGTAGCGGTGAAAGCCATGCAGGCTCATGCGGCAAACCAAGCTATTCAAAAGCTGGGGGAGTCACAAGGGCATACTGGACTTATTCAGTAGAAAAAAGTTGGAAATGTAGTTTGACAAATTTCTTAAAACGACTTGTCAAACGTTTGACGATATTTGTCAAAACCGTGTCAAAAGCCGTCAAACGAGCGTCAAAAACCGTCAAACCGTCAAACCAGCGTCAAACCGTCAAACCCTTATGTCAAAACCGTTTGACGCTTTGACGCACTTCCGTCAAACAGGTGTCAAAACCGTCAAATGAGCGTCAAACAGGGGTATCGGGCTTTTTCTGGAAAAATCGTCAAACCGTCAAAAATCGTCAAACATCATGGCAGTTATTCAGGTTAAAAATCATCTACCAGCTCGACTAGCTGCGCTAGGAATTTTGAGCATCACTGCCATTGTTGGTGGATTTGGTGCTCGTAATACTATGCAAGGATGGGATAGCTCCAGCAGCATCCGTGCAGAACGGGACGCGGCATTAAAAAGGGAAGTTGAAGCAATAAAAGCTGAGGCGCAAGTAGCTGAAACCTATTCGGAACTTGGTTACAAGCAAGCTACATGCGGAACCACCCTTGCTAAGTTTGTATTTGACAAGGGTAGGGATAGCGCTGAGCAATTGACGGAATGGGGTTTTGACTGGAATGCCCCATCTTTCAATACCGACCAATGGCATCCGTTATTTGATGGTGCCGGTCAAATATTTGGCGGAATTCGAGTAGAAAATGGTCAGCAAAGGCTAGTAACTACTATCGAAGCGCCCAATCTCAATCAGGCAAGCATGTGCAATCAAAACACTTTAGTTCATTAGGAGTTTGATATGAAGTCAGCAGCACCAAAACCCATTGGATTCACCCTACTCAAGCCTCTTGCTTGGGTAGCTGAATCGCTGGCATGGCTAACCGATGGCACTGCCAAAGGTGGGGCGCGTTTTGTCTTGTATGGCATGACGGCTTACTGTTTTGCTTTATCGGCGGAAACGGTATATGTCGCTATGCCAAAGTCATCGACTACGGTAACGGCTGGAATTGAGAACGTTCGATTTCTACCTAAGCCTGGTATTCCTGACAATGCATCATTAGGTCGATTAAATCCTTTACCTACCGTTGGATGGGTGACCGTCAGTGGGATCAATTTCATAGGTCAGGTGCTACCCTTCTATCGTCCATTTAGCGTTCCGACTCGGTGGACCATATGGGCTGACCCCCACTGGTATGTAGCTATGGCTATATCCTTGCTAGTTCAAGGGATTGAAGCCCGATCTATGCGACGAATTAAAAATAGCTGGACTAAGAAGAAAAGAAAGTTTGACGACTTAAATTCCAAGGAAATACCAAGCCTCAATCCAGG
>Ga0169931_10009705_pt1 | contig 13841 bp, 14 predicted proteins | sample Kivu_15m_20L_FD_129675 | JGI IMG/M metagenome (GOLD analysis project Ga0169931, IMG submission 129675) | Freshwater microbial communities from Lake Kivu, Western Province, Rwanda to study Microbial Dark Matter (Phase II) - Kivu_15m_20L... | ecosystem: Environmental > Aquatic > Freshwater > Lake...
ACAATAAGAATGAGGGTGAACATGTGTTCTGTCGCCGATAGTTGTATTTTTTAAAAATGAAAATGCTCCAACAGTAGAGTCTTTACCGATTTTTGTCCCTTCAAGAAGCTGCGCTCCTGAGCCAATAAAAGAACCTGACCCTATTGTTACATTCCAATCTATTTGAACATTGTGAGCGATGCAAAAGCGAACACCTTGCGCCATCCAATGTTGAATAATTTCTGATTTTTTAATTTGTTCGGCTGCCCAGAGTTCTTTAAAGTCATTAACTCCTCTGATCCTGTCAAATGGAACCGAAACGGTAACAACCTTTAATTGTTTTTTGCTTGCTATATTGACTAAATCAGTAATGTACCATTCTTTACTTGCATTATTGTTATCTAGTTGATCGATATGATTGAGTAAAAAATCTTTTTTAATCAGATAAATCCCAGCATTAACGCAACATTGTTCTGCAAGGTCACCTTCAAAATCTTTCGCTTCAATAATTTGAATATTATTATCAGCTTGAATTACTCTTCCGTAAAGTGCTTCTGGGTCGCAATGGTGGGCAGTTGCAAATGAAATTGCAGCATCTAATTCAAGATGTTTTTTGATAATTTTTTCAATAATTTCTTGTGTAATAAGGGGCATGTCACCATTAAGCACTAATACATGATCTGCTGTCCAATATTCTTTGGTGCATGCAATAGCGTGCCCTGTACCTTTTTGTTCTTTTTGGTGAATAAAGGTGACTGAATTTTCAAAATTATTTTGCACAACTTCTTGAACACTTTCTTTTTGAAAGCCAACAACCATAAAAGTTTTTAACCCTAGTTGTTGCATGATTCCTGTTGGATAAAGAATCATAGAACGACCACAAATTTTTTCAATTAGTTTTGTTCTGCCAGTTTTAAATCGTGATGAAGTTCCTGCGGCTAATATAATTGCTTCAATTGTTTTAGCTTCTTTATGATTTGCCATTCGAAACTCCTTTTTATTGTGTATAATTTAAGTCACTTTTTCAAGCTACAGCCAAGCTAACAAAAATAAAAAAAGAGGTCTATGGAGTTTTACTAAAATTATAAAATTTTAATTTTCTTATCAGACTTTATTTTGTAACTTGACTAACAGGTTCAAGTCGATAAGCTTATCACAGAGCTGTTGATCCTTTTGTATGCAATAATGGAACACTATGATCATAAAACGTATTATACGCGCATACTTTGCGTTATTTTTTCTTGTAATCAATCCTCTTTTGAGTAGCTATTTTGATAATAGATTTATTCCTTTTTATACCCATAGTCCTTTACAAACTGTTCAAAAGCGTTCTCATGTTGGTGCTCAAATATTTTTCTTAACAGGAAATAGTGCACGTGGTGATGCTTCAAAAGAAAAAAAAGGAATTCCTGAAATTTTAGGATCATTTGATCAGCGTGTATTAACTGATGCTTCTGTTGTCGCGGGTAACACCAATCGATTACGTCCTGCTTGGCAAATAGCAACCGACATTAAATGGGATGTGCACGGAAAAATTCAAGGGCAAGGCTTTACTTTATTTTCAGAATACACGTTTGGTGAGCATATTACTTTTGGTGGTTCGACTGCATATTTACATATTAGTTCAAATCAAAAATTTATATTACCAAAAGACACAGTTCGTTCTTTATCATTAACTCCTTCTGATGAACAACAACTTGACCAAGACAGGCGTGATACTTTGACCGATTTAGGATTTACTCAAGGCAAATGGTCAAAGTCTGGCATAGCAGATTCTGAACTGCATATTCGTTATGGATGGGCAAAAGAATATCGTTTAAAATGTCGACAAGTATTAGGCGGAGTTACGTTTGGAGCATTGATTCCTACAGCTGATAAACGAGATCAAACTAATCCTGCAGCTATTCCATTTGGTGCAAATCACATGGCTGGTTTTCATTGTGCAGCCGATGCTTCTTTTGAAGTTAAAGAAGATATGTGGGCAAGTTTTTTAATTGATATCAGTCAGCGGTTTAAAAAAACACAAACTCGACGCATTCCCTTAAAAGGTGAATCAGAATTATTTGGTGCAACATTAGGCCGTGTTAAAGTTGATCCAGGTATTACTGTGACCTTTGCTCCTAAGTTTACCTATAGTGATATTCAAAATGGATTTGGAGCAAGTTTACAGTACGCGTATACATTCCACGCTCGTGATGTTTGGGAAGATAAACGAACTGTTAGAACATTGCCAATTGATATTTCAAAAATTAGTGATCTTTCGCGTTGGAAATCAGAATACCTTTTGTTCAATGTTTTTTATGATGTAAGTCGAGTCAGCCCAACACATACAATCGCTCCAAACATTTCTTTAACATGGGATATTCCAGTTAGTATGTTTAGTTCTTTGGACTATGTTAAAACCCAACGTGTTGGAATTTCTATTCAAGTTCTATTTTAAAGCTTTCAAGAAAGAGAGTTGTTGCAATGAGTATGAAAAATAAGTTTATGAATTTTTTACCTGCTCGAAAATTATTTAGTCTTTTTTCAAGTGATATAGCTATCGATTTAGGAACAGCAAATACTGTTGTATATGCTCGTTCGCGAGGGATAATTTTGAATGAACCTTCGGTTGTTGCGGTACGTGCAAATACTAATGAAGTGCTTGCAGCAGGGACTAAAGCAAAAGAAATGTTAGGAAAAACTCCAGAAAGTATTATTGCTTGTCGTCCAATGCGTGATGGGGTTATTGCAAATTTTGAATTGACAGAAAGTATGTTGCGTTATTTTATTCGAGCAGTTCATGATAATCGTCGCACATTGGTTAGTCCTCGAATGGTTATTGGGTTACCTTCAGGAGTAACTCAAGTTGAAAAAAGAGCCGTTGAAGAATGCGCAAAACAGGCTGGCGCACGTGAAGTTTACCCAATTATGGAACCAATGGCAGCAGCTATTGGAGCGGGCTTACCAGTTCAAGACCCTGCAGCAAGCATGGTTGTTGATATTGGTGGCGGAACCACAGAAGTAGCCGTTATTAGCTTAAAAGACGTAGTTTTTTGTCAATCAGTTCGTGTTGGCGGTGATGAAATGGATCGTTCGATTGTAAGTTATGTAAAACGCAAGTATAATTTACTTATTGGGGAACGAACAGCCGAACAGATAAAGATTGCAATTGGGGCAGCGCTTTTAAATCCTGAAATTGAAAAATTATTTTTATTGGTCAAAGGTCGTGACTTAGTGACTGGTGTTCCAAAAACTATTAAAATGACTGGTCCAGAGGTGCATGAAGCGTTACTTGAAACAATAGCAAATATTGTTGATGTAGTCAGAATTGCACTTGAAAGCACTCCTCCTGAACTTTCTTCTGATTTGGTTGATCGCGGAATTATGATGACTGGTGGCGGTTCAATGTTGCGGGGTCTTGATTTGTTGCTTTCAAAAGAAACAGGACTGCCGGTTAAAGTTGCAGAAGATCCTTTATTTTGTGTAGTTAGAGGAGCTGGACGGGTAGTTGAAGAGCTTGATAATTACAAAGACATGTTAATGAAATAATATTGAATAGTAAGTAAGGTTATATGAAACGATCATTTTCTGATGGAATTGCCCTTAAAAAGTATCATGGACAAAATTTTTTACGGGACCATACTGTGGTGCTTTCAATGCTGACAGCAGTGGACATAAAAAATAAATCCGTTTTTGAAATTGGTTGTGGAGATGGTTTTTTAACGCGAGAAATTTTAGCACAAAACCCAGCTCGGCTTTGGGTATTTGAAATTGATAAAGAATGGGCAGATAAAGTAACCCAAGATTTTTCTGCCTTTACTGGTTTTACAATGTTTCATACCAACGTGTTAGATGTAGATTTTTCTACTTTTGAGCCAGAAGCACCTTGGATTTTACTCTCTAATTTGCCGTACCATGTTACGTTTCCAATCTTGAAAAAAGTGCATGCCAATAGAGATAAAATTTCTGAAGGTGTAGTAATGGTGCAAGAAGAAGTTGCCCAAAAAATAGTTAAAACTCGTGGCCGTGGTTATGGGTATATTTCTTTATTTTTTCAATATTATTTTGAATGGAAGTTATTAGTTAAAGTTCCGCCAACTGCTTTTTTTCCTGCCCCTAAAGTACATTCACGATTATTACATTTTAAGCCAAAAAAAGATTTAATATCAATTCCTGACGAAGTTGGGTTTTGGAAATTTATTAAGCTTTGCTTTTCTCAACCACGAAGAACATTAAAAAATAATTTAGAGCAAACTCATTTTGATTTAACAAAAGTTCCAGAAAAATTTTCAAAACTAAGAGCTCAGCAAATGAGTATGGCTGATTTGCTTGAACTGTGGGCCGAGTTCTGTAAATAAAAAAATACTTACTTTTTCTAAAATTTTTTATCTCTTATTTAGTCATCTTCCATGTTGCTGCAATTTCTCCTGTTGAAAGTGTTAAATCATGTAAGTTTGTTGCTGTTTTTTCAGGTCTCCACCCGTTAAAAAAAACCTGCAGGGTAGTTGTGTAGTAATTTATCTTCTAGGTTTCTAAAATAAAGAAGTCCAAACGATGCCAACTTTTCTTTGTTTTCTTGAATAAAAGTAGGTAAATTTTTACTTTGTCAATATTCGAGTTGTGCAAGTTGATGGTACACATTTTTAAGAACCCAAGCACACGTTATGTGCTTAAAGTCTTTTTGATTCTTAACTTTTTTATAATCTTCTTCAAGCTGCTCAAGACTGTAAATCATAGGAAAATATTGTTTTAGTAAACTTGGTCTTTTTCGTGATTAGAGAAACTTTAGGAGCTTTTCTTTCAACTGAGATGATAGTTTGACTTAAACTTAATACTAAACTCAAAAGAGTCAGTTTTTTTATAGAATGTTTCATGATACATGCAACTCTTATAAAATTATAAATCTGCTACCCTACTTAATAAGTTAGCAGATTTACCTAAGCTCTTGTCAATCTTTAGTTAAGAATGCATACAAGTTTTAAATTAATGTAATGGGGATTTGTGTAGGCTTGGAGGGTAAATAGCATCATCAAGTAATCTATACAGATGCCCTATCCTTAGATCTCCATGAATTTTTGTTCTAGTTTCATCAGGCAAATCTAGATTACTATATCTAAAACTACCTGAACGTTTAGGAAGCAGACAACTCAAACCTTGGAAAAATTCATTACTTTCGCCATTGGCAGATTTTAAATTTTCAAGTAACTTTTCTTGTTGATCTTGTTTTAAAGATTCAACATGCGTTTTTTGTTCTTCAGCGCTTAGCATGCAAAGTTTAAGTAGTTCTGGGTTTTTGACAAGATGGGTAAGAGTTTTTGCATAATAGAGTCTTTTCATATTACTTATAAAATTGCTCTCTCTAAATACTGCAAGGCTATCTTCAGGTGTTTCCAATTGTCCTCTAATATTTTGTAATTCTTTTTCTATTAATTTTCTTTCTATTTCTTCTTCTGTTTCAATGCCAAGTTTTTCTGATAATCTTTTAATTAAGGTGTTTACTCTAAGTTCGGCAGTAGCAATGACCCGTCCTTTTCTACGTTCTCTTTCGGTTTCTTTTATTGTTCCGTTAGCTACTTCTATATCTAGTATTAATTGAACAAGGCTAGAAAATGCTTTAGGGTCTTCTTTCATCGTTAGAACACCTTTTTTTTGTGCTTCTTGTAATTGGACTAACCATATTTGCATTTCACTTTTGTCTAATACTGGATCTGCTGCAGCAGCCGCAGCGCTTTTTATGGTTTGATTACAACACACTAAAAGAGCGAATAACAGTGCATTTTTTGAAATTGTTTTCATAAGGCCTCCATATTTTATTTATAATACTAATTGAATTATATAATAATGCTGTCTTTTAAGTCAACGATTTTTTACTTTAAGCGAGCAATTCTATAATTATAGAGTGATTTTTTATGCTCAGCATCATCAAAATAGCCTTGTGAAATTTGCTTCATATAATTGGCAAGAATTTTACTACGTGGTCTACGGTAACTTCCCAATATTTCCAAATCCTTCTGCGCTTTTTTAAGTGCATTTGCTACTTGTTTTTGCTGCGTTTTAAACGAGTAATCTTCTGGTTTGTATAGATTTGCAAAGTCCCACAGTTGAACATGTACTTCAGGATTTAAAAATTGCTTTGATTGTTTAAAGTTCTTTTTTTTGTGTGAAACGAGTACACCATATTCGGTTGGTGCGTAATCAAGAGTTAGGTAGTGTAGCTCAGGGTGTTGGTCTATAGTGTGTAAAAAGGCGGGAACAAATGCTACAACAGGTAGTGGATTAATTGGGCATGTTTCTCTATACCAATAAGCTCCCCATTTAAAATTCCATAATTCAGCATGCCCTGGGTCTTTGTGGATTAATTTAACTAAAGGGTGTGCAAGAATTTCATGTTGAACTTTGATATTGTGAGCTTTGTGCCGTAATTTAATTTCTTTTGTTAATCGTAACCTGACTTGATGCAATTTTTTTTCTGGGACTTTAAAATCTTTGCGGTCGATAAATAGGCGACTAGAAAAAAGTTGCTTTGATGAAAAAATATCAGCAATTTGCACATTGTCTTCTGTTGAATAAAAATGATAAATTTTTCCAAATAAATCATCGGCAACAAGGTAATCAGTCTCTTTTTGGATTGGCACGCCTAACATAACTAACTTTTCAATAGTAAACGTATCATTAACAAATTCTTGGTTGTTGTTTCGAACTGCTGCAAGATACAATGCTACGTTTGCTCCGTGACTATATCCAATAATGGTAATACGTGGGTAAATGCCTTTTTCTGAAAGTATTGCTAATTCTTTTTTAAGTTCTTTGTAAAATTTTTCAGCTTCTTGGTACCGTTTTTTGTCGCTTAATAAACCATTCCAGCCAAAAGTATAATATAAAATTGAATCTGCATTAATTCCTAAAGCTTGAAACTGTTGGTTATAAAGTAAAGCAATAGTTCTTGCAGTATTAGTTGTGTTATCAAGAGTTAGACTGATAGGCTTAAGGCCTTCTTCTTGCATTGCTTGAGAAAGATAAAAGAGAGGGTCTTTTCGAAGATAATTTGCAGCAAGGCTATAGAGTGTATTATCAATAATGTCATTCATAATTTTTACAAGAGATGAAAATGAAAATTCGGCAGGTTTAATTGTTCCATGAACAAAAATAAACATTTCAGGATTTTTTATTACAAGTTTTTCTGATAAACTTTCTTCTGCAAAGATGCTTAAAGCTACAATGTTTAATAAAAAAAGAAAGTATTTCACTTAAAATTCTCCTTGCTTGTTATTGGTACAGTGCTATAAAAAAGCTTACATAAAAAGAGCATTAAAAATGAAGTTTTTTTTAAGATCTCACTTTCAATATTGTTTCTCTTTGAAAGATGAAGGCTTAAAAAAAAGAGCATAAAATTACAGGAATTGGTTGACTTTGCTTCTTGTTTTTTTATACAACTAAATAAGCTTATGTAGTATCTGCAGATAAAATAATAACAAAAAGGGGTGCCATGTTTATAAAAAAGCTTCGACTTTTATTGTTTCTATTTGTGTATTTTTCTATTTTTCCCGTGGTTGCCTTCCTTGAAAAAGAAATTGTTGTTGTTATTCCTTCTTACAATAATAAGTTATGGTTAGAGCGTAATTTAGGTTCTGTGTTTGATCAAAAGTATCAAAATTATACAGTAGTATATGTTGACGATGCATCAGAAGATGGCACAGCTTATTTAGTTGCGGATTATGTTCAAAAACGGGGCATGCAACACAAATTTAAATTAATTAAAAATCAAATACGTCACGGTCAACTTTTTAACCGTTATCTAGCTATTCATGGGTGCCCTGATCATGCTATTATTGTTTTGCTTGATGGTGACGATTGGTTAATTAATGATCAAGTACTTGCTTATATTAATAAAGTGTATAGTCAACGTAATGTTTTATTAACGGTTGGTAATGCTTGTAAAAGTTCAAGTGGTCAAAAAATAGGTCATCGTGATTATACTGATCAAGAAATTGAACAAATAGGGTTTAGGCAATTAGGGTTTAGAGGTGTTCACCCTCGAACATTTTATGCTGGTCTGTTTAAAAAAATAAAACTTGAAGATTTGATGCATCATGGAAAATTTTTAATGGTAGCGACAGATGTTGCATTTATGCTCCCTATGTTTGAGATGGCTCGTGATCAGTACGCGTATATTCATGATCTTTTATATGTTTACAATGATCAAAACCCAATCAATCTTTATAAATCTCATTTTGAACATCAAATTTATTATGATTTAATTACCCGCAACAGAAAACCTTATGCAAAGCTACCAGAAAACTTTACATTTGAAGCTTTAGAGCAAAAAGAGTCTTGCGCACTCTCGCAAGTTGTTTTTATGCAAGAAGAAGTTGCTATGCAAGAATTTTTAAAAGAACAAATGCATTATGGTATTGAATTTGATACCTGTATTAAAATAGGCAACGGGGACCCGTATCGTTCAAAGCGTTATAAAGATTATTTTAAAGTTTTTCAAATTTTAGATATTGGGTATCCATTAAATCAGATTTATCATTTTAGGTTTAACTTTAAAGAGCGTTTACTCAAGGCATTAGACCAATGTAGTTCAGAATATATTTTGATTGGAACCCACGAAATCTTTGATAATTCTTCAATTGATTTTAACCATTTGATTAAACAGCTTGAAGCAACCCAAGCATTTGGGATTTTGTTAGGTAATCCTGATCAAGAATATTTAAAAGAAAATTCTTATAATCTTGCCTTCGGCAGAGATTATCAACTGTATATTTCAAATCTTTGGATGTTTAGACAAGCTTTTAAAGAAATGAGTGATTGTTACGGAATGGTTCTTAGATTAAGCGATTGCAAAGAACTTATTAAAAATCTTGAAATATTCCACCCAAATTATTTTACACTACTTGCAGCATCAAATAGTTATTTACCATCTGATGCTTTATTTTTAATACCTCATCTGCAAAACAAGGAGTTACCTTTCAATGAGTAAGCATACTATCAAAAGTCTATTGATTTTGTTATTCAGTATTATTGCAATAGAAGCTGAAGATAAGCGATTTGCTGTTATTATTCCATCTTATTGTAATGCTCAGTGGTACCAAAAAAACTTAGAAAGTCTTTTGTCTCAGGATTATTCAAACTGGTATGCAATATATATTGACGACTGCTCTTCTGATGGAACTGCTGATTTAGTAAAGCAATTTATTAAAGAGCGGGGTCTTGAAAATAAATTTTATGTAATTGCCAATAAAGATCGCAAAGGAGCTCTTGCCAATCACTATATTGCAACACACATGTGTAATCCTTTTGATATTGTAGTGCAATATGATGGTGACGATTGGTTTACTCATGAACGTGTATTTTCAAATTTGAATCAACTTTATCAAGATGAAAATGTCTGGTTGACTTATGGTTCATTTGAAGATTGGCCAATTGGAAAACGGGGTTACTCAAAACCAACATCGCAACAGGTTGTTGATAATCAATTGTATCGCGAAACGTATTGGACGCCGGGGCAATTAAGAACTTTTTATGCATGGTTATTTCAAGCAATTAAACTAGAAGACTTTATTTGGGACCATGATGATGAATGGCGTGGTAAATTTTTCCCAGCAAGTTGCGACTTAGCATTTTCTTATCCATTGATGGAAATGGTTGGTAACCATTTTAGATATATTGATGAAGTGATTTATGTGCACAATATTGCTACAAATTTAAATGACTTTAAAGTTAATCGGATACCTCAAATTATAGCAAGTAATACTTTGATGTATAAAAAAAAATATCAACCGATAAAAGCCATTCCACAAGCGGTTCAGCAACCTTTTAAAGGGGCTGATGTGATGATTATTTCCTTTACCGGCCTGCATGATTGCCAAGAAACATTAGCTTCTTGTTACACCAACCTTGAAGGGGTTGCAAATATTTTTGTACTTGATGTTATTAATAATACGGTTGGCCGTTGTGAAGGTATGCAGGTTGTTCCTGTTGACATTACATATCAAAGCACTATTACCTTGTTGACCAAAGAGTTACACAACTGGTGGAAAGCTGCAAAACATGTTTTATTTATAACTAATGGGTTATTAGTTAAAGAGTCACTTAATTTAAGCTCTATGGCTCAAGAGCTTGATAAAACTCAAGCATTTGCCTTTTTCCCTTCTTTGGGTATTTATAATTATCCGCATTGTCCAAGTGTACATCTTAAGGATGGTGTATACGTTTGGAAATTATGTTATGCAAAGAGATCATGGATGCTTGGCAGTTCACAATTATGTGTTTTTGGACATAAAGAAAAATTGAGAGAACGGATTGCCTATTTAAATGAAGATCTTCTTAAGAATCTTTTTCTGAAAGATATTTTTGCTGATGGAATGTTGATGATTAATGATACTACAATTTCTCGAATTGGTCTTTCCTTTGAGTATCCAAAAATTATGGAAAGATAAAACTGATAGGTTTATATGAGCAATTATCTTCGGGCATTAGGTGCTATTGTTCGGTTAGCAGGCCATTTTTTTTGTGATTTTTTTAGGTGTGTGCGGGGTACCTTTAGGATTTCCAAACTTGAAGGACCAGTGGTTTCTATTTTTGGCGGTACTAAATTAGGACAAGATCACCCTTATGCTCAAAAAGCACGTTTACTTGCTAAAAAATTAATCGTTCATGATATTTCTGTAGTAACTGGTGGAGGTCAAGGTATTATGCAAGCAGCAAGTTGCGGAGCTTTTGGTGCTCATAACAATCGAATAGCAAAAAGTATAGCCGTTACCGTTAAAGGACTTGATCAAGAAGAGCGTAATAATTGTGCCGACGAATCTATTGAAACATTTTATTTTTTTACTCGAAAATTTTTGCTTACCCGTTACTCACACGCCTTTGCAGTGTTTCCAGGTGGTTATGGAACGCTTGATGAACTTGCTGAAGTGCTTACCCTTATGCAAATTAATAAACTACCACGTGTTCCTTTGGTACTCTTTGAAGCGGCTTATTGGAAGCATTTTTCTGCTTGGGTTGAGCAAGCACAAAAAGAAGGTTTGTTGCTCAAAGAAGATGCAGATTTGATTTTTGTAACTGATGATGTTGAACAAGCATTTAACCATTTGCATAAACATTGTAAGCATGTTGCCAGTTAACGGTGCTATTTTTTTTAGCGCATAAGGTTATACTGTACTTAAATCCATGTAAAAATAAGGAAAAGTATGCAGAAAAGTAAAAATTTTTTAATGATATTGTTATTAATAAGTATTACAAATTCGTTTAGTGCACAACGAGAACTGATTTTTATTCAATATGAATCTGAAAAAAACGAATCTTGTAATTATGACTCTTCTGGCAGATGTACGAACCCAGGTTGTCTGGCTTTAAAAACTTCTATGCGAATCATATTAAAAACTCTAGATAGAACGCCTCTTACAGATAACCTTATTTTAGCTTGTGTTCATAAATGTTTTAAAGAAGACACAGCAATAATAGAAAAAGCAGCGGCAGTACGAGGTGTAGAACCTGAAGAATTATCTATTTATGTTTTCAATAATAAAAAAACGTATACCAGAGAACAATTACTCAAAAAATAAAAAAATAGATTTAAAAAGGCGCTTTTGGAGCGCCTTTTTAAATCTACGAAAATAACGTATTCCAAAAAACTAAATTATAGGTTTGTTTGGTCTTTTGGGTAATAGTATAATTTTGTAATTCTTGAATATAAAAATCAGCATCTTTTACCACATCTATAATAAAATACAGTTGGCCTTGTAAACTTTCTATACTTTTTAAAAGTTCTTCTATTTCTTTTTTTTCATCATTCAGTTGGGTGTAGCTACTATTACTTTTTGTAAGCTTTGCTATTTTTGTTGTAACTTTTTTAATTGCTTTTTTAAGTCGTACTTCTTTTTTTTCTAAACGGTCCTGGTATTGTTCTAAAAGCATGACATAGTGAACATATGGAAAGTCTTTTAAATAAGCATTAAATTGCTTCATATAACTTTTAATGAAAATTTTAAAATCATTTTCTGTGCTTATTTTTCTTCGGGCAATTGCATACATTTCTTCAAGCGTGGTGCCTTTGAAAAATTCAAGTGTGGTTTTTGTTTGTGCAATTAATGTTTTGTTTAAATGAGCAGCATTGCATTGATTAATCAACATCAAAAGTACTAAAAAAAAGATTCTTTTTATAACATTCATAAACATCTTACAACTTTCTACTTATTAAAGATCATCACTATCATGATTGTCCGTTATCATCACCAGTATCCATTCCAGGTTGTTCTTGATCATCGGTTTCTTTAAAAAGAAGACGAGGCTTTTTATTGGGTTTGGATTTGCCTTCATCACTATCACTATCACTATCATCATCATCATTAGCACGTTTTCTTGCTTCTAATCTTCCTTGAGCAGCAGCTTCTAATCTTCCTTGAGCAGCAGCCTTCTGTTGCATTGTGCTAACTGGAGATTTGACTTCCATTGATGGTTGGGCTTGTGCTTCTTCTTCAAGTGCATTGATATCTATTTGCAGTTGTTGTTGTTGTTGTTGTTGTTGTTGTTGTTGCGCAGCAGCTAATTTAGCTTTCCAGTCTGGTTGTTGGTTTCGACTCATGAATACAAGATGGGGCCTTTTATTTTGTTGGGTTTGATCTTCATCATCATCACTATCACTATCATCACTGTCAAATGCTTCATTATGAGGACGTTTTTTTTGGCCTTTTCTTTCTAAAATTTTATCCATGCAAGTACCTGCAGCAGCTCTTTCTTTTCACTTCTTGGACTTTCCTTTTCGTTTGCTGGTTTAAATGCTAACCCAGCAAGCGCTTGAGCAAGAGCATTACTTCTTGGGGTTCCTTCTAATTCTGCATGTGCTCTTTGTGTTTCAGGTGATGCAAATGGAGAAGTATTTTGTGACGCAGGTCTTGCTGGAGATCCAATTTGAGATGATAATTTACCTTTATCCATACCATGCAAAGATACACTAGTTAATAAGAGCACAATAATACGTAACAATTTCATAAGAGAGCCTTCTCTTTACGAATCAATCAAGCCAAGTTGCTTACAATAGGTAAGCAGCGCTTTGTGATTTCTATGGTTATACAAAATACCAGCCGCCCATGGTTTTGGGGCAACATAACTTATTCCTTTTTTTAAAGCTTTTCTTTTGGCCCGGGCAATACCTGTTTTTGTTGGAAGTCGATCTAACGTGTCGTCAATCATAATTGCCTGATCGGGTGTGCATCCAGCATTATTAAGCGCTACTTGATAGGTTTGCCCTTTTGGTTTAAAATCTGGATAGATGTTGATAGGTACGTTATTAATACTATTTTTTTCAAAATACATAAAAATTTCAGAAAACTTATTTGAATCTATCATCATTTGCAAACTGATTGCGCCAATGTTTGAAAATAAATGCAAAGTGCACCCACTCTCTTTAAGTTTTTTAAGCAGTTCTGGCATATGTGGATTTACGTAAAAAATATCATTCATAAAGTGCAGTAATGATTGACTTAAGTCTTGGTACCCTATGTTACCAATCATAGTAAAATAAGTTTCATTAACTTTATGAGCACCTTCGTTATTTGGCAGAGTGAACAATAAATTCAGTTCACGGTAAAAGGCTTTATCAAAAACTAACCGAAAGGTTTGGCCTGGATGAGCGCAAAGAATAGTTTTTATAAAGCGAGTAATAACTGTTGGTGGGCAAACTCTTACAACCAAAACACCATGCAAATCAAAGAAAATATGTGGCTTTTCTTTTTTAAATTGATCTTTTAATACATTAATTGAATGAGTTGTCTCTAAAAAAGTACGGCGATAAGAGCGCGCACGCGCAGCACTTTCATGAACTGTTGAGCAAATAAGTATTAAGGTGAAAATTGCTATCTTGATAGTAATCCTAA